>ENA-UEYI01000295-UEYI01000295.1-human-gut-metagenome-genome-assembly--contig:-NODE-295-length-51360-cov-5.135035_pt1 | contig 51360 bp, 35 predicted proteins | sample MGYA00242900_ERZ507916 | MGnify/ENA primary metagenome ERZ507916 (study PRJEB26167, sample SAMN06115521) | human gut metagenome | host: Homo sapiens | place: China:Chongqing | collected 2015-09-02...
GGCCTTGGCCTTGCGGCGCTTGCGGACCGCGTGGATCACGATGTCCAGCAGCAACAGCACAATGGCTACGACCACGATGAGCACGGCAAACTCGCGCTTGCCCCAGTGGCGGCCGGCCAGCGACTTTTGCTTGTCGACGTCCTTCTTGCTGTACTTGGTGCGCATGCAATGCACCAGCAGACGATGGTCGTTCACGCCGTAGGGCGTGCAGGTAACGAGCGTCACCTTGTCGGCGCCGGGCTCAATGGTCAGCGACCCCATCTCTTCGGGCAGAACCACCTCGGAGTCCACCATCTTATAGGCGAGCGTCTTGTTCATGGTGTGCAGCAGCACCAGGTCGCCAGGCTCCAGCGAATGGATGTCGTCGAACATGCTCAGGTTGCGCATGCCCGAGTGCGCGGTGAGCACGCAATGCGTCGAGGTGCCGCCCACTGGCAGGCTCGTGCCCTCCAGGTGGCCGACGCCCGCCATGAGGACCTCCTCGCTCGTGCCGTGGTAGATGGGCATGCTCACGTCGATGGAGGGGATCTCGACCCAGCTCATCATGGGGTCGCGGTCAAAGATGAGCTGCTGAGCGTAGGGCTCGATCTGATCGGCGGGAAGCTCGGTGACCTCGCCGGCAAGTTGCTCGTTATAGGAGCGCGCCTGGAGCAGGATGCGCTCGCGCTCCTCGGCAGACAGCGCGTCCACGGTGCTGGACACGGTGCTGATCTGGTTGAACACGCCCGAGGCCTCGAGCCGGTCCAAGATCCACGGCCAGGTCATAAGGCCCACGCCAATAAGGATGATGACGATGGTGATGAGCCGGTCGGCCCAGCGAGGCAGTCGCTTGCGGCGACGCTTGGGCTTGGGCTGAGGTTTGGGCTGAGGGCTTGAGCCGCCGTTGTCCGCGGCGTTATTGCTCTTCATATGTTTGGCGCCCTGCACCATCGCCGGTCACTCCTTACAGCTCAGGTTGTCTAAACAAATAATAGCCGATTAGCAAACTCATGCACCGGACAACGCAGCTAGGACCGAAACACCGCCTACGGTTCGAATTCTTGGAGACCTTCTACAGCGCTTCTTGCCATGGATATTCCTTTCCAAACATACGATCGACTTCGAGCTGAATTCGCTCATCGTCGATTGCCGCCAAAGATAGCGCAAGCGAAATGTCGTCGACACGGGAGGAGCCGGCAAACACGGGTGCATAGCGCCACACTTGAATCATCGCCGTTTCGTTATCCGGCAACTCCCCGTCTGCGACTTCGAGGTCGCTCAGTTGACGCCATGCACTTCTTAAGACGGCCTTTTGTTCCATGCCCGGTGCAGCGAGCATCGAACGCGCGGCGAGCGCCGTCTCCCCGGCGTCAACAAGATAGTCGATCTGCGGCGTCTTCCTTGCAAAAAAGACCTTCGAGACAGGCGAGGAGAGCTCTGCCATGTGCTCGCTGAGCAAAAGATCAACGGCAACAGGGAACACGACGACACGTCGCTCGCAACGCTCGCGCCTCGCGAGTCCCCTGTCAACAAGCTCGGTTATGGCCTCACTCGCGCGGCTTGCCGAGATCCCAAGCGCACGACAAAGGTCATGGGGGCGATATGGCTCCTGGGCTGCTCCCCAGATTGCGGCAGCCTGTGCGTTGGGTGACACCTTGGTCGCGTGATTGCGAAACCGGGCACCGCCCCTCTCCGTGCAGGCCGTGCCCATAAATGGAAGAAAAGCCTGTCTGCCGGGGCAAACAAACGGAATCCCTTGTGCGACCAATGCTTTGCGCTGACGTGCATCGGCATCAGGAAACGAAACGACAACAGGAGTCTCCGCACGCAAGGCTAGCTGACTATAGACCCTCTTAGCCTCGGGAAGCCCGACGCCAGTAGGCAAACTTGCAAGCAAAAACGAAAAACCGTTTGCGTCAACAGCGCGGACTTCAATCGCCCGCAGATGCAGCGGCAAGCGTGCGGATCCAGGCCAAGTTTTGGTCTTGGCGGAGAGGCCTAGTGCTTCTTGTAAGTAGATTAACGCTTCGTTCATTTCCATTGTTTTCGTTCGATTCCAGTTTGTATTGGAATTATACATAATTTTCGGAATTAAAGAGATACCGTTCGTGCCTAAGCCTACATTTGAGTTTTCAAAATGTCCCGGATCGGCGGGGCGATTCGGGATACAATATCAATAGAAAACGACGCACCCCGCGTAAGTACTTAGGAGCGCGGGCGACCAGTTTCCGACGTTGTTAAATGCCCGGGCCTCTAACCCCGGGCATTCTTATTTGCGCTTGTTGCGGCGCAAATGCCGTCCACCGTCCGCACCGCGCGTGCGCCTACGGACCTTAAACCGAACTTCATACGAGTCAAGAAACGCGATGACGAACGAGCCCGCATCGGACGATGGAGGCTGCCCGCGTTGTCCCAAAAAAACGGGGCAGACTCCAGTGCGGAGTCTGCCCCGAAAAGAGAATGGCAAAGCAAGAACGTGGATGGACGAGAAAAGTGTCCGCAAGTCTCATGGCCATCACATCCCACCTGCCAAAGGGATGGGTGAGCGAGCGTTACTCCTGCTCGGACTCCTCAGCCTGCTTACGGCTGCGGATGAGGTGCGCCACGCCGATGCACAGCACCGCGCCACCAGCGATCCAAGTAAAGGTCACGCCGTTAAGGCCGGTCAGCGGGAGGCCGGTGCCCTCCTGGTCGACGATGGTGAAGCTGAGCTTACCGGTAGATACGGCGGCAGATTCGGCCTTTACAACACCATCAGCAGCAGTAACGTTAGCAGAATCCTTGTCGGGAGTCACCGCGGTGCCATCCTGCTGAAGCGTGCCGCGAGCAATGGTAAACGTGACACCTTTGGAAGCAGAGTTGTTGTAGCCAGGCGCCGGGGTTACCTCTGTAAGGGTGTAGGTGCCCTCATCGAGACCGACAACGTTTATCTTACCGTCTGCGTCGGTCTTCAGCTTGGCCTGCTCGCTATTAGTCGTCTTGGTACCGTCCGCTTTGATAAAGTTGCTCGTATCACCGTTCTCCTGCAGCGTGAACTCAACGCCCTCGAGCCCCTTTTCTTCGTTATCAGAGCCCACCTTGGTGACATCGATGCCATAGGTGTAGTCATAGGCAGGGTGCTCGACCGTGGTGCCGACACCCTCAGCATGCGGATTGTTGGAATAAGTCAGCTTAACCGTATTAGTCTGGGCTTGACCAACCAATCCACTAAAGATCTCGTTGATTTTGCCGTTATTATGAAAGATGGTGGTAGAGGGGAGCTTTGCCTTGTACTCGACGGTCACCTTCGAGTCGCTGTTCAGTGTAATAGCAGCATTGTCCACGTCCGTGCAATTCTTGAGATTGGTGAAGTCGACAGTTATCGTATCGTTCTCGTACTTGGCGGTGTAGCAGCCAGTCTTGACCTCGGTATCACCAATCTTGACCGTGACAGCGGGCGTCGTGCCGTCAGATTCAAACCCGGGCGTCATGGATTTGGGAAGCTTATCCGTGAAGGTGTACTTGTAGGTGCTGTAAGTGTTGATGTTACCCGCAACGGTACCGGTAAGCAGGTAGTCGACATAGTCGTCCATCTGAGAGTCCGCAGCCTTATTGGGATTCTCGGGTTCGCCGAACGTGCTGCCCTTTGCGTCGTCCTTTACGGCCTTGGTCACAGTGGGGACCTGCTTCTTGGGAGCAATGGTCTCAGCGGAACCGCCGACAACGGCGAAAATCGGCGAAGTGAAGGTATCCGTGTTGCGCTTGGCGACAGCATTTGGGTTCTTGCCGACACTCTTAGTCACGAAGAGCCAGTAGCCGGTATTCAGACCAGTGAAGGTGCCACCGGTGCTCGTTTTGCACTCATTCGTCCCTTCAGTGATATTGGCGTCCTCCAGTGCCTTGGCGATCTTGTCGAGGGTTGTTCCGGCATCGAGCTTAGTAGTCTTGTCTGTACCTGACTTGTAATCACCTTCGGTTTTTGATTTAAGCCAGTCGGCCCACTTCTGAGCATCATTGTCGGAGGGCTTTGTAGCGTCGCTAGTTTCGGCAAATGCCCCGGTCACAGCATCCCTAACGGTATCTGACGCCCACTCAATGTCGGAAAGCGTCTTAGCGCCATTCCAGTTGCTAACGCCATCAAAATCCTGCGTGACCTTGGCCTTGAAAATCTGGATACCCTTAAAGGTTGTATCCGTATAGGTCTTCTCGTCAATCTTTACATTGCCGTCCGGAGCCACCGTTGGCGTGCCATCAGCAAACGCCATACTCACCGGTGCCATGACGCCGCCGAAGCTCAGCGCTGCTGTGAGGCCGGCGGTTACTGCCAGGCGTGCGATGTTCTTGCTCATGCTCATCTTCTTTTCCTCCGTTTTCCGGTTGATTCCCATTCGATCGGTCATCGTCTGTCTGTGTCTTAGCATCTACTTCGCTACGTCTCGCCCCGCTCTCGGTGGGGCTGCCAGCTACTTTTTATGGTTGCCACCTCCCCGCTTGACCAGGAGCGCGACCACGATGAGCACGGCTCCGGCGACCGCCACGGCGGCCGCGGCGAACATTGCCATATCGCCTGTCGAGGGCATATTGCCTCGAGGGGGAACGTTGGTGGGCGTGTTGATGAGCGACGCCTCCAGGCTGCCTGTCGACCCGTCCGCGCTGTCGGCGCGCAGGGGCGACTCGGCCGTGATGGTGAGCTTGGGCTTGGCGGCGGCCACCTGGTCGACGTCCAGGCCCTCGGCCTTGACTGTCACGGAGCGCGTGCCCTTAAAGGCGGTGTAGCCCTTGGGCGCCTTGAGCTCGCGGACCTCCAGCTTGCCCGAGTCCACGCCCGAGACGGTCACGCGGCCGTCCTCGCCCGTGGTGACGGTGGCCTTGCCTTGCGCATCCCACGTGCCGTCGGCCGACAGCGTGCGACCGCGGTCGTCGGCGATGCTCAGGACCGCCCCGGGCAGCGGCTTGTCGCCGTCGCTGCCGCGCTTGGTGAGCGCGAGATCCCACGTGTAGGCGCACGCATCGTCGCTCGGCGTGCGGGTGAAGCCGGCGTCGCCGGACTGGTCGGCTAAGGGGGAGCGCGGGTAACGCAGGTAGACCTCGTTGGGGTTGCCCTTCGCGATGCCGTGGTTGCATGCGCTGTTGAGCGGCGCATTGTACACGGCGACCACGCGGGCGCCCGCGGTGAAGGCGTCGGCCCCGCCGAGCGCGGCGACCAGGTCGCCGGTGCGTACGGTGAAGGTCTTGCCGTCGGCCGCTACCTTGGTGGCGCACTGGGCCGTGATGTCGGTCCAGCCCTTCGCGGGCTCGGTGCCGGCGCGGCCGTCCTTACCGGTCGAGACGGCGTCAAAGCCGCAGTCCGCGCCCGCCGCCACGTACACGCGCATGCTCGCGGCCACCTTGGAGGGGTCGAGTCCCGCGCTCATGGTGTCGACGAACTGCACCGTATAGGTGTCGTAGGCCGTGAGCCCCGCCGGGACCGTGGCAGAGAGGCGCCAGTACAGGTCGTCGGCGACCGTGGCGTCGGCGGCCTTCTGCCAGGCGGCGGTGCTGTCCTCCAGCACGTGCTTGGCGACCTTGGGCGTCGCGGCCTTTGGCTTGACGGTGACGGCGCTGCCGCCGACCAGGACCATGACCGGCGCGGTGCCGGCCTCGTTTTGGGAGATGGCGTCGTCATTGGCGACGATGAGCCAGTAGCCGCAGGGTAGCCCGGCCGTCGTGCCCGCGTTAAGGGCCACGGACACGGCGCCAGAGCTCTGGAGGGAACGAGCGAGCTGTGCGCTCAGCGCGCTCGTAAGGTGGGAATCGGTGTTGAGCCACTCGGCAGCTTCCTGCGCGGTGGTCTGGGAATTGGGCATGCCGGCGCTGTGCAGCACAGGCAGTGCGGCGTCGCGCACGGCGTCGCTTGCCCAGGCAAGGTCGGTGGCGATCTTGGCGTCGCTGTCGCCGTCGACGACGTTGGCGCTAAAGATCTGGTAGGCGTCGTAGCTGCTCGCCACGGTGCCGCTCACCGTGATGGAACCGGTCGAGGTCGGCGCGGCCTGCGCGGATGCGGGGAACACAACCGCGCAGGTGCCGATCAGGAGGGCAAGCAGCGCAAACAAGATCGGGAAGGAGCAAACTTTCTTATTCACGACGCTCACCTCCCTTCGCATTCGCCTTGCGACGAATGTGCATCCAGGCTGCAGCAGCGCAAAGCACCGCCGCGCCGGCAAGGTACGTCAGAGTGACGCCCGACATACCAGAAAGGGGCAAAGAGGTGGAGTAGGTGTTGGTGAAGGTGGGGTTGTCAGTCGGTTGCTCGTTCTCATGACCGTTGGCGTCGACCTCGTAGTAGGCCGGCTTGCAGGTCAGCGTGCCATCATGGTTGTCCGTTGCCGTCACCACGACCTTGAAAGTCTTGGTGTCGTTGGTATAGCCCTCGTGTTTGGTGCCTTCGTCCTTGTTGGCGTCGCATTCACGGATGTAGTAGGTGGACGTTGCTTTGCCACCGGTAAGATCTTTAACCCCGAGGGGGCCGATTACCTGATTAGCAAACGTCACCGTCGCCTCGCTGCCCGACCCCTTTTTAGTAAATTTGGTATCGAGCGGCTGCTCATTGCCGTTAGAATCCTTGGTATACAGCTCGAACTTGAACTCCTTCATCTCGCCGCCATCGACCTTCTTGGTCACCTGAGGTGTCCAGGTGCCTGAGGCCTGATAGGGAGCAAGTTCGTTTGTAAACGCAGGGTTGGATTCGTCACCGATTTTTACGGTCGAGACGGTGCTATCGGCCGAATTCTCAGTCCATTCATAGAAGTCACATTTAGTGAAGGACGCCGCGTTCCCCTTTTTTACGGATACTGTGGAAGCGCTCTCATCAACTCCATAACGATTAATATCGATCCCCAAGAGGCTGGTCGTATTAACTGGTGTCGTACCAAACTTTATATGTATTATGTAAATAGCCTTATCAAACGTTGTTCCCTTTTCCTCGATAGGGACTTCAACAAGGTAGAGGTCGTAATTGCCCGACTGGTAGTTCGCAGCCGTATCAATGACGATCTCTCCACTTTCATTAACGGTAACCTCGGACGTCGCCTCGCATCCGTTTGCGTTAAGTGAGCCGTCCGTATTCCAATACGGCTCCCCAGCTGAATCGGCGGCTTTACCCAACAGCTTGAACTTATAGCCGTGGCCCGTGAGGCCTTGCGGCTTGCCGTCCTTCATGAGGACCTTGTTAGCCTTGACCTTGATTGCAGGATACACGTCCAGGGAAGTAACCTCACCGACGATGAGGTCGCCGTTGGTCATGATGCCGCCACCGTGGGTGTAGGAGTAGTTGCCACTGATGATGGTCGTAGCATCTCTCTGCGCATCACGTTTAGCCGTATCGGAGGGATGAGCCTCAAGACCAAACATGTACTTGGCCTCGGCACCGCCATTAGGATCGATGGTGATTTTCTGGCGATCGCAGGTGCCCTTCCAGCCAGCTGAGCCGCCGCCGAGCATCTTGCCGAGCACAACTGCAACCGTCTTATTGCTGTCATCCTTGCGCACGAGGAAGAAATCCTTGTGGCCGGCTTCTTTGAAGTCTTTGGTAATGTAGTTAGTGTTGCTGTCCTCGTTCTTGCCATTACCACCGGCAGACATGTGATTACTTAAACCATTATCCGTATTGTTGTAGATTGCGGCACCATTTGAGTGCGAAACAATTGTCTCGCCCGTAGGGCAGGCACCGATGCCACCACCCCAGCCGCCGGCCTCATTATCAGTAATCAGCGTCCTTACGATGTTAAGCTTGCCGTCCTTTTGGACAAAGACGCCACCGCCGCCCCAGTCGCCGCCGCGGTTCTCACCCGTCATGGTCTTGTTGTTGGTGATGTAAACCTTGTTGGACGTGCCTGGCTCAGTCCCAATAACGCCGGTAGTACGGGTGGAAATACGGAGACCACCGCCCTCAGCGTTTACAGATTCGTTGCCGGCAATCGTGCCGCCAGTCATGGAGAACGTGATTGGCTGATTATAGAAACCAGCGTAGATTCCGCCACCGGCCTCTTTGGAGTAATTGGCAGTAACGGATCCACCCGTCATGGTTAACGTCCCTCCGTGTGTGCATGCAATACCGCCGCCGCCAAGCAGGCCGTAGTTGTATTCATTGGGATCAGCAACGTAAGCATCAACTCGATTGTTGGTAATATTGGCAGATCCGCCGATGGTGACGTACGCGCCCTTGGTATAAACACCGCCACCGTATCCGCCGCTTCCGGTGTCCTCGCCGCATTTGCCGATGCCATTAGCATACGTAGCGTTTCCTGAGATGACACCGCCGGAGAGAGTCAACGTGACACCACTGTCGGCAAATATGCCACCACCAGCAGCAGCCTTGTTTGCTGCAATCACGCCACCGGTCATGTTGAGTGAGGTCATGTTGAGTGGGCCCGTTGCCATGCACAGGCCACCGCCCCAGCCGCCGCCGTTACCGTTGGTGACATAGCCGCCAGAAATATTGACAGTGCCTTGAGAGAAAATAACGTGACCATTGTTGCCCAGAGTGCGAGGCGTTGTGATCATGCCTCCGTTGAGGTTAAGCGTACTGCCGTCCGCAACCGAAATGACATGTTTGACCGATCCGCTTTTGGACGCAGCAACGATTGCGCCGAAACCGCTGACGGTATGCTGAGTCGTGGTTTCAGTGGTGCCAAGGCGGTCGGCTTTAGGCGTGCTCGTGGTTTCATAGTAGGTTAGGCTCTGAGGAGTAGTACCGTTGTTGTCACTGGTCCATTCCATCTCTGCAGGCTGGCCAGGGTTTTTATCATTAACAGTAGTAATAGTAGTTTCAACAGGTGACTTTCCAGAATCCTCAATGAAATCCTCAATGGTAAGCGCACCGCTCGATACCGCAATGAATGCGTCTGTCTCGTTCTTAGGATCGCGGTAATAAAGCTTATGACCCGCAAGGTTAATCTTAGTGTCTTTTTCGATTTTGATTGGCTTGGTCGACCAAGCGTCACTTGTCAGGCAATAGCTTCCGCCGGTGGTAAACCTGTCAGTAACATCACCCTGTAGCTTGATATCACCGTTGGCGTTCACGTCAGCAAGCGCGATTGAGTTCTCGTCGTCAGCACCATCATCCGCAGGCTGGGCGTCGCCCTCGGCCTCCGTGTCATCGGCTGTCGAGTCTGGTGCAACGGTATCCTCGTTCGCCTCATTCTCGGCATCGCTGCTATTCTGGTTTTCGGCGTCCCCGTTGTTGGTGTTTTCTACATCAGTAGACTCAGTTGAGGAACCCCCCCCCATCACAGTTTCCTCGGCAGAAACCGCCTGGACATCGTTGGCAATGGCCTGCGAGATCGGTGGCATGACGAGCGACAGTACCAGGCTCAACACGGAGGCTCCGCACAAAACGCCTGCCAGTACACGGCGCGTCGCTTTATTACTCTGCTTAGATTTGTCCGAATTCGCTTTCATCGATGTCTCCTCCCCAAGAGACCGCGATCTTGCTCTTTCACCATCAAACGTATCTGCGCAATCTGTAATTGCGCTCGTTTAGTAATGCAATTATAACGATTGTTTAAACATCTGAGCAAATAAAACCGATAGTTTTGTAGTGAGTTCTCAATTCTCTTGACAATTGCTCGGATTTGCCTTCGTTTATTCGCTATCTATTTTTTGTTTCTGCTGGTAATTTAGTTGCGTATTATTTTTTAATGGCATTAGATTTATTTGCACAACATTTTGCTCAAGAGCAAACATCCTGTGAACGGTCGATAATTGACCATGAGCGGCAGGTCATTTACCGGGAGAAACACCCTACCAAACTGATGAGAATATCTTTAACCCATCGGTGGTTAGAAGCGTAATGTTCTGACGACCATATTTGAATTTGCGCGCAGATTTTAGGTATCAATTCGCCCAAATCGCCTGAGGCCGGCGCAAAGGCGCCTGCCCCCTTTGTGGTAGTTCTCCCCCGCGCTACAGCAGATGTTCCTCAATAAAGATCGCGATGCCGTCTTTGTCGTTGCTGGCGGTTACAAAATCGGCGGCGGCACGGGTGGCGTCGCTGCCGTTTGCCATGGCCACGCCCACGCCGGCGTCAGCCACCATGCAGGTGTCGTTATCGGCATCGCCAAACACGCAGATGTCCTGGAGCTCCATGTCGTTGAGCTCCGCCACGCGCACAAGGCCGCGCGTCTTGGACACGCGCGGATCCATGAACTCGTAGAGCCGCTGCGTGGTTTGCAGAGCCGCCGCCTTAACGGTGTTATCGGCAAACGTCGACGCCCGCTCAATCACCCGCGGCATTACCTCAGGCGCCATGGTAAACATCACCTTGGGCTGTGGCTCGCGCAAAAACTCGGCAAAATCGACCACCTGGTAGGGCACGCCGTCGACGCGCGACAGGTGCTCGACGCACGCGTTGCTCTCGGGCACGTAGAACACGCCGTCTCGGGGGCAGACGGGCGTTGCCGGAAGGTCCGCCATGTGCTTGCAGATGCGCGCGATGGTCTCGCCCGACAGCGGATAGCTCAGCTCGTTGATGTCGTGCGCGCGGTCGATGACCTCGGCACCACCGCAGCCCACGAGCACGTCCACCAAGCCTTCGATGCCCCAGAGCTCGTACATGGCCTCGGTCGCGTGGGCGTCGCGCCCGGTGCACAGGCCAAAGAGCACGCCGCACTCGCGCAGGGCGCGGATCGCCGCCACGGTGCGCGGGGACACCGTGTGCCGGCTCGTGAGCAGCGTACCGTCGATATCGCAGAACACGGCTTTGATGTGGCTGAAGGTGGCGTCCATGGGGGCCTTTCTGAGTTGTGCGGCGGTGTGGGGTGTATTCGCAAACGGCGTACATGGTATACCAAGGCACAGGCGCGGCCCGTCAAAGCAAAAACCACCACAAAGGTGCCTGGCCCCCTTTGTGGGGGAAGTGGCGTTTGTGGGCCAAACCATCACAACATTCGATGTTTTTCGGCAAAATCGCGATTTTCATCGAATGTTGTGATGGTCTTTACTGCCTTGCGGCACGATCCAGATGCCGGCGTCCAAACAGCAGCAGCGCCGCGGGAACCGCCGTCACGACCATGCCTGCCCCCACGAGTGTCCGTTGTACGCCAAATGTCGCCGCCAGCCACGGGGCAATCGCCAGCGGGGCCACGCCGGCGAACATATTGCCAAAGCCCATGACCGAGTTCACGCGACCGAGCTGCTCGAGCGGCGCCGTCGTTTGCACGATCGTGTTGTGGAGCGGGTTGACGATGCCCCAAGCTATGCCCAGGGCGACCTGACCGACGAGGGCCACACCCACGTACGGCGTCCCCACATAGAGCAGGCTTCCCAGGCCCACGGACATAAGTGCCACGAGCAGCGTTTTAAGGTTGACCAGGTGCGGCGGCAAGCGGAGCGCGAGCACGGCACCCAGCACCGCGCCGACACCGCAGGCAGACGAGAGCCAGCCCATCCACTCAACGCCGACGTGCAGGACATCGCGGTAGAAGAACGACTCCAGCGGATCGAAGGCTCCGTAGCCAAAGTTCGAAAGAAAAATGATGCAGAACAGCAGGGCGAGGACGCTGTTGGTGAAGACTGTCTTGATGCTGGCTGCGAAGGTGGCGCGGGCGGACGTGCTGGGGTTGGAGCTTTGTCCCGCACGCTCCCCTTCCTCTGCCGAATCGGCATCCGCATGCCCGGCGACATGGCTGGTCTGCGGCCTAAAGCCCCAACCGACAACGAACGCCAGCACGGTAAAGAGCATCATGAGCACGAACACCGCGCGCGACGATGCAGCCGCCGCGACAAAGCCGCCCAGCGTGGGGCCAACGATGATACTCACGTTTGAAAACATGGCGATGGCGGAGTTGATGTCTTTGAGCTCGACAGGATCGTCGGTGAGGTAGGCCGGATAGGACGTGGCGATGGGCTGGGCAAATCCCATCACAAAGCCCAGGAACACCGCGCCGAGTAGGACGACGCCGGTCGCGCTACCAAAGGCGATGATTGCCGTGCCAGTTGCGAGAGCGCCGACGATGCTCAGCAAGAAATGGCGGCGCGGACCCCATGCGTCGAGCGCAGCGCCACCCGCAAAGGAACCCAGGATCACGAAAACGTTCATGAACAGGACGGCCAGCGACGTCGCGACGACCGAGGCATCGTCCGCATAGGTAAGCGTTCCGATGACGCCGATAAAATAACTGGTCTGAAACCCGGTGTAGATGAGGAAGCGCATTGCCACCAGGCGTTTAGCCTGCACGGACAGCGATGATTGAGGCTTTGAGAAAAGAGATGCGAGCATGGAGACTCCTTGTTTCATACGAATACGGGCGGTGGGCATTCGCCACCGTCTGTCAAATCAATCTATCCGCATGAAACATTAAGGACGCATCAGGACCCTTCTCTCCGTTTTTCGCCCGTCATGAACTACTTGGTAGATTGTAAGGCATGTCCCACACATCTACCAAAGCAAAAACCACCACAAAGGTGCCTGGCCCCTTTGTGGTGGAAATGGCGTTTGCCCAGATAAAACCTGCCAAAATAAACCCGTCCCTTTTTGGCAGGTTTTAGGTCAGGTGGTCTTGGATGAGATCGCAGATGGCTCGGGCGTCGTTGATGTTGATGGCTCGGGTCGCAAAGCCGGCGTCGAAGGCCTGACGCGCCAGGGCTTCGTTGCAGGCAAGGGCCAGCGTGTGGCCATCGACCAGGTCGAGCGAGCTCTTGCCGCGCAGACGGTCGACACCGGAGCGCGCGACCACGATGTTGTCGAAGCCCTCGGTCTTGTAGCCCTCGATAATCACCACGTCGACATCGTTGTAGCGCGACAGCAGCTCGCGCGCGGGCATCTCGTCCTCCTCGCGCGTGTCGGCGTACTCCGCCCAACGCGTGGCGCAGATGAGGCCCACGTGCTTGGATCCGGCTTGGTGATGGCGCCAGGTGTCCTTAGCGGGTACATCGATATCAAAGCCGTGATGCCCATGATGCTTGAGCGAACCCACGCGCAGACCGCGGCGGGTGAGCTCGGCAATGACCTTCTCGACGAGCGTGGTCTTGCCCGAGTTCTGGTAGCCGATAAACGCGATCGCGGGGACGGCCGGTGTCGGAGCTGCGGGCGCGACGGCGACGGGTGCGCTCGCGGGCGCGGCACCGTCAGCGGCCACGGCTTCAACAGCAGCGGCCTGACGCCCTGCACGATCCCACACGCCCGAGCGGCCGCCCTCCTTGTGCAGCAGGCGCACGTCGACGATCTCCATGCCGCGATCGACCGCCTTGCACATGTCATAGATCGTTAGGCACGCGGCACTCGCTCCAGTCAGAGCCTCCATCTCAATACCCGTCTTGCCCGTCACGCCCGCCGTGACCAGCACGTGAAAGCCAACCTGCCCGTCCGCGCGCGCCGGCGCCCAGCCTTCGGGCACGTCCTCGACAGGCGTCCCCGCCGCAGCGATGGGCGCAATGTCGCACTTGCTCTTGGTAATGAGCAGCGGATGGCACATGGGAATGATATCGCTCGTGCGCTTGATGGCCATGATGCCCGCCACGCGCGCACAGGCAAGCACATCGCCCTTTTTGGCGCGGTCCTGCAGCACCATAGCCTGCGTCTCGGGGTGCATGAGGATGGTGCCCTCGGCGATGGCAATGCGATGGGTCTCGGCCTTGTCGGATACGTCAACCATGCGCACCTCGCCTTTGGCGTCCACATGCGTCAGCTCGTCGCGACGGGCGTCGCGGGCGGGCTCGGCAACAGCGCTGGCAGTCGGCTGCGCGGACGCGTCGGCGCTGCCAGCATTCGCCGCAGCCGTGACTTTGTGGGCAGACATCGCGGCCCTGCGAGCGGCCTTGGTGGCATCGGCGTACCTGCTCTTGGCCATATGATCATCCTCCGATTTGGGACATAAATCGTTGCGTGCCCTCAATTATCGCGTGTTCCTGCGGTTTGTGGGCAACGGCATCGCGCCAAATCGAAAGTACCTGCATATCATCACCACGGCGCAGGGCGTCGCGCACCGAATACTCGGCATCGCTGAACAGGCACGGACGCACGTTGCCATCGGCCGTCAGGCGCAGACGGTTGCAATTCGCACAAAAATGGTTAGACATGGCGCTAATAAAGCCGACCGTTCCCACCGCGCCCGGAAAGTGCCAATAGCGCGCAGGGCCCGCACCGGCAGGAGCGTCGTTGATGTCGAGCGGCTCGAGCTCGCCCAGACCCACCGCGGCGGCCCCGGCATTGATGCGCGCCCGCAGCTCGTCGCTCGGCACGGTATCGCTCGCATCCCACAGCGCCGGATTGAGCGCGGGCGCATGCGGATCCACGGCACAATGCGAGCTCGTGCGCTCGTCGCCAATGGGCATGTATTCGATAAAGCGCAGGTGGATGGGGCGGTCGAGCGTGAGCCGCGCGAGGGCCGCCACATCCTGGTTGAGCCGGCGCACTACAACGCAGTTGACCTTAACGGGCTCAAAGCCCCAAGTCAGCGCCGCGTCGATGCCAGCCATGGTCTGCTCGAGTCGACCCAGGCGCGTGATCTTTCCAAAAAGCGTAGGGTCGAGCGTGTCGAGCGAGATGTTGACGCGGTTAAGCCCCGCGTCTTTGAGCTGCGGCGCCAGCTTGGGCAGCAAGGCGCCGTTGGTGGTAAGCGAGATGTCCTCGATCTGCGGGATCGCGCGGATGTCACGAATGAGCGGGATGATACGGCGGCTGACCAGCGGCTCGCCGCCCGTCAGGCGCACGCGGCGAATGCCCTCCCCCGCCACCAAGCGCACAAAGCGGGCAATCTCCTCGGCGCTGAGAAGCTCATCGTGTGCGCGGGGTGCCACGCCATCGGCCGGCATGCAGTAAATGCAACGGAAATTGCACTTGTCGGTAACGGCAATGCGCAGGTAGTTGATATCGCGGCCAAAGCCGTCATGTTGCACGTGCCCGTCCACGCAGCCCTCCCCTCACGCGGCGTTTTATTCTTCGGAAAACATAATACCCCACGGGAGAATCATGCCGACACCCGTACGACAGGACAAGTCGCTTCGAGCAAAACGGACTTTCCAAGCCCATCCTCAACACAGACCATCACAACATTCGATGCCTTTCCCGATTTTGGCAAAAAACGTCGAATGTTGTGATGGTTTGCCTGTCCACGGCACCCCGCAGAAGGGCCAAAGCGCCCCTAAAGGCCGCCGTCCCAGTGCCGAATCACGAATTCTCGCAGGTCGTTCTGCCGCTTTTGGAACGCTTCGCTTCGGTCGCACTTAAGGCCTATCGCAAGCGCGATGGCGTTCATCGCCCGGTGCAATTGCAGCTGATGGGCAAACTGAGTCCCGGTGAGGACGATCATCCTAAAGCCCAGCGCGCTCAGCACAGTCATACGCTCCGCATCCGACGCGCTGCGCTGTTTATCAAGATGGTCCGAGCCGTTGTATTCAATTCCCGTACCGCTCGCAGGCGCATATACGTCAATCTCGAAATACCCGGCCTTAGCGAGATACTTGAACTCGTTGGGAACATCGACCCGATGGTTGAGCTCGATCTTGGTGTATCCCAGCCCTCCCTGGGAACGTTTTGCTACGACCATGATTGCGGTGGCCGTCTCCATGGGCGACCGCGCGCCATCGTACACGCGCCTGAGCACGGCGGCCGCGCGTACAGCCCCCTGGCGAGATCGATTCTCATTGCAATAGGCAATCAAGTCGGCAACGGTATACCTCTGCCCCATCTCAACATAATCGTCTGTCGACAGATGATTCAAATGGTATCGGGCGCAGATTTCGTAGCCATATTCCAACTGCTCGGGCTCACTCATCCACGAACCCGCTTGGACAAAGCACATGGCCTCATCAACCACCAGAAGGCCCTCTGCCACCTCGATAAGATGGCCTGGAGGTACCGGCGCTCCAAATACGCGGCACCTAAATCCAGCCGGCGTCGAGCGCTCAAAATCGAAGTTGACGAGCGTATCGATATGGTCGAGCTCTTCTCGTGGAACACCAAGCGAAACCAGATAGTCGGCAACGATCCCAACTGCCGTTGAAGCCCTCAGCCCCTTGGCATCGAGCCCCAATTTGGGCAGGCTCGCGGTCAGCTCCGCCTCGCCAGCAAGCGAGTCCTCATCGTATAGGCTGCTTGCTCGCGAGAGCGGCTCGGACGGGCGCGCCACGTTGTGGTACAGCCAGGCAGTCTTATGGGACAGGACGATCGGCAGGTCCATGAGCCCTCCAATGGAGTCGGATAACCAACCTTATTCCCCTGCCCACGGGTCCGCACACCTTCGTGCGCAAGAAAGCGATTCCGCCCGGTCGAGTGGTAGAAAAACCATCACAACATTCGATGCTTTTCCCGATTTTGGCAAAAAACGTCGAATGTTGTGATGGTTTGAGGCGAGGTGAGGAGCATGGAGGGGTCAAAGCATCGTGCTCGAACGGGTTAATCCAACTCTTTTAAGCCATGCGCCAGCTGCCAGTATTCGCCGTGCTGGGCGAGCAGCTCTTCGTGCGTGCCGCGCTCGATGATGCGGCCGTGTTCGAGGACCATGATGGCGTCGGCGTCGCGGACGGTGGACAGGCGGTGCGCGATCATAAACGTGGTGCGGCCACGCATGATGCGGTCCATGCCGCGCTCGATGAGCTTTTCGGTTCGCGTGTCGATAGAGCTCGTGGCCTCGTCCAAGATGAGCACCGGCGGGTCGGCAACGGCCACGCGCGCGATGGCAAGCAGCTGGCGCTGGCCCTGCGACAGGTTGGCGCCGTCGGCCGTGACCGGCGTGTCGTAGCCTCTAGGCAGGCGGCGAATAAACGAGTCGGCGCAGGCTGCCTCGGCAGCGGCGCGCACCTCCTCGTCGGTCGCGTCGAGCTTGCCAAAGCGGATGTTCTGCGCAATGGTGCCGCTAAACAGGTGCGTGTCCTGCAGCACAATGCCGAGCGACCCGCGCAGGCTGGCCTTGGCAATGTGCTTGACGTCGATGCCGTCGTACGTGATCTCGCCGTCATCGACCTCGTAGAAGCGGTTGATGAGGTTGGTGATGGTCGTCTTACCGGCGCCCGTCGAGCCCACAAACGCGATCTTTTGCCCCGGCTTGGCAAACAGATTGAGGTCCGTGAGCACACGGGTGCCCGGCACGTAGGAAAAGTCCACGGCATGGAAGCGCACGTCGCCGGCAAGCGGAACTAGGCCGCACGTAAGCTCGGTACCGTCGGCGGCCACCGCACGGCCCGACTCATCAACAGCGGCCACGTCGTGCAGGTGCCCATATGTGCCCACGCCCTGGCCCTCGGGAATCTTCCACGCCCACGCGGCGTCGCCCGTCTGCACCAGCTCCACGCAGCCCTCGTCCACCTCGGGCTTAAGATCCATGGCGGCAAACAGGCGCTCGGCACCGGCCAGCGCGTTGAGCAAAAAGTTGCCCAGCTGCGTAAACTGGTTGATGGGCATGGCGGCCTGGCGTACAAAGACCAGGTAACTTGCAAGCGCGCCCACGTCGGCGAGCCCCTTGATGCAGAGCATGCCGCCCGCCACGGCGACGATGGCGTAGTTGGCATAGCCGATCACCACGGTCATGGGCACCATCGAGTTGGCGTAGGCCTGCGCGGCACCACCGGTGCGGCGCAGCTCTTGGTTGCGCGCGTCAAAACCAGCCACGTTGGCTTGCTCGTGATTAAAGACCTTGATGACCTTTTGACCCGAGACCATCTCTTCGATATATCCGTCCAGGTCGCCAAGCGATGCCTGCTGGGCGGCAAAGAAACGCTTAGAGCGCGTGCCCGAGTAGCGCGCATACAGCACAATGGCCGCATCGCACACGAGCGTGATAATCGTGAGCTGCCAGTTGAGGATGATGAGCATGGCCGTGGTGCCGACCACCTGGATGATCGCCTGAATCACGTTGGCAAAGCTGTTGTTGAGCGCCTCGGAGACGGTGTCGACGTCGTTGGTAAAGAAGCTCATGATGTCACCCGAGCGCGTGCTGTCGAAGTAGCTCAGCGGCAGCGTCTGAATGTGGGCAAACAGGTCGCGGCGGATATCGGACACCACGCGCTGGGCCGCGCGCACCATAATCTGCGAGTAGCCCAGGGCCGAGAGCACGCCCGCGGCGTAGATGGCAGCGGTAAAGATAACCTGCTTAGCGAGCAGTTCCTCGCCGCCCGTTGCCAAACCGTTGACGATGGGGCGCACCATGTAGGTACCGGCAAGGCTTGCGATGGCCGCAACAGAGGCAAGCACACCCACTGCGAGCAGCGAGAACTTGGCGTGACCCATGTAGGAGAGCAGGCGGCGGAGCGTCTGCGCCAGATTGGCGGGACGGGCCTGAGCGGATGTCTTAGGCATGTTGCTCGCCTCCTTCCGTGGCTTGAAGTGATCCGCTGGGAACGCAGGAAAACGGATCATTCGCGCAGCCATCGTCGCAGCCGTCGCCGGTGTCCGCGTTCCCCGCGAACTCCATCTGCGAGGCGTAAATCTCCTGGTAGATGCTATCGCCCGCCAGCAGTTCCTCGTGCGTGCCCACGCCGTGGACACGACCGTCGTCCAACACAATAATGCGGTCGGCATCCATGACGCTCGCAATGCGCTGTGCGATGACAATCACCGTCGTATTGGGAATCTGAGCAATATGCTCACGAATCTTGGCGTCGGTCGCCATATCGACCGCGCTGGTCGAATCGTCAAAGATGAGCACACGCGGATGTTTGAGCAATGTACGCGCGATGCACAGGCGCTGCTTCTGCCCGCCCGAGACACCGGCACCGCCCTGGCCCAGATAGCCGTCGAGTCCGCCGATGCGATCCAGGAACTCGTCCACACATGCCGCTCGACAGGCGCGCAGCAGCTCCTCGTCGGTGGCATCGGGCGCGCCCCACTGCAGGTTCTCGCGCACGGTACCCGTAAACAGCACGTTCTTTTGCAGCACGATACCCACGGCGTCGCGCAGGGCAACCAGGTCGTAATCGCGCACATCGCGCCCGCCCACGAGTACGGCGCCTTCGGTGGCGTCGTACAGGCGCGCGATCAGCTGCACAAGCGAACTCTTGCCCGAGCCTGTGCCGCCGAGCACGCCCACCATGGAGCCTGCCTCAATGCAAAGGTCAATATGCTCGAGCACATCCTCGGCAGCATCCGCGCGGTACTTAAACGACACGTCGCGAAACTCGATGCTTCCGTCGGCCACCCCGTGCACGGCAGCGGCAGCGTCGGGCGCTTGGATAAGCGAACGTTCGTCGAGCACCCGCGAGATGCGCTCCACGCTGGCAAGTGCGCGTGTGAGCAGCAAAAACACGTTGGAAATCATCATGAGCGAGTTCATGATCAGCAGCACGTAGCTCATAAAGCCCGTGAGCGAGCCCACGCCCAAGCGACCTTCGATGATCATGCGGCCGCCAATCCACAGAATCGAGAGCGCAGCCACGTACATCGAGAGTTGGAACACCGGCAGGTTGAGCACGGCGTTGCCAAAGGTCTTCGTCGCGGTGCGCGCAAGCTCGGTATTGACGGCATCGAACTTGGCCTCCTCGTGCTCGGCACGCACGTACGCCTTGACGGCGCGCACGGCGGTGAGGTCCTCCTGCACCACACCGTTGAGATGGTCCATCGAGGTCTGCAGCTGGCGGTAAAGCGGACTGACGCGATAGGTGATAACGCCCAGTACGATCGCCAACACCGGCAGGATGATCGCGAATACCGTAGCAAGCGGACGCGACAGCACCAGCGCATAGACCAAGCCGACGATGAGCGTCACGGGGCCGCGCACCATGGGGCGAAAGCCGTTGCCGATGGCGTTTTGGATGACGGTGATATCGGTGGTCATGCGCGTGACGAGCGAGCTGGCATCGTAGTTGTCCAGATTGCCAAAGGCGAGCGTCTGAATCTTGCGATACTCCGCCTCGCGCAGGTTAGCGCCCAGCCCCGAGGCAACGCGGGCAGACGTGCGCGCATAGCCCAAGCCAAGTACCAGCGAAAATGCAGCGCATATCAACATATACGTGCCCTGCAACAGCATATAGTTGATGTCGCCCGCGGGCACGCCCACGTCGATGATATTTGCCATGATGACCGGGATAAACAGCTCGAGCGCCGTCTCGGCCGTCACAAAGAGCACGCCGAGCATGGCATCGCGGCGGTATGCCCCCAGATAGGAAAACAAAATCTTGAGATTGCGCACGCAGGTTCATCCCCCATCAAACGTTGTTCGCAAACCCACGTATTATGGCGCGCCGTGCGGCGGTGTCAAGTGATGCGAAATCGATTTCTGCAAGGCTAGTGCAGACGCCATGCTCACAGGACGCGCCCCTGTATTCAATTGGAAATGAACGCGAGCGTGACTTTTTCGCCCCGCCGCCAACACAAACCTTGACTCTACAATCGTTGTAGGGTTTTCACTACACTGGTACGTAAACAGACCAAGTCAGAAAGCCCCGCCCATGGAACACGACCTCACACGCGGCAATGTCCTTAAGACCATCGCGGTCTTTGCCCTGCCCTATATGCTCTCGTACTTTTTGCAGATGCTCTACGGCATGGCCGACCTGTACATGATGGGGCAGTTTAGCGGCGCCGCCGGCATCACCGCCGTGGGCAACGGCGCGCAGACGCTCTATATCATTACCGTGACGCTCGTGGGTCTGGCCATGGGAACGACGGTTATCGTCGGCCACGCCGTGGGTTCGCGTCGGTTTGACCGCGCCGAGACCGCCATCGGCAACACCATCACGCTCTTTATGGGTGTCTCGGTGGTGCTGGCCGCTGTCCTGCTCGCACTGTGTCCGCAGATCGTGGCGCTCATTGGCACGCCGGCCGAAGCGGTCGAAGGAACCGCCGCCTACCTGCGTATCTGCTTTATGGGCATTCCCTTTATCGCCGCGTACAACATCCTCTCGGCCATCTTTCGCGGCCTAGGCGATTCGCGCTCGCCCATGTACGTGATTGGCGTGGCATGCATCATCAACATCGCGCTTGATTTTCTGTTTATCGGTCACATGGGACTCGGCCCCGTGGGTGCGGCGCTCGGCACGGTAACCGCCCAGACGGCAAGCGTTGCCCTCGCGCTCGTGTGGCTCAAGAGCCGCCGCACGCACATTCACCTCAAGCGCAGCGACCTGCGCCCCCAGCCCGAAGTGCTCGGCAGCATTCTTAAGATCGGCGTGCCCGTGGCCGTGCAGGACGGCTGCATCCAGGTGGCGTTTATGTTCATCACCGTCATCGCCAACCACCGCGGCCTGGTTGATGCCGCCGCCGTGGGCCTGGTCGAAAAGATGATCAGCTTTTTGTTTATCGTGCCGAGTTCCATGGGCGCTACCGTCAGCGCGCTCACGGCGCAAAACGCCGGCGCGGGCAAGGGCGACCGCGCGCGTCAGGTGCTCAAGGATGCCATGACCATCTCGGTGGTGTACGGCTGCCTGATCACGGTGCTGATGTGGCTGGTGGCGCCGGCGTTTATCGGCTTTTTTGCCAAGGACGCTGCAGTAGTCGCCGCCGGTACCGGCTATATGCGCAGCTACATTTTCGACGCGATCTTTGCCGGCATCCACATTTGCTTTAGCGGCTTTTTCGCTGCGTATGGCAAGAGCTACATCGGCTTTGCGCACAACGTGCTGGCTGTGGTACTCATTCGCGTACCCGGTGCATGGCTGCTGTCGAACGCCTATTCCGACACGTTGTTTCCCATGGGCATCGCCTCGCCGTGCGGATCGATTTTGTCGGCGGTCATCTGCGTGATTGCATTTACCGTGCTCAACCGCCGTGGGGCTTTTGACAAACTGGTAGCGTAGCGGGGCGACGCAAAATCGCCCTGATCGACGACATCATCAGCGACGACCCAGCAACCTACGTGACGCAGATCACGGTGCCGGTCTCTCTAGGCTAGACCGAGCCTCGCCTCTAACTCGGTCAACGCCTCAAAGGCATCGCGAGATGCACCCGCCGCGCGCTCGCGCTCGGCAACGCAAATTCGCATCATTAAGCGCTCTTTTGCCTGCACTTGGGAATGCCTCGCGCGCCCTTCCGCCTGCGAGCAATTGCGATTCTCGATATCCATTACGCCTCCGGCACCTCACCAGTCGCCAGGATCTGCTCGAGCGCGTCCTCGTCCAGCACGGGCACACCCAGCTGCTCGGCCTTGGTAAGCTTGGAGCCCGCTTTGGGGCCGGCGACCAGATAGCTCGTCTTCTTTGACACACTGCCCGAAACCTTGGCGCCGAGCACCTTGAGCGACAGGCCCGCCTCGTCGCGAGTGCGGTTGACGAGCGTGCCGGTGAGCACGAAGGTCAGACCCGCGAGCGGTTGTGCATCGGCGAGCTCGCCCGCCACGCCCGCGTCGGCTGCGGCTTGTGCATGCGCGGCGCCCAAGTCGACCTCGAGCGACAGGCCCGCCTGGCGCAGGCGCTCCAGCACGGCAAGGTTTTCGGGCACGGCCAGGAACTGCTTGACGCTCGCCGCAATCTTGGGACCGATGCCCTCGCACTCGGCGATATCCTCTTCGCTCGCCAAGATAAGCTTGTCAATCGACAGGAATCGCTCGGCAATAACCTCGCCCACACTCTTGCCCACGTGGCGGATGCCCAGGGCAAACAGCACGCGACCGAGCGGCTGGCTCTTGGACTTGTTGAGCTCGGCGATGATTTTCTCGGCCGTCTTGAGGCCTACCGGAATGGGGTCGCCCTTCTTGACGCCCTTTTTGCTATTGGAGCTGGCATAGGTGCGCCCCGTGTCCAGTCCGGCGATGTCGTCAACCGTGAGCTGGTAGAAGTCCGCGACGTCGTGAATCAGCCCGGCGGCGATCATCTTGTCGACGATCTCGTCGCCCAGGCCATCGACGTCCATGCAGCCGCGGCTCACCCAGTGGAGCAAACGCTCCTTGAGCTGTGCGGGGCAGTCGATGGACACGCAGCGGTAGGCAACCTCGCCATCCTCGTGAACCACGGGGCTACCGCACACGGGGCAGACCTCGGGCATGTGCCAGTCGACCGAATCGGCCGGGCGCTTGTCGAGCACCGGGCCCACGACCTCGGGAATCACGTCGCCCGCCTTATGCACGATGATGGTGTCGCCCTCGCGCACGTTCTTGCGGCGGATCTCGTCGATGTTGTGCAGCGTGGCGCGCGCGATGGTGGAGCCGGCGACCGTCACCGGGTCGAACTCGGCGACCGGCGTGAGCACGCCGGTGCGACCCACCTGGATGCGAATCTCGCGCAGGACGGTCTGCTTTTCCTCGGGCGGGAACTTAAAGGCGATGGCCCAACGCGGTGCGCGAGCGGTAAAGCCCAGGTTGAGCTGCTGTTGGAAGCTGTCGACCTTTACGACCACGCCGTCGATGTCGTAATCCAGGTCGTCGCGGTGCTCGAGCGCCTGGGCACAGAACTCGTGGACCTCGGACGGCGTGGCGCAACGAGCCACGTTGGGGTTGACGCTAAAGCCAGCGCTACGCAGCCAGTCCAGGAACTCGCGCTGGCTGTGGACGTGCAGCGGGTCGGTATCGGCGATGGCGTAGATAAAGGTGGCCAGATCGCGGCGCGCCGTGACCTTGGGATCCTTTTGACGCAGGCTGCCGGCGGCGGCGTTGCGCGGGTTGGCGAAGGGGTCGCGGCCCTCGGCATCGGCCTCGTCGTTCAGACGCACAAAGCTGCCCTTGGGCATGTAGACCTCGCCGCGCACCTCAATGGTGCGCTCGCGGTCGGCACCCATGTGGGCGAGCGCAGGTTCGGACAGGTGCATGGGCACATCCTTGATGGTACGGACGTTGAGCGACACATCCTCGCCCGTGGTGCCGTCGCCGCGCGTGGCGGCGCGTACGAAGGTGCCGTTTTGGTAGGTAAGGGCCACGCCCAGGCCGTCGATCTTAAGCTCGCAGGTATAGGTGACGCTACCGGCACCGAGGGCATCCTCGGTGCGCTGGAGCCACGCGTCAAGTTCGTCCAGATCCATGGCATCGTCCATGGAATACATGCGTGCCATGTGCGTGACCGGCGTAAACTGCTCGCTCACGTATCCGCCCACGCGCTGGGTATAGCTGTCGGGCGTCACCAGGTCGGGATAGGCCGCCTCGATCTCCTGCAGCTCAACGAGCATTTTGTCGAAGGCGGCGTCCGTGATCTCGGGCGCGTCAAGCATGTAGTAGCGATAGGCGTGGTAATCGAGCTCGTGGCGCAGCTCGGCCGCGCGCGCGGCGGCCTGGGCATGGGCGTCGGCCGGTGCAGCGGCATCCGCGCTCGCGGGCGTTTCGGTATCGATGTCCACGCCGTCACCAAACAGGCTCGATTGCTCCATAGCGGCACTCCTTCGCTCGATTTCAAACGGATACAAGAGTACCACCGGTCACCATGGCGCCGAATAACCCTTTCGAACCGCACCGAATCGGCAGCCGCCAGACTAGGGTGGATCGCGCGATTAAACCATGCCCTTGCCAGTTCTAAATGATCCGTTTTCCTCCGTCCCCAACGGATCATCGCGAAAAGAGGGGCTGTCCCGCGCTGGCGGAACAGCCCCTCTGGCTTCGATATGTGCGATACAGCTCGTTAGAAACCCTGGCCGTTGCCCTGACCCTGGCCCTGCTGGCCAAGCAGCTCCTCCAGATACTGGCGCAGCTGCTCGTCGGTAATACCGCCGTTGCCGGTATCGGTCGCGCTGTCGTTCTGCTGCTGGTTCTGCAGCTCCTCGTCGGAGCCCAGCTCAACCGTGACCTTCTTCTCTTCCTTGCCGCGCATGAGCGTGATCTCGACCTTCTCGCCCACCTCGTGGCTGCGCAGCGCGATGATCAGGCCGTCGGCGCTCGAAATCTCATCGTCGCCCAGCTTGGTGATGACGTCGCCCTCCTGAATGCCGGCCTTGGCGGCAGGACCATCCTCAACGACGCTCGCCACATACGCGCCGCTATCGGTGCTCAACTTGTTGGTGCGGGCGTTAAGCGCATTGACGCTCGAAAGCGTAGCGCCCATGTACGGATGCACCGGCGTCTTACCGTCGATGATCTGGTCGGCAATGTTCTTGGCGTAGTTAACCGGAATGGCAAAACCCACGCCCGAGCTGGAGCCCGAGTAGCTCTCGATAAGCGAGTTGATACCCACAAGCTCGCCATTGTCGTTGACGAGCGCGCCGCCGGAGTTGCCCGGATTGATGGCGGCATCGGTCTGGATCATGTTGGCATAGATGGTGTTGCCGCTGGTAGAGCTCATGGCCGTGGAGCGATACAGCGCCGAGACGATACCGGTGGAGACAGACTGTTCGTTGCCGAAGGGCGAGCCGATCGCCATGACCCACTCGCCCACGTTGAGCTTGGAGGAATCACCGATCTCAATCGGCGTGAGCTTGGAGGCGTCGGCGTCCTTGAGCTTGATGACGGCCAGGTCGCTCGAAGCGTCGTTGCCCACGAACTCGGCCTCGTAGGTGGTGCCGTCGTCCATGGTCACCACGTACTGGTCATAGCCATCGACCACGTGGTTGTTGGTGAGGATATGGCCCTCGGTATCGAGCACCACGCCCGAACCGACGCTGCCCGAGTTGTCCGACTCGTCGGCAGACTGCGAAAGCGAGCCATTCTGGCCACCGCTCGAAGTGGCGGTGATGGAAACCACGGAGGGCAGGGCCTTGGCAGAAACGGCCTCGGCCAGCGTGGTGTCCTCGGAGTCGATCGTGATCTTTTGCGTCGACGAACCCGAAGCGCCCGCCGCCACGGCATTCTTGCCGCCACCGATATCGAGCGTGCCACTCATAATGAGCGCGATGACCAGCAGGGCGCCGCAGGCGCAGCCGGCAAGCGCTGTAATAAAGATCGGTAGCTTTTTGGTCTTGGTCTTGACCACCGTGTGCTTGTTCACGACCTGTTGGCCGCCCAGCGGCTTGCCAGTCTGCGTGTCGTAGGCCTGCACGTAGGGAATGTTGCCGTCGGCAGGCGTCGACTCCACCTGCACGCGCGGTTGCTGCTGAGTCTCGCCGGCGTTGCCCGCGTCCTGGGGACGCTGGGAATCGTTCTCGCTCATAGCTGCGATCCTTTCGTCAAATAACCAAAGGCCCGCCAAACACGTGGCGGGCCATCATTGTTCACGTTGAGTTGTACCCCAATATGCGGGCGTACGTGTACGAGAACGCAATCTTTTAGGAAGGCTTAAGTTCTGCTGCAAACTCGAAAGGAACCCGCACCTGCGTCAAAACCACCACAAAGGTGCCTGTCCCCTTTGTGGTGGAAATCTAGTCCTTAAACAGATAGCCCACGCCGCGGACGGTGGTGATGTGCGCCGCGATCTGCGGCCCCACCTTGGAACGGATGCGTCGGATGTGCACGTCGACGGTGCGCGTGCCGCCGCAGTACTCAAAGCCCCACACGCGGTGCAGCAACACCTCGCGGCTGTAGGCACGGTTGGGGTGTGTTGCCAAAAAGCTCAGCAACGAGTACTCCATCAGCGTAAGGTCGATGGGCTCGTTATCGAGCGTCACCTGGTAGGTGGCCAGGTTGATCTCGAGGTTATCGATGTTGAGCACATCGTCGGCGGTGACGGTCTCCTCCTCGCCCATCAGACGCTGCGCGCGAGCCTTGAGCTCGTTGGGCGTCGCCGTAGGGCATACAAAGTCGGCATGCGCGTGATTGGGCAGGCGCAAGGTGCCGAGTGCCTCGTCGTCGACAATCACCAGCATGGGGACACCGCCGCGATCGTCAAGCCACTTGGCAATCTGATCGATGCGGTCGCTGCGGATGCCATCGGAATCGAGGATCAGCAGGTCAAAGTCGTGCGCCGCAGTTGGCGAATCGGGGGTTGCCAGGCTCACCTCGACACCCAGGGTAGTCGTCAAGCTGCGGGCAAACTCGTGGAAGCGCGTCGTGCGCGCCATGAACAGGGCACTCTTTTCGGACATATCGGCCTCCAAAGAAATGAGCTCAATCGTACTGGAACAAGCCAGCGCGATTAGGAGTTCGCCAGGTAGTGCTTGATCTCCCACTCGGTGATCGTAGACTCAAACTTATGCCACTCGTCGCGCTTCTTTTTGAGGAAGAAACTGTGGATGTGCTCGCCGAGGGCATCCTTCATAAACTGCGAGTCCTCAAACACGTCGAGCGCCTCTTTGAGCGAGCGCGGCAGCGGCGTGTAGCCGGCCTCGACCATCTGACGGTCGGTAAGCTTGAGCGTCTCGGCCGTGGCCTCGGGCGGGAGCTCCAGCTTGCGCTCGATGCCATCCAGACCAGCCGCCAGCGTAACGGCGTTGACCAGGTACGGATTGGCCATGGGATCGGGACTGCGCAGCTCGATGCGCGTGGACAGCTGCTTGCCGGGCTTGTAGACCGGAATGCGGACCATGCTCGCGCGGTTGCGCAGGCCCCACGTGGCGTACTGCGGCACGGAGTCGCCACCCGTGGTGATGCGCTTGTACGAGTTGACCGTGGGGTTGGTGATGGCGCTGATCTCGCGCGCGTGCGCCAAGATGCCGGCCATGTAGTGCTTGGCGATATCGGAGAGGTGGTACTTCTCGTCGTCCTCGCCCCAAAAGACGTTGTTGCCGTCATGGTCGAACAGCGACTGGCACAGGAACATGGCACTGCCGTCCTCGCCCGCCAACGGCTTGGGCATAAAGGAGGCGTGGCAACCGCTCTCGTAGGCCTGCTGCTTAATGATGAGTTTGGCCGTGGTGATGGCGTCGGACATGCTCAGGGCCTCGGCGTGACGCAGGCTCATGCCATGCTGTGAGCGGCCGGCGGCGTGGAAGGTGTACTCCACGGGCACGGACATCTTCTCGAGCGTGAGAACCGTGTTGCGACGCAGGTCGCGGGCGGCATCGCTCACCGAAAGATCGAAGTAGCCCACGTTGTCGAGCGGCTCGGGGGTGTGCTCGTCGGGGAAGTAGTAATACTCCAGCTCGGCACCCACGTTGAGCAGATAGCCAGCCTTCTCGGCCTTGCGGAACATGCGGCGCAGGGCATCGCGCGGGTCGCCGGCAAATGGCTTGCGATCGGGAGTGCACACGTCGCAGAACACGCGGGCGACGCCGTTGTGGCTCGGGCGCCACGGCAGGATCTGGAAGGTCGAAGCGTCTGGGAACGCCAGCATGTCGGCTTCCTCGGGCGTGGCAAAACCCTCGATGGCGGAGCCGTCAAAGCCAATACCCTCCTCAAAAGCGACCTCGAGGTCCTCGGGGCTAATGGCAAAGTTCTTGAGGCGGCCGAGAATGTCGACAAACCACAGACGCACAAAGCGGATGTCACGCTGCTCTACGGAGCGGAGTACGTAATCGATGTTCTGCTGGTTCATGTCGCTCCCCTTTCTTTCGGGCGGGTTTCGACTGGTCTATATCGCAGATACTATCGCAGAAAAATGTTTCCGCAGGGTTAAAGCGTATCAAGCGCTCAAAAAACGTGCGCGAGCAGGCCGTTGCGAACGAATGGCTAGCGTTCAGATTCGGAAACAATTTGCCTACACGCTCGTTCCAGCGCTGGGAACTCCATCGTCACCGCATCCCAAACAACCGATCGGTCGACATTGCCGTAATCATGCGCGAGGTAATTTCTCATGCCGATAATTCCACGCCACTCAATTTCGGGATGAAGCCGCTGCGAGCGTTCCGACAACTTGCCCGCTTCTTCCGTCACCCTAAGCGCGCACATCAAAAGGGAGTCCGCCAACGCCCTCGTCCGCACGTCATTCGCATGCAGAAACTGGTCCTCGGTGATATCAAAAGCCTTGATGCGCTCGTTCGTTTCAGAGATGGCGTCCAAGACCTCTTGGGCGCGGAGGCCGTCTGACTTACGCGCGATCATAAAGGATCACTCCTTCGCGCTCGATTACCGCGGCAAGATCGGCATCAAGATGGTCGCTCGAGACAAGATCAACCTGCCTCCCAGTTTCTTTGCGCACCGCCTCGCCGAATGCCGACAACGCGAAAAGGCCAAAGCCCTGATCGCGATCGACTTCGAGACGCAAGTCAATGTCACTATCGGCACGCGCGTCGCCACGAGCATACGAGCCAAAAAGAATCACGCTTTTGATGGCGGGAATCGGGCTGGCCGCCTCACGGACAGCGGACTCAATCTGAGCGGTATCCAAAATGCCCGCCGCGACGCTTCCGCTCGCAGAGCTTTTACCGAGTGAAGGGACAAACGGCAGCGAACGCTCGCGCAGCATCTGTCTCATAAACATATTGACTGCAACAGACGAAGTCATGCCAAGTTCTTCGCACAGCTCGGCAAATGAATCTTTAATTGACGAGTCCACTCGCACACTCAGCACAGACGCAGCCATGGATACCTCCTGTATGACATTGTCTATATATTATCACACAGACTAGCGCGAGGTCGAAGCGCGGTGTTCGATGTGGCCGGGGACCTCGATGCGCTTGGGGGCGAGCTTTGCGGCATCGCCCACCGTAGTGGTAACGACGTCGATGCGCTCGGACAGGCGCTCGACTACGCGCTCGGCAATGGTAAGGGTGTCTTGCGCGGCCGTGGTCACACCGCCAAAGAGCACGTGGTGCCAGGGGTAATCGTCAAACGTCGCGATCCTGAGACCCGCCGGCAGCGAGGGACCCAGCTGCGCCAGCGCCTCGGTCAGACGCAGAAAGACTAAGCCGTTGACGGCGATAAGGCCGAGCTTTTTACCCGCGTACTCGCGGATGGCCTCGTCCAGGCGGCCGACGCCCGTGGCGCCACCATCGGCCAGGGTAACGACCTCGCCTGCCAGACCGCGACGCGAGAGCTCGTCGGCAAAGGCCTCGGCGCGCTCACGACGCACGGGGCTGTCGTCGCTCGCCTCGGTGAGCAGGCACAGACGCTCGCTGCCTGCAGAGGCCAAGGCGTCTACCAGGCCGGCGACCAGCTCACGGTTGTTGGAGGTCACCAGATCGATGCCGCCGGCGGCAACATCGCGGTCGAGCAGAACGACAGGCAGGCGTCCCGCGGCCGCGGCGATCGCCTCGTCGTTGCCGCCGCAGGTGTTAACGACGAGGCCGTCCACGCCGGCATCGATAAGCCTGGTGAGCGACTCTGCTTCCTTGGCGGAATCATTGCCGCTAATGGCAGTCATAAGCGAGCAGCCGCGCGCGGCGGCGCTGGCGGAAAGCCCTTCGAGCATGGCGCTGGAGAACGGGTTAGCGATGTCGGCCAGAATCACGCCGATGAGGTTGGTACGCGAGCTGCGCAGGTTGCGCGCGGCGGCACGCGGGCGATAGCCGGTGCGCTCGATAACCGCCGCGATGCGAGCACGGGTTTCCTCGGTCATCTGCCCGGGGCGGTTGTTGAGATAGCGCGAGACCGTGGCCGGGCTCACGCCCGCCTCGACGGCAATGTCCTTAATCCTCATCTGCGCCATAGCGCACCCCGTTTCCTAATTGTCGGCAGTTTGGGCCATTTTAGGCATTTATGCGAACTGCCTACGCCACCAGACCCGCAGAACGATCTTAATTTCACCGCAGCTAATAAAGGGCGCGAGTTAGATAGCCGAGTCTTTGGGCAGCTCGAAATAGTCGGGATGCAAGGCGATAACCGGGCCCTGCTCCTCGGGCATCAGATGCAAGTGCGTCTCTGTCAAATAGCTCGCCGTGTCGGTGTCGCCCTTCTTAATGGCCTCGAGAATCCGGCGATGCTGCCGACGAATCGGTTCCCAATCCAGATCCTGCGACACCATACGCAACCAGTTGTATCGCTCAAAATGCGTGTTGACGCTCTTCATCCAATCCCACAACATGTGACGACCGGCAATCTCAAAACACGTCTCATGGAACAGGTTGTCCAGATCAAAAAAGCGACGCGTCTCGCTATGGTCGAGCGACTCGGACTCGGCAAGAATCTGCTCGAGCCGATGCTTTTGCTCGGACGTGGCGGCAGAACAGCATTTAATGAGTACGCTTCTCTCGAGTTTCTCGCGCAAGAAACAGGCGTTCTCGGCGCGCTCCATGCTGATTTTTGAAACATAGGTGCCGCTTTTGGGACGCGTTTCCACCAGCTCCTGCTCACGCAGGCGCACAAAGGACTCGCGAATGGGCGTGCGCCCGATTCCCGTCTCCTTTTCCAGACCAATCGCCGAAAGGCGCGTGCCGGGCTTGAGCTCGGCATAGATGATCTTGGAGCGCAATGCGTTGTATGCCTGGTCTTGCAGGCTCTGATAATGCTGGTGCTGTTCCATAAAGCCCTCGGATGAAGCCCACGGTGTGTCGAATGTCACCACGTAATACTATCTCATCCCCCATCCCCTCAGTTGCGGTGAGATAGGGCACGCTCGCGTCGCCAGGATCACAAGAGCAAGCGGCGGCATCCCGAAACCCAGGACACCACCGCTGTTTTGCTATCGGATGGCGCGGAAACGCCCCTCCTCATGCACCAAGGGGTTGACTAGAGTTCGCAGGCAACCTTGTAGCCATCGCCGATAGCGTCGCGGATGTTGCCGCACTTGTTGGCATCGCCCAGCACGTGGATGGCAACGCCGGCAGCGGCAAGGTCGTCGGCAAGCTTGGTATTGGGACGATAGCCCATGGCAAGCACCAGCGTATCGGCATCGGCGATGGTGTGGATCTGGCCATCCTTTTCGTACGAGATGGTATCCTCGGTGATCTCGGTCACCTTGGCCTCAGTCAGCACGTGGACACCCTTGGAGAGCATGCGCGTGATGAGCACCGCGCGACCGGCACCGCCCTCGTTGGCGGCGAGCGTCTTGGTCATCTCGATGACGGTGACGTCGCGATTGGCCGGCGACAAGTCGTTGACCAGCGGGGCCAGATAATCGGCCGTCTCGCAACCGACGGTACCGCCGCCCACGATGACGATCTTCTTGCCCGGGAAAGCCTTGCCACCCAGCAGGTCGTCAGCCGTCATAACCTGCTTAAAGCCCTGCATGAAGGCCGGAGTGATGGGCTCGGCGCCATAAGCTAGGACAACCTCGTAACCTGCGTAGTCGCGCTGAATGTCCTCGGCCGAAAGCTCGGTGCCAAAGACGCACTTCACGCCGGCCTCGGCCAGGCGACGGTACTGATACTTGATCACGCGGGTGAGTTCCTGCTTTGCCGGCGGCACGGCTGCGATGCGCATTTCGCCGCCCGGCTCATCCTGCTTGTCCACGAGCACCACGTTGTGGCCGCGCTTGGCGGCAATGTAGGCTGCCTCCATGCCCGCAGGACCAGCGCCCACAACGAGCACGTTCTTGGCCACGGCGGCAGGCTCGTAGCCAGCCTCGTCACGCTCCACGTCCGGGTTGACGGTGCAGGAGATGCGCTTGCCAAACATAATGCCGTTCAGGCAGCGCAGGCAGCCGATGCAGGGGCGGATGTCGTCGGCGTTGCCGGCAGCGGCCTTGTTGCAGAACTCGGCATCGCACAGATTGGCGCGGCCCATCATGCAGATGTCGGCAGCGCCGTCCTCGATCAGCTCCTCGGCAATCCAGGCCTCGTTGATGCGGCCGACGGTGGCAACGGGAATGTTGACGTGCTTCTTGATCTCGCGCGAGCAGGCGGCGTGCGAGGCCTGCTGCGTGCCGGCGGCGGGAATCGCGGAACCGCGCTTGATGGTGGTGCCGCCCGACACGTGAATCATGTCGACGCCGGCCTTTTCCAGGCGACGCGAGACATAGATCATGTCGTTGAGGGTCAGGCCGCCATCGGTGTACTCATCGCCCGAGATGCGGACGTCGATGATAAAGTCCTTGCCGCAGCGCTCGCGAATCTCGGCGATGACCTCGAGCAGGAAGCGCATGCGGGCGTCGAGCGAGCCGCCGTACTCGTCGGTGCGCTTGTTGTAGAGCGGAGTCAAAAAGCCGCCGAGCATACCATGGGCGTGTGCCGCATGAACCTCGACGCCATCGACGCCAGCCTTCTGCATACGCACGGCAGCGTCGCCAAACTGATGCGTGAGCTCGTGAATCTCATCGACCGTGATAGGACGCGGTGCCTCGCGGGCATAGGACGGGCCCACAAAGGACGGAGCGATCAGGCGCGGCGTGCCCGGAATGTTAAAGGCCATGTAGGCGGGATGGAAGAGCTGCGGCATGATCTTGCAGCCATACTCGTGGACGGCTGCGGCAAGCTTTTCCCAGCCAGGAATAAACGTGTCGTCGTAGCAGCACATGTCACCCGGCAGATAGGTATAGGTGGGCTCGACCGTCACGACCTCGGTGATGATCAGGCCCACGCCGCCCTTAGCGCGGGCGCGGTAATGATCGACCAAGTCGTCAGTCACATAGCCATGATCGGCCAGGTTGGTGGACACCGGCGGCATAAAGACGCGGTTCTTGACCTCGGTCGTACCGACCTTGATCGGGCTAAAGAGCATTGGGTAGGCGGAGGACTCCATACAGGGTTCCTTTCGTTTGAGCCGCTCGGCGGCAGTTGCTAACGTACCTATCGTATCAGTATCCGCCGCATCCGTACTCGCTCGCACTCCTCACCCTCAATTCCACCCCGCCCATCAGTTGCGGTGGAATACGGAGTAGATGAGACTTTTGACAGCCAAAACAGTCCGTATTCCACCGCAACTGATGGGCGGGGTGGAATTGAGGGCTCAGATAGTCAGTCATGCCCTCATCCGCCACTCCCTCACCTACAGCGCGCCGTCCAGCATAAGGTTCACTTTGAGCACGTTGACCGTGGGCTCGCCGAAGACGCCCAGGAATCGGCCCTTGGTGCACTGGGCGATAATCTCGCGCACCTCGTCCTCACTTTTGCCCGTGGCCTTGGCAAGGCGCGGGACCTGGTACTCGGCGGCATCCGGAGAGATCTCCGGGTCGAGGCCGGACCCCGAACACGTCACCAGGTCGACGGGCACAGCGTCCATATCGGCATCGGGGTTGGCAGCGCGGATCTTCTTCACGCGCGCATCAATCAGCTGCCGATACTCCTCACTCGCCGGGGACAGGTTGGACGGGGCGCCATACGCCATGAGCTCGCCGTCTTCGCCTTCGACAATTGATACGTTCTGGATACGACCCCACATGTGGGCTTCGTCATCGAAGTTCTGGCCGATGAGCTCGGAACCCACAACCTTGCCGTCGACCGTAATGAGCGATCCGTTCGCCTGGTACGGAAACGCAAGCTGCGCGACGCCGGTCACCACGAGCGTGTATCCCAGGCCGCAGACGATGGTAAACAGCGCGAACACGCCAAGTGCGCGCGATGCGATACCTTTGAACATACAAACCTCCGTCTACATCATGCCAATGCCGAACAAGGCCAGCAGCATGTCGATAATCTTGATGAATACGAACGGCGCCACGATACCGCCCAGACCCCACACCAGCAGGTTGTGGGTCAGCAGCTGGCCGGACGAAAGCTCGCGATACTTCACGCCTTTCAGGGCGGCAGGAATCAGCGCGACGATGACCAGCGCGTTGTAGATAATGGCGGACAGCACGGCAGACAACGGGCTGGTGAGCCCCAGGATGTTGAGGGCGTCCAACCCGGGGTAGATCGGCGAGAATAGCGCCGGGATGATCGCGAAATACTTGGCGACGTCGTTGGCGACCGAGAAGGTCGTGAGTGAGCCGCGGGTCATGAGCAGTTGCTTGCCGATACGCACGATATCGATGAGCTTGGTGGGGCTGGAGTCGAGGTCGACCATGTTGCCGGCCTCCTTGGCAGCCTGGGTTCCCGTGTTCATGGCCACGGCGACGTCCGCCTGAGCGAGCGCCGGTGCATCGTTGGTGCCATCGCCGGTCATGGCGACCAGGTGACCCTCGCGCTGGAACGCGCGGATCTTCTTGAGCTTGCCCTCGGGGGTGGCCTCGGCCAGGAAGTCGTCCACGCCCGCCTCGGCTGCGATGGCGGCCGCCGTGAGCGGGTTGTCGCCCGTCACCATGATGGTCTTGATACCCATGCGGCGCAGGTCGGCGAACTTCTCCTTAACGCCGGACTTGATGATGTCCTTGAGGTACACAACGCCCAGCACGCGGCAGTTCTTGGTCACGACCAGCGGGGTGCCGCCGGCCTTGGCGATGCGCTCGACGGCCTCGTCGCACTCCTGGGAGAACACGCCGCCGGCTGCCTCCACATAGGTGCGCACGGAATCGGCAGCGCCCTTGCGGATCTCATTGCCCTCGTAGTTCACGCCGGACATACGCGTTGCCGCGGTGAACGGGATGAACTCCATACCCTTATCCTCGAGCGTACGGCCGCGCAGACCAAACTGCTCCTTGGCGAGCACGACGATGGAACGGCCCTCGGGGGTCTCGTCGGCCAGCGAGGAAAGCTGGGCGGCATCGGCCAGCTCCGCGGGATCGACGCCGTCGACCGGGATGAACTCGGCGGCTTGGCGGTTACCCAGGGTGATGGTGCCGGTCTTGTCGAGCATGAGGATGTCGACGTCGCCGGCGGCCTCGATGGCGCGGCCGGACATGGCCAGCACGTTGGCCTCGTTCAGACGGCTCATACCGGCGATGCCAATGGCGGACAGAAGGGCGCCGATGGTAGTGGGAGCCAGACACACGAGCAGCGCCACGAGCGTGGTCACGGCCGTGGGGTTGACCATGTCGTTAAGACCGACCGAGAAGTAGGAGTAACAATACAGGGCCAGCGTGACCAGGATAAAGACGATAGAGAGGGCCACCAGGAAGATCTCCAGAGCGATCTCGTTAGGGGTCTTCTTGCGCGCGGCACCCTCGACCATCGCGATCATCTTGTCCAGGAAGCTTTGGCCGGGCTCACTGGAGATCTTGACGATGATCCAGTCGGACAGCACCGTAGTACCGCCGGTAACGGCAGAGCGGTCGCCGCCGGCCTCGCGGACCACGGGGGCGGACTCGCCGGTGATGGCGGACTCGTCAACGGAGGCAGCGCCCTCGATGACGTCGCCGTCGCCGGGAATCTGCTCGCCGGCGCGTACGATCACCAGGTCGCCGCGCGTGAGCTCGGTGCCGGGAACGACGGTGAAGTGCTCCTTGTCCTCAACGGACTCGATGCGATGGGCCTCGACATCCTTCTTGGCCGCACGCAGGGAATCGGCCTGAGCCTTACCGCGGCCCTCGGCAAGCGCCTCGGCGAAGTTCGAGAACAGGTCGGTGAGCCACAGGATGACCGCGATGGCGACCACATAGTAGGTGGGCACACCCGCGTCCTGCACACCGAAGATGGAAGCGACGGCCAGGACGGAGGTCATGACGGCGGAAAGCCACACCAGGAACATGACCGGGTTTTGAATCTGGACGCGAGGATCCAGCTTGGCAAACGAGTCGCGGACCGCGCGGCTCATCATGTCTTTTTGCATAGCCATAAATCTGCGCCCTCTTTTACGCAATCATCTGGAAGAACTCGGCAACGGGGCCAAGCGCCAGGGCCGGGAAGAAGCTCAGGGCACCGATCAGCAGAACGATGAACACGAGCAGGAATACGAACATACCGTTGGTGGTAGACAGGGTACCGGCGCTCTTGGCGACCCTACCCTTCTTGGCCAGCGAGCCGGCGATAGCCAGCGTACCGATGATGGGCATGAAGCGGGCGAACAGCATCTCAAGGCCGAGCATGACGTTGATCCAGGGAATGTTGCAGTTCATGCCTGCAAACGCCGAGCCGTTGTTGCCGCCGCATGAGGTGAAGGCATACAGCGCCTCGGAGAAGCCGTGCGCGCCACCATTGTTGAGCTGGTCGGCAAGACCGGGCACCATGCAGGCGATGGCCGAGCACACCAGAATGGCAAACGGAGTTGCCAAGCACAGGACAACTGCCCAGCGCATCTCGCCCGGCTCGATCTTCTTGCCCAGGAACTCAGGCGTGCGTCCGACCATGAGGCCGGCGATGAACACTGTGAGGATGGCGAAGCCGATCATGCCGTACAGGCCGCAGCCCACGCCGCCGAAGACGACCTCGCCCAGAGCAATCTGGAGCATCTGGACAAAACCGCCCAGCGGGGTGTAGGAGTCGTGCATGGAGTTAACCGAGCCGTTGGAAGCAGCCGTCGTGAAAGCGGACCAGGTAGAAGAGGAGGCGATACCGAAACGGCTCTCCTTGCCCTCCATGTTGCCGCCGGCCTGGCCGTCGGTCATCTCGATATTGACCGCTCCGCCATCGGCCAGCTGCGGGGTGCCCGCATGCTCGTTGACGGCAATGATGCCGGTGAAGATCACCAGCAGGATGAACATGGCGGCAAAGATGGCCTTGCCCTGCTTGGTGTTCTTGACGCCGATACCGAAGGTGAAGCAACAGGCGGCCGGGATCAGCAGCAGGCTGGTCATCTCGATGATGTTGGTGAAGGCACTGGGGTTCTCATACGGATGGGCGGAGTTCACGCCGAAGAAGCCGCCGCCGTTGGTGCCGGACTGCTTGATGGCGACCTGAGGAGCCGCGGGACCCTGGGGCAGGAACTGCTCGGTGACCACACGCGCGCCCTCGACAACCTTGCCGTCGACCTTGACCGTGTCGCCCTCGATCTGGGCGCCGTCGATGACGCTCCAGCCGCCGTCTGCATTAGGCTGGACAGCGACGGGCTCTACGAGCTCAGCCTTCTGAGCCGGCTGGAAGTTGGAGATGACGCCACCGGCAGCCAGGCAGATGCCGAATACGAGGTTCAGCGGGATGAGCACATACAGGACGGTGCGGGTGAGATCGACCCAGAAGGAACCCAGACCCTGCTCCTTGACTTGACGGAAGCCGCGAATCAGCGCGAACATGACCGCGATACCGGTGCCAGCGGAAACGAAGTTCTGCACGGTGAGACCCATGAACTGCACAAGGTAGGACAGGGTGGTCTCACCGGAGTAGGACTGCCAGTTGGTGTTGGTTATGAAGGAAGCAGCCGTATTGAACGACAGGTCCCATGACACGCCCGGCAGGTGCTGGGGATTGCCTGGCAAGAAGGACTGAAGCGCCTGGAGTGCCACAAGAGCCACGAGGCCGATCCCCGAAAAGACCAGCACGCTCGCCAGATAGCGCCTACACCCCATCTGTTCTGCCGCGTCGATGCGAAGCAGACGATAGACGCCACGCTCCACAGGAGCAATCACAGGCGACAGGAACGTATGCTCACCATCCATGATATGGGCCATGAACCGACCGAGCGGAACGGCCAGGACGACGAGCACGGCAAAGTACAAGATGTACTGAATCGCAGCGTCCATAGTTTACGAATCACTCCTCATCAGAATGTAGATGTAATAGATAAAGAGTCCAATGCAGACGACTCCGATGATGGGAATGAGGATGTTCATTTACCGCCCCTTTCACGCGCGGTCCGATGTCTCGGACGCCTACTCTCGCAAGCGTCTGGGGACAGTAAACGCTTCTAGGGATTAAAGAGGCGTGAGGGCCGGGGCTCACGTCCTTAAGATGCCGTAAAGATGCAGGTAGAAAGCACTATTGCAGCTGCAGTGCGCCTATACTCGACCTCGCGAGCATACAGTGGCGTCTTCACCGCGTATGCACGCATGGACAACGCTTCAGAAAGGCTACGCTATGCAGCGCGACGCATCGGACACTCGCGTCAATCCAGCCCTCATCCTCAAGGCAATTGAGGAAGACGAGGTCGCCGATAACACTCGAACCAGCCGGGGACACCTCAAAATTTTCTTTGGCTACGCTGCTGGCACAGGCAAAACCTATGCGATGCTTCAAGCCGCCCACGCCGCCAAGCGGCGAGGTGTCGACGTCGTCGCGGGATACATCGAGCCGCACGAACGTCCGGCAACTGCCCATCTTGCACAAGGGCTTGAGAACGTGCCTTGTAAACTCATCGAGCACAACGGCATTGCGCTCAGCGAGTTCGATCTAGATGCGGCTATCGAACGCGCCCCTCAGCTCATCCTTGTCGACGAGCTCGCCCATACGAATGCGCCGGGGTCTCGCCACGACAAACGCTATCAAGACGTCGAGGAACTTCTACATGCGGGCATCGACGTCTATACGACCGTGAACGTTCAGCATATCGAGAGCCTAAACGACATGGTTGCATCCATCACCGGCGTTGTCGTGAGCGAACGAATCCCCGACCGCATCTTCGATGATGCCGACCAGGTCGAGCTCGTCGACATAGAGCCCGAAGACCTACTTGAGCGCCTTCGCTCCGGCCTCGTCTACCGTCCCGCACAAGCCGACCGAGCGCAACAGCATTTTTTTACCGTCGAGAACCTTACCGCACTCCGAGAAATCGCACTGCGCCGCTGCGCCGATCGCACCGGCCACCTCACAGACGCCGCACGCGTGCTGGGAAACCGTGACTACTACACCAGGGAGCGTATCTTAGTCTGTGTCTCCCCGGCGCCGACCAATCCCCGCATCGTCCGTGCCGCCGCACGCATGGCGAAAGCGTTTCGCAGCGAGCTCGTCGCCCTGTTCGTAGAGAGCCCGCGCACACAAGCCATGAGCGATAATGAGCGCGCCAAGCTTGCAGCCAATATCGCCCTAGCCGAGCAGCTCGGAGCACATATGGAAACCGTCTATGGCGACGACATCGCGTTTCAGATCTCCGAGTTCGCGCGCCTGTCGGGTATTTCGAAGATCGTCATGGGGCGCACGGGCGAGCGCGGCAGCGTCCGTCAGGCCCTCTTCGGCCGCAAATCTCTCGTAGAACAGCTCATAACATTCGCCCCGAACCTCGACATTTACATCATTCCAAACCAGTCGACTCCGCCCTCCCGGCCCGAAGGACGCCGCCGTGCGCTCGCCCTGCAGCCGCCCAGCAGCCGAGACGCGCTTCGCACGCTGGCCCTCTCTCTTGTCGCCACGGCGATCGGCACGGCTTTCCGCCATCTGGGATTTGCCGATTCCAGCATCATATCCCTCTATATCCTCACGGCCCTGCTGACCGCCGTCACCACGACGGGGCGTATCTGCACGATCGTATCGAGCGTGCTCTCTGTAGTGCTTTACAACTTCTGCTTCGTCACGCCTCTGTTTTCGCTCGCCAGCTACGACCGAAGCTATCTGGTCACGTTCGGCATCATGTTCGCTACCGCTATGGTCGCCGGCGAGTTAACTGCGCGCATCGCCGACAACGCCCGTACATCCGCCGAGAACGCATTCAAAACGCGCGTACTCCTCGAAACGAACCAGCTCTTGCAGCAAGCCCATAGCGCGGAGGAGTGCGCCCGCGTCGCCATGAACCAACTCGTCAAACTGCTAAAACTCGACGTGGTCTTCTACCCCGCCGAACACGGCACGCTCGGCAAGGCGCTCTATGAGTCCGCTGGCACCGAAAACCGATCCGCGTCGCTGCTCACCGACTACGAGCGCGCCGTTGCAACCTGGACTTACACCAACAACAAGCGCGCGGGCGCAAGCACGCGGACCCTGCCTGAGGCGCGCTGTCTCTACCTCGCGGTTCGCACCGGCGGCAAGGTATTCGGTGTCATCGGCATCGCCCTGGAGGGGCGCGAGACCGAAGCCTTCGAGCATTCGATCGTCCTATCTATCGTAGGTGAATGCGCCTTGGCGCTCGAAAGCGACCGAGCGGCACAAGAGCGCGAAGAGGCTGCGGTCTTGGCGAAAAACGAGCAGATGCGCGCCAACCTTTTGCGCTCCATCGGCCACGATTTAAGGACACCCCTCACGGCTATATCCGGATCTGCGGCAATCCTTCGGAAGAGCGATGAGAAGCTCAGCCTCGAACAACGCTGCGATCTTGCCGATGCCATCTACGACGACTCCCTCTGGCTTATCGATACCGTGGAGAACCTCCTCGCCATCACACGCGTCGAGGACGGCACCATTCACCTCAACTTCACATCCGAGCTCATCGACGAGGTCATCGAGGCCGCCCTCAGCCATGTCGCCCAAGCATCGCATGGACGTACCGTCACCATCGAGCACACTGACGACATCCTGCTAGTACGCATCGACGTCCATCTCATCATGCAGGTGCTTACGAATCTCATCATGAACGCCTTCAAATACACGCCCGAGGACTCGACTGTCACCATCAGCGCACGTCGCGAGGGCGCGTTCGTCGTGGTGGACGTCGCAGACGATGGGCCGGGTGTGGCAGACTGCGACAAGCCTCATATCTTTGAGCGCTTCTTCACCTCAAGCAATACGCGGCCCGTGGATTCGCGTCGAAGCATCGGCCTTGGGCTGTCGCTCTGCCGCTCCATCGTGGAGGCGCATGGCGGCGTCATCGAAGTTCGCGACAACCACCCCCATGGGGCCGTCTTCCGTTTTACTCTGCCCGCCGAGGAGATCGAGATTCATGAATAATGCCGCTAAGCCACGCATCCTCCTGGTCGAAGATGACCTGACCGTTCAAAACCTCGTTTCGACCGCACTTGACCTCCACGGCTATATCGTGAGCAAGGTTTGCAACGGCCAGGCCGCCATCATGGATGCGGTGTCGCACGGCCCCAGCCTCATCATGCTCGACCTCGGCCTTCCCGACATTGACGGCATCGAGGTCATCACGAAGATCCGAAGCTGGTCGGCAGTCCCCATTATCGTCATTTCGGCGCGCACCGAAGATTCCGACAAGATTGCAGCACTTGACGAAGGGGCAGACGACTACCTCACCAAGCCCTTTTCTGTGGATGAGTTGCTCGCACGCGTCCGTGCGAATTTGAGGCGTTCCTCGATGGCGTCGGGCGAGTCGACAGAAGCGAGCACGTTCGACAACGGTCCGCTGCATATCGACTATGCCGCGGGATACGCGACGAAAGACGGACGCGAACTCTCGCTCACCCCAACCGAGTACAAATTGCTCGTCCTTCTGGCGAAAAACGTCGACAAGGTGCTCACCCACACCTTCATCACCCGCGAGATATGGGGCACGAGCTGGGACAGCGATCTGGCGAGCCTGCGCGTGTTCATGCGCACCCTGCGCAAGAAGATCGAGGCAGACCCCTCTCACCCCAAGATGATTCAGACGCACATGGGTGTCGGATACCGCATGCAGCGTCTCTAGCCCACCCCACAAAAAGTTGCGGTGGAATACGGAGTAGATAAGGCCTTTGACAGCCAAAACAGTCCGTATTTCACCGCAACTGATTTAACGATGCCCCAAAAATACTCTTCAACTCGCCGCGCTCGCATCCAAATGCGCAAAGTGCCCCGCGAACGGATGTCCGCGGGGCACTTGGATGTCTGGGCCTTACTTGATACCGCGGCCCAAGTCTTCGGCGATTTTGTCTACGCCCTTAAGCGCGGCGCAGGTCTTTTTGTTGGAACAATGTCCCGTGCAAACACCGCCTTGGGCACAGTCGGCACAGGTGCCCTTGCGGTAGATGCGCACGCACACGGCGACAAACGCAATACCGATAACAGCCAGTACAACAATATCGATAGGTGCCATAGCAAGCCTCCTCTAGTTAACCACCACTTACTTTACCCCATTCTCCACCTACCAAAAAGGGACAGGTTTATTTTGGTCGGTTTTATCTGCGGAAACGTCACATCTTAACTTCTGGAGCAAGGCAATCTGTCCCCCATCGCATCAAAAAGCCCGGGTATCGCAAGGATACCCGGGCTCGTGGAAAGGGGCTCGTCCTTATTCGGACTTAAGCGGAAACTGCGGCGGAAGCAGTGTTGGTCTCGTCCTCGTCGGTCCAGACATGCTTGGGCATGGGACGGAAGATCTGGAAGAGCATCGCAACCAGCAGCACGATGGCCACAACCGTCCAGATACCAAACTGTCCCAACACAAGCAGGTTGTAGAACTGATTGATGAACAGGCCGATCACCCAAGCGAAGAGGCACTCGTAGCCGATAGCAATCGCGGTCCACTTGCCGGAGTCCATCTGGTTGCGGATGGTACCCATGGCGGCGAAGCAGGGGGCGCACAGCAGGTTGAAGGCACCGAATGCCACGCAAGCGCCCATGGTCGGGAACATACCAGCAAATGCGGTCCACAGGCTCGGATCGGTCTCGCCGGCATCGGCAACGGACAGCAGCGAGCCAGCGGTAGCGACGACATTCTCCTTGGCGACGAGGCCCGAGACGGTCAGCGCGGTGGCCTGCCAAGTGCTAAAGCCGAGCGGGGCGAAGATCCAAGCGACCAGGTTGCCGAGCATGGCGAGCACGGAGTAGTCCATGAACTCCTCGGGGATGCCGTCCATCGCAGGCAGGAAGCCGAAGGCACCATTGTAGCTGCCGAAGTTGGACAGGAACCAAACCACGACGGTGGAGGCGAAGATGACCGTGCCGGCCTTCTTGATAAAGGCCCAGCAGCGCTCCCACACGTGCAGCGCCCAAGAGCGGATCGCCGGGAAGTGATAAGCCGGGAGCTCCATGACAAACGGGGTCGGGCGGCCGGCGAAGAGCTTGGTCTTCTTGAGCATGAGGCCCGAAGCGATGACGGCAAAGACGCCCAGGAAGTAGAACAGCGGGCTGATCCACGCGGCGGTGGTGGAAGAGTCACCGATGATGGAGCCCATGAGCAGGGCGATGATCGGCAGCTTAGCGCCACAGGGGATGAACGTGGTGGTCATGACCGTCATGCGGCGGTCCTTCTCGTTCTCGATGGTTTTGGTAGCCATGACGCCGGGGACGCCGCAGCCCGAGGACACGAGCATGGGGATAAAGGACTTACCGGACAGACCAAAGCGGCGGAACACGCGGTCCATGATGAAGGCGACGCGAGCCATATAGCCGCAGTCCTCCAGGAAGGACAGCATCACAAAGAGCAGGAACATCTGCGGCACGAAGCCGAAGATGGCACCCAGGCCGCCAACGATACCGTCACAGACGAGCGAATCGACCAGGCCACCGTCCTCGGTGCCGCCCGCCACGAGGGCGTCGTGCACCACGGTGGTGATACCCGGGACATAGGGGCCGTACTCCGCCGGGTCAATCGAATCGGCAGCGTCCTCACCCACAGCCTCGACAGCCGCATCATACGCATCGCGACCCTGACCGAGCACGTACCAACCGTCGGTGCCGAAGAGCTGGTCGTTGGTGAAGTCGGTCACCGTGCCGCCCAGGGTAGAAACGGCGATGTAGTACACGCAGAACATGATGACCACAAAGATCGGCAGGCCCAGGATACGGTTGGTAACCACGCGGTCGATCTTCTCGGAGGTGCTCATCTTGGCAGGAGCCTTGGTCATGCACTCGTCGATAATGTGGGCAATCACGCCATAGCGCTCGCCGGTGATGATGGACTCGGCGTCGTCGTCGCAATCCTGCTCGCACTGGGCGACCAGCTGCTCAACGCGAGCGGCCTTCTCCTTGGTGAGGTTGATGAGCTTGCAGGCGTCCGCGTCGCGCTCAAACAGCTTGACAGCGTAGTAGCGACGCTTGTTGGCGGGAACGCTCGCCGGCAGGTTGTTCTCGATGTGGTCCAGAACGTCCTCGATAGAGGAATCGAACTTGTGCTCCGGCACCTGGCCCTTGGAAGCAGCGGACTTCTTAACCTGCTCGAAAAGCTCCTTGATGCCCTTGTTCTTAAGGGCCGAGATCATCATGACCGGGCAACCGAGCTTCTTGGACAGCTTGTCGGTGTCGATCTTGTCGCCGTTCTTCTCGACCAAGTCGGCCATGTTGAGGGCGACGACCACGGGCAGGCCGGTCTCGATAACCTGAAGCGCCAGGTACAGGTTGCGCTCGAGGTTGGTGGCATCGACCACCTGGACGACGACATCGGGCTCGCCGCTCATGAGGTAGTCGCGCGAGCACTGCTCCTCGGGGCTGTAGGGGGAAAGCGAGTAGATGCCGGGGAGGTCCGTAATCGTGACGTTCTTGTCACTCAGGAGCTTGGCTTCCTTTTTCTCAACCGTGACGCCGGGCCAGTTGCCAACGTAGCCGTTGGCGCCGGTGATCAGGTTGAAAAGCGTGGTCTTGCCGCAGTTGGGGTTACCCGCCAGCGCGACATGGATCTGAGAATCCGCCATTCAATCCTTCTTCCTTGTGTGCCCGCGCTGCTTTCTCCGCGCGGGCTGGATAATGTGCTTCAACATTGCAAATTTAAGTTAGAAAAACCTAACTTTATCTGCATAAATAGTTGCCGCGGGCCCTTACTGGACCTCGACGACGGCAGCCTCCTCCTTGCGGATGGAAAGCTCGTAGCCGCGCACGTTGATCTCGACCGGATCTCCGAGCGGTGCAACCTTAACGACCTTGAACGAAGTGCCCTTGATGAGGCCCAGGTCCATAAGGTGACGGCGAAGCGCGCCCTCGCCGTGAAGCTTGACGATGGTAGAGCTCTCGCCCACCTTAACGTCACCCAACGTCTTCATATTCTTTTCCCCCTTTCAGCTTTTATGAAATGCTGCGAACTAACCGACGGTCATGATGTGCATGGCGACCTTGGTATCGATACCAAAGCGTGCGCCCAGCACGGTGACGATGATATTGGCGCCACTCGAACTCACCACGTGAACCTCACTGCCCTCGACAAAGCCGAGGTCCTTGAGGTGGTGCTTCATGTCCTCATTGCCCTTTACACGAGACACGCGCACGGTTTCGCCCGCTTTCACCATCGAAAGCGGCATGGCCGGCATCTGCGGTCCGCAAGACATGAGTGTGCTCCTAACGTCAGTTCGTCCTCAACATCGACGCAGCAAAAGTTAACCACGTCTATGTTCGCTACAGTAAACTAGCACGTGGTTAACTTTTTGGAAAGGGTCCCCATTCAGTTTTCGGAAAAGTTTCCTATATGAAACAAAGAGGGCACCGCAAAGACTGTCTCTTTGCGGTGCCTTGTCATACCAATTTATGCAACAGAGGGGGCTGCCCCTTTGCCACATTATTGCGGTTAAAGCGAGAGGTTTCTGATCGACGTGACGCAGGAGGCCTCATCCACGCCCGAAACGCGGAACACGATGTCTTCGCCACATTCGCCGTAGAGAGCCATGAGCCCCATCACATCGCGGCCGTCGGTATGGCGATCGCCGATGCTGACCGATACGTTGCTACGATGCTTGGCAATAATGTCATAGAGCAGCGCAACCGGGCGGGCATGCAATCCCAACGGATCTTTAATCGTCTTTGTAAACTCGACCATGTCCCCTCCCGCGGCATCGCACATTCGGCCGGCAAACCCAGCCACGTGGTAGTTATTGTAGCGTGAGATGCTTGCCGAGGCCCGCCAGAAGCTCAACCGGAAACTGTGTCCCGTTATTTGGTTGGATTCTGGGTCGCACTTTCCCAAAGGGCCCTGTTCGGGAAACCGTATCCCGTTCTGGACGCAAATTCCGGGTCGTAGTTTCCGCGGAACAACCCTAGCGGAAAGCTCATCCCATTCCGGACGCAGATTCCGGGACGCACTTTCCGCGACGCCCGGTCATCCCATGCCCTCACAACCTCGGCGCATAAAAAACGAGGGAAGGAGCGCGTCCTTCCCTCGTTGCAAGCAATATGTAGCCGCTCGCCTACATCAAGCGCAGGCTGACATCCTTGAGCTGGGCGCCAGAAACGGCACTCGGAGCGCCCGACATGAGGTCGGAGCCGCTGGCAGTCTTGGGGAACGCCATGACGTCGCGGATGGAGTCGGAACCGGTGAGCAGCATGCACACGCGGTCCAGACCCAGAGCGAAACCGCCCATCGGGGGCGCACCAAACTTGAGGGCCTCCATGAGGAAGCCAAACTGCGACTCGGCGCGCTCCTCGGTAAAGCCCAGGAGCTTGAGCATGGACATCTGCATCTCGGCGTTGTGAATACGCATACCGCCGCCGCCGGCCTCAAAGCCGTCCATGACAAAGTCGTAGGTGCAGGAACCGGCTGCCAGCGGGTCGGCCTCGATCTTGGCGATGTCGGTCTCGGTCGGCAGGGTAAAGGGCTGGTGCTCGGCAGCATAGGCCTTGCGATCCTCGTCCCAGTGGAACAGCGGGAAGTTGACGACCCACAAGAAGTCGTGACCCTCGCGCTTGATCTCGAGCGCATTAGCCATGTGGGAACGCATGCCGCCCAGGATCTCGTCAGAGAGCAGGCGCGGACCGGCGGCGAACATCACAAGGTCGCCGGGCTCGACGTTCATGCGCTCACGCAGAGCCGCCATCTCCTCGTCCGAGAAGAACTTGACGATGGGGCTGTTGATGGAGCCATCCTCGCGGAAAGCGATCCAGGCCAGGCCCTTGGCGCCAAACGTGGAGGCCACGCCGGCGAGCTTATCGATCTTGGCACGTGCCCAGGCACCGGCGCCCTTGGCGTTGATGGCCTTGACGACGGAGCCCTCCTCGTTCGCGGCGGTCGCAAAGACCTTGAACTTGGAGTTGGCAAAGATGTCGGTCAGGTCGACCAGGTGCATGCCGTAGCGAGTATCGGGCTTGTCGGAGCCATAGGTGTCCATGGCCTCCCAATAGTCCATGCGACGCAGCGGCGTGGGCATCTCGACACCCATGCGGCCGAAGGCGTCGGCCAGGACCTCTTCGAGCGCGCTCATGACATCGTTCTGGTCCACGAAGGACATCTCGATATCGACCTGGGTGAACTCGGGCTGACGGTCGGCACGCAGGTCCTCGTCGCGGAAGCACTTGGCAACCTGGTAGTAGCGCTCGACGCCACCGACCATGAGCAGCTGCTTCAGAAGCTGCGGGGACTGCGGCAGGGCGTAGAAGTTGCCCGGCTGGATACGGCTGGGGACGATGAAGTCGCGGGCGCCCTCGGGCGTGGACTTGAACAGGGAGGGCGTCTCGACCTCCATGAACTCACGGTTGTGCAGCGCCTCGCGAATGGCAAAGGTAAAGTCGGAGCGCAGCTTGAGGTTGGCCATCATCTCGGGACGACGGAGGTCCAGATAGCGATAGCGCAGGCGGGTGTCCTCGCTGGTCTCGATGCCGTCCTCGATCTGGAACGGCGGGGTGACGGAAGTGTTGAGCACCTCGGCATGATCGGTCAGGACCTCGATCTCGCCGGTCGCGAGCTTGGTGTTGGTGGTCTCCTCGCCACGGGCGCGCACGACGCCGTGAATCTTGATGGGCCACTCGGGACGCATGGTCTCGGCGATCTTAAAGGCATCGCCGTCGGAATGCTCGGGGTCGAAGGTGAGCTGCGTGATGCCCTCGCGATCGCGAAGGTCGCAGAAGATAAGGCCGCCGTGGTCGCGGCGACGGCTCACCCAACCGGTGAGGGTGACTTCTTCGCCCACGTTCTCGAAGCGAAGCTCGCCGCAGGTACGGGTGTGCATGGAATGCTCGTCAATGGGACGGGTCTGGCTCATACCAGTGATCCTCCTTTATGGATCTGTGCCGCCCCGTGTCGTTCCGGGCGGCGTCGTACAGATTTGCCCGGCCTGCGTAAACCGCGCAGCCAGACATGGCGTTCTATCTTATCGCACCTGTGTCGATGTGCCGCGGAAAAGTAGCTCCTGCCCAAAGACTTGACGGAGACGAAACAATTGGCGCACCGCAGTCGTCGCCGAGGCACGCCGCGTGCGACAATGTGCCCCAATACAACCGCGCTCGGAAAGGCCCAACATGACTGCACGCCTCATCGTTATGGATATCGACTCCACCCTCATCAATCAGGAGGTTATCGATCTTTTGGGCGAAGAGGCAGGCGCGGGCGAGCAGGTAGCACAAATTACCGAGCGTGCGATGCGCGGCGAACTCGATTTTAAGCAGGCACTCGAGGAGCGCGTGGGGCTGCTTGCCGGCTTGGACGAGAGCGTGTTCGAGCGCACCTTTGAGCGCGTGACGTTTACTCCCGGCGCGCTGGAGCTTGTGCGCTCGGCGCGCAGCAAGGGCTGGAAGGTCGGCGTGGTGAGCGGCGGCTTCCACGAGGTCGCCGATAAGATCGTAGCCGCCGCGGGCATCGACTTTTGCCTGGCCAATCGTCTGGAGGTCGTGGACGGCAAGCTCACGGGTAAGCTGGCGGCAGACATCGTGACCAAGGAATCCAAGCTTATCCAGCTGCTGGACTGGGCAGTTGAGTGCGGTGTCGATATGGCCCATACCGTCGCGATCGGCGACGGCGCCAACGACATCCCCATGATCCAGGCCGCAGGCACGGGCATCGCGTTTTGCGCCAAGCCCAAGACGCGCGAGGCCGCCCCGTTTACCATCGACGAGCGCAACCTGATGCTCGCCATGGACATCATCCTGCGCGACTAGTCGATCCGTCCAACAATTGGATCAGTCTGTCCTATAGTTTCCGAACAATTTTGTCTTAGTGTTCGGAAATATACCCTTTGAGTGCTAGACTTTGCGCCGTCGAAGGGAACATATATGGATAAGCGAGATCTTGGGCAATTGCTGAGCGATGTTGCCGGCGGAGCAGTCACCCCTGCCGACGCCCTCACGCGCATACAGACGGCTCCGACCGCCGATTTGGGCTTTGCGCAGCTCGATCTTTCGCGCGGGGTGCGCCAGGGGGCCGGCGAGGTTGTCTACGGGGCCGGTAAAACCGCCGATCAGATTGCCGCCATTATCGAAGCACTGCGCGATGCCGGCCAGGAGCGCATCCTGGTCACGCGCCTGGATGCCGAAAAAGCCGCGCGCACCGCTGAACTTCTTGGCAACGGCATCGACCTGGGATATGTCCCGGACGCACAGCTCGCCCTCGTGGGCGGCAAGCCCTCCCCTACCGGCAACGGACGCATCGTCGTCGCCTGCGCCGGCACGAGCGACCTGCCCGTCGCCGAAGAAGCCGCGTTGACGGCCGAGTTCTATGGCAACGAGGTCGACCGCCTCTACGACGTGGGTGTCGCCGGCCTGCACCGTCTGCTTGCGCATGCCGAGGAACTTGCCCAGGCACAGGTGGTCATCGCCATTGCCGGCATGGAGGGCGCGTTGGCGAGCGTTATCGGCGGCCTGGTGAGCTGTCCGGTCATCGCCGTTCCCACCAGCGTGGGTTACGGCGCGAGCTTTGGTGGCGTAGCCGCGCTGCTCGCCATGCTCAACTCCTGTGCCAGCGGCGTTTCGGTCGTCAACATCGACAACGGCTTTGGTGCCGCCTACCAGGCAAGTCTTATCAATCATCTGAGCGCCGGCACGCCCTGCGCCCGTTAAGGAGCATTCCATGTCCAATCATCAGCACACGCTTATCATCGACGGCACCTCGGGCATCAGCGGCGATATGACCGTCGCGGCCCTGCTCGACCTAGGCGCCAGCGAGGAGCACCTGCGCGAGCAGCTCGCCACGCTGCCGGTCGACGGCTTTACGATCGCCGTCACACGCGTAAGCAAGCATGGCATCAACGCCTGCGATTTCGACGTCCAGCTTGCAGAGGAGCTCGAGAACCACGATCACGATATGGCCTGGCTCTACGGCAACGAAGCAGCTGCCGAGCACACGCACGAGCATGAGCACCACCATCATGATCATGGCGAGCACGAACACGAGCACTGCCACGAGCATGACCATGAGGGCCACGGTCATGGCCACGAGGGTCACCATCACGCCCACCACCATCACCACCGTTCTTTGGCGGACGTCACCGCCATCATAGATGGCTCGCAGCTAAGCGATGGCGCCAAGCGTCGCGCGCTCGCCATCTTTACCGCGCTCGCCGCCGCCGAGGCCAAGGCCCACGGCAAAACGCCCGAGACCGTCATGTTCCACGAGGTAGGCGCCGTCGATTCCATCGTCGACGTCTGCTCTGTCGCCATCTGCCTCGATGCCCTGGGTATTGAGGACATCGTGGTCGAGTCGCTCTCCGAGGGTCACGGTACCATCCGTTGTGCCCACGGTCTCATGCCCATTCCCGTCCCCGCTGTCGTCAACCTGTGCCAGGCGGGCAATATCGCCCTCACGCCCGCACCGGTCGCCGGCGAGCTCGTCACGCCCACGGGTGCCGCCATCATCGCCGCGCTGCGCACGTCCGAGCACCTGCCGGCCCGCTACCGCATCGAGGCCGTCGGCTACGGCGCCGGCAAGCGCCCTTACGAGGGCTGCTCCGGCACGCTCCGCTGCCTGCTCGTTCACGCGGACGCATAGCCATGGATGCCCGCAAGGAAAAAAGCCGCGCCGCCATCGTTGCAGCATTCTCCGAGCTCCTTCGCGAGGAGGACTACGGCAAGATCACCGTCGGCGACATCATCGCTCGCGCCCATGTGGGTCGGGCCACGTTCTACGGCCTCTTCAAGAGCAAAGATGACCTACTGTCCGAACTCGTGAGCGACATCTGCACCCACGCCCTCGACGACGATGGCACACCGCTCGATGATCCGCTCGTACAAGTCGAGCATATCCTCAACAACCTCTGGGAACGCCGCCAGGGCGTACGAGCCCTCGTAGCCGGCGCCGGCTCACGCGTCTTCGCCGACTGCTTACGCAAGACCATCATGTCACGAGCAGCCGAAACCGTCCCCACCGACCCAAACGGCCCCGCCGCCACCATGGACCGAAGCTTCCTACTACACCACATAGCCTCAAGCTTCGTAGGAATGGTCCAATGGTGGGCCTGGCACAACTTCGAAGCCAACAAAGCCAACGTAGCCAAAAACTACCTCTCAGCCATAGCGCCCCTCTTCAACTAAGTACCCGCTCAGCCCCAAAACGCAACCCCCATCTCAAGGCGCCGCTCCACCCCAAGGCATCGAGCCTACCCAAAGTGCCGCCCGTCTCTCAAGGCCCATCGCAACAAAGCGCCCATCCCATTTAAATTCAGATATATATGTTGGGTTGCTTGCTCGAGCGCAACAAAGACCCCGCAGCTGGCCGCATGGGGTAACTTCCCAGCGCATTCCGCAGGACGAAAGATCCCCCGCCGCACGAAGTGAACTGC
>ENA-UEYI01000299-UEYI01000299.1-human-gut-metagenome-genome-assembly--contig:-NODE-299-length-50603-cov-13.740668_pt1 | contig 50603 bp, 39 predicted proteins | sample MGYA00242900_ERZ507916 | MGnify/ENA primary metagenome ERZ507916 (study PRJEB26167, sample SAMN06115521) | human gut metagenome | host: Homo sapiens | place: China:Chongqing | collected 2015-09-02...
AGACTTATATTAAATTGAGACTGGCAACGATCACTTTTCCCCGTAAGGCAGCTGGTAGAGCACAACCTTAGGAGGCGGACGCTCTATCCAGCTGAGCTACAGGCGCGGGTACAGATTGCATTGTACCGCATCCGGGCGGCGCTGTCAACGGCAGGAGCGTGCAAAAAAAGTGAAAAATTCCGCGAAATACCTTGCAATCGGAAAAACAACAGCATATACTATTTAGGTTATTGCGGTACTTCCATTTCAGATACACCTGCCGCCGGCAGGAAGGAGAGACAGACTATGCAGAACAACAAGCTACGCAACGTCGCCATTATCGCGCACGTCGACCACGGCAAGACCACGCTCGTCGACGAGATGCTCAAGCAGGGCGGCGTCTACCGTGAAAATCAGGAGGTCGTGGACCGCGTGATGGACTCCAACGACCTTGAGCGTGAGCGCGGCATTACCATCCTTGCGAAGAACACCGCCATCCACTATGGCGATACCAAGATCAACATCGTCGACACGCCGGGCCACGCCGACTTCGGCGGCGAGGTGGAGCGTATCCTCAAGATGGTCAACGGCGTCATCCTGCTCGTGGACGCCGCCGAGGGTCCCATGCCGCAGACGCGCTTTGTGCTTTCCCGTGCGTTGGAGCTGGGCCACCGCGTGATCGTGGTCGTCAACAAGATCGACCGCCCCGACCAGCGCATCCACGAGGTCGTGGACGAGGTGCTCGAGCTGCTGCTCGACCTCGACGCCACGCCCGAGCAGCTTGACAGCCCCATGCTCTTCTGCTCCGGTCGAAACGGTACGGCGAGCTATTCGCCCGATGAGCCCGGCACCGATCTCAAGCCGCTCTTCGATACCATCCTCAACTACATTCCCGCGCCCGAGGCCGACGTCGACCAGCCCTTCCAGATGCTCGTCTCCGCTATCGACTACAACGAGTTCGTCGGCCGCATGGCCATCGGACGCATCGAGCGCGGCGCGCTCAAGCAGAACCAGGAGATCATGGTCTGCAACTACCACAATCCCGACGCCGCGCCGAAGAAGGCGAAGGCCGTCTCCCTCTATGAGTTCGACGGTCTGGGCAAGAAGCCCGTTACCGAGTCCACTGCGGGCAACATCATCTGCCTGTCCGGCATCGGCGACATCACCATCGGCGACACCATCTGCGCGCCCGAGTGCGTGGAGGCGCTGCCCTTTGTGAAGATCTCCGCGCCGACGATGGAAATGACCTTCTCCATCAACGATTCCCCCTTTGCGGGCCGCGACGGCAAGTTCGTCACCTCCCGCCAGCTGCGCGAGCGCCTGTTCCGCGAAACGCTCAAGGACGTTTCTCTGCGCGTGACCGAGATCGAGGGCGCGATGGATGCCTTCAACGTCGCGGGCCGCGGCGAAATGTCGCTGTCCATCCTCATCGAGACCATGCGCCGCGAGGGCTATGAGTTCCAGGTCTCGCCCCCGCGCGTGCTGTATCAGACCATCGACGGCAAGAAGTGCGAGCCCATCGAGCGGCTGGTCGTGGACGTGCCCGCCGAGAGCGTCGGCGCGGTCATCGAGAAGATCGGCTCCCGCAAGGGCGACATGGTCGAGATGACGCCGGTCGGCGCCCGCATGAAGGTCGAATTCCTCGTCCCCGCGCGCGGCCTGTTCGGCTACCGCAACGAGTTCCTTACCGACACCAAGGGCGAGGGCATTATGGCGAGCGTGTTCGACTCCTATGCGCCCTACAAGGGCGATCTGGCGCGCCGAAACACCGGCTCCCTCGTCGCCTTTGAGACCGGCGAGAGCATCACCTACGGCCTCTTCAACGCGCAGGAGCGCGGCCAGCTGTTCATCGGCGCGGGCGTGCCGGTGTACGAGGGCATGGTCGTGGGCGTCAGCCCCAAGCAGGAGGATATCACCGTCAATGTCTGCAAGAAGAAGCAGCTGACCAATATGCGCGCCTCCGGCTCGGACGACGCGCTGCGTCTGGTCCCGCCTAAGCAGATGAGTCTGGAGCAGTGCCTCGAATTCCTCGCCGACGACGAGCTGCTGGAGGTCACGCCGCACGCGCTGCGCATCCGCAAGACCATCCTCAACCACGAAAAGCGCATGAAGGCCACCCACGGCGGCAAGAAGTAAATGGAAAAGAACAGGGAACGGCTTGCGCCGTTCCCTGTTTGCAAAAGGATGCCTTCAGGCAGAAAATCGGGGCTTGCTACCACCGGTAGCGGAAGTTCCAGCCATAGTTGATAGTGTGCAACGCCCAAATCCCGTAGAATTTCCCCATAAGGAGGAACGAGAAATGCTGTCAGAAACGATCTATCGGCTCAGACGAAGGGCGGGACTTTCCCAAGAGCAGCTTGCGGAAACCATCGGCGTTTCCAGACAGGCGATCTCTAAGTGGGAAAGCGGAACATCCACGCCGGAGCTGGATAAGCTGTTGGCGCTCAGCGAATGCTTCCACGTTACGCTGGATGAGCTGACCGGCGGAACACCGTGCGAAGCGGATACCGGATCGGTGCGGCGGACAAAGACGGACGGTTTTCGGCAGACAACGCAGAAGGTCGGCATTGGCTTATGTGTGCTTGGCGCGGTCCTTCTGCTGGCGGTGGGCGCGGTCATGCTGGCTGTACCGGATGCCGCGGATCGGCTGAACGAGTCCTCTGCGGTCACGCTCAACGGCTCGGGGCTGTTGCTGGTGCTTTGCGTCCTTTTCATGGCGGCAGGTCTGGTGCTGATCCTCCGGAAAAAGTAAAAGGAGAAACTGCTATGAAAACATGGAGCATCGTATTTGCCGCGCTTGCCGTGCTGCTCTCCGACGTGATGTGCGCCGTGGTGGCGTACCTTTATCGGGATATGCTCTGCGGCATTGTGCACGACTGCTACAGCGCACCGGCCGGCGTTGCCTTTTTGTACGCGATCCCGTTCGCAGCGGGGATCATTATATGCGCGGCGCTGGCCTGTGTGCTCAAGAAAAAAGCATAAAAGAAAGACTCCGTCCGCCGGACGGAGTCTTTCTTTCCGTTATCCGCTCCCGAACAGCCGTTTGCCGTTCCCGGCGGTCAGGCGGATCAGCTCGTCTGTGTCCAGACCCCGCAGCGCCGCGAGCTTTTCCGCGATATAGCGGACGCTGCGCGAGTCGTTGCGCGTACCGCGCACGGGGACGGGGGCCATATAGGGACTGTCCGTTTCGAGCAGCATCCGGTCGAGCGGGCACTCAAGCGCGACCTCGACCGTTTTGCGGGCATTTTTGTAGGTCACGGGGCCGTCAAAGCCGAGATACCAGCCGCGCTTTAGAAGCTCGCGCGCCATCTCGACGCTGCCGGAGAAGCAGTGGAACACACCGCGCACAGCGGGAAATTCCTGCACGATGGCAAGACTGTCAGCGTGCGCCTCGCGGTCGTGCACGATGACGGGGAGGTCCAGCTCCTGCGCCAGCGCGAGCTGATCGCGCAGCACTTTCTGCTGAAGCTCTCGCGGCGGGTTCTGTTCCCAGTAGTAGTCCAGCCCGATCTCGCCGATGGCAACGACCTTCGGCTCCCGCGCCCACGCGCGGAGCGCGTCCAGACTGTCCTCCGTGTAGGGCGCGCAGTTCTCGGGATGCCAGCCGACGGCGGCGTAGACGTGTGGATAGGTCCGCGCCAGCTCCACCGCGCGGAGGGAGGACTCCAAATCACAGCCGGGGTCGAGGATCAGCCCCACGCCGTGTTCGGGCATGGAGGCGAGCAGCGTCTCACGGTCGGCATCGAACGCCTCGTCGTCGTAATGCGCGTGGGTGTCAAAAATCAAGCTCATAGGATGTCCTTTCTTTTTGTTAGAGGGAATGATCCTCAGCAAAAGGGCAGTTTTAAAAACGGTGTACAGCCTTGCTGTGGAAAAGTCTTTTGCCGGCTCCGTGACCGCATGGCAGCAGCGGCTGAGCGGAACAAGAAGTACGTCAAATCGACTGAGGGAGAATGACTTCATACGGCTGCTGAAATAAAGCTTCCTATTGGCAGTTCGTGGGGTCGAGGGGAAAGCGCCGAAGCGCCGCCGGTGGCGGAAAAAGCGAGGCGGTTTCGAGGAAGCGGCGCAATTGGCGCGCCCAAAGAGGCGCGGGAATTGCTTTGCCGCGACGGTGAAGAAGCCCCTCGTTGTCTCTGGGGTTCTAAAGGGGCTATCTCTCCGACCGAGAGATAGCCCCTTTGCTCCTATTTCAGCACAGCTTTGCGCCGGCGGGGATCTTATCGTCCACCATGATGAGGTTCAGGACCTCCTGCCCCTTCTCGGTGTGGGTGGCGGAGAGCAGCATACCGCAGCTCTCGAGACCCATCATCTTGCGCGGCGGCAGGTTGACGATGGCGACCAGCGTCTTGCCGACGAGCTGCTCCGGCTCGTACCACTTGTGGATGCCGGAGAGGATCTGGCGGTCGGTGCCGGTGCCGTCGTCAAGTGTGAAGCGCAGCAGCTTATCGCTCTTCTTCACGGCTTCGCAGGCTTTGACCTTGACGACGCGGAAGTCGGATCTGCAGAAGGTGTCGAAATCGACCTTCTCCTCCGTCAGAGGCTCGATCTCCAGCGCGGGAAGCGCGGCCTTCTTCTGAGCCTCCTGAATGGCCTCCAGCTCGGCGAGCGCCTTTTCCATGTCGATGCGCGGGAAGATGGCCTCGCCCTTGTGGACGGTGACGCTCGCGCTCAGGCGGCCCCATTCGGCGGCGCTGTCCCAATCGCGGCAGTCCGCCGCCGCGCCGATCTGCGCGAAGATCTTCTCGCAAGAGGCGGGAATGAACGGCGTGAGCAGGATGGTGCAGATGCGGATGGTCTCAAGGAGGTTGTACATCACGCTGGCAAGGCGCGCGCGGTTGGCCTTGTCCTTGGCGAGCACCCACGGCGCAGTCTCGTCGATATACTTGTTCGCGCGCTGAATGACCTTGAAGATGGCCTCCAGACCGTTCTGGAACTGGAATTTCTCCATCTCGGCTTCGTACTTGCCGCGCAGGGCGGAGGCCGCCGCGATGAGATCGGCGTCGAACTCGCCCTCGGCGCGCTCGACGGGCAGCGTACCGCCGAAATACTTCTCGACCATGGCGGTCGTGCGGGAGACGAGGTTGCCGAGGTCGTTGGCAAGATCGACGTTGATGGTGTTGATGAGCAGCTCATTGCTGAAATTGCCGTCGGAGCCGAACGGGAAGGTACGCAGCAGGAAGAAGCGCAGCGCGTCGACGCCGAAGCGCTCGGCAAGCACATAGGGATCGACGACATTGCCCTTGGATTTGCTCATCTTGCCGCCGTCCATGACGAGCCAGCCGTGGCCGTAGACGTGCTTGGGCAGCGGCATACCCATGCTCATGAGCATCGCGGGCCAGATGATGGAGTGGAAGCGGACGATCTCCTTGCCGACAAAGTGGACGTCGGCGGGCCAGAACTTATCATAATCGTCGTACTTTTCGTTCATGAAGCCGAGAGCGGTGCAGTAGTTGAACAGCGCATCGACCCAGACATAGACGACGTGGCCGGGATCGAAGTCCACCGGAACGCCCCAGGTGAAGCTCGTGCGGGAAACGCACAGATCCTCAAGGCCGGGCTTGATGAAGTTGTTCACCATCTCGTTCACGCGGCTGGCGGGCTGGAGGAAATCCGTGTCCTCAAGCAGGTGCTGCACGCGGTCGGCGTACTTGCTCAGCTTGAAGAAGTAGGCCTCCTCTTCAGCGTCCTCCACCTCACGCCCGCAGTCGGGGCACTTGCCGTCCACGAGCTGGCTCTCGGTCCAGAAGCTCTCGCAGGGCTTGCAGTATTTGCCGACATACTTGCCCTTGTAGATGTCGCCGTTGTCGTGCATCTTCCTGAAGATCTTCTGGATGGCCTCGACGTGGTAATCGTCGGTGGTGCGGATGAAGCGGTCGTTGGAGATGTTCATCAGCTTCCACAGATCGAGGATACCCTTCTCGCCGCAGACGATGTTGTCCACGAACTGCTGCGGGGTCACGCCCGCGGCCTTGGCCTTGTCCTCGATCTTCTGACCGTGCTCGTCCGTTCCGGTCAGGAACATCACGTCGTAGCCGGTCAGGCGCTTGTAGCGCGCCATCGCGTCGGTCGCCACCGTGCAGTAGGTGTGGCCGATGTGCAGCTTGTCCGACGGGTAGTAAATGGGCGTGGTGATATAGAATTGTTTCTGTTCCATGGGTATCTTCCTCTTTTCCTGCCCGCGCCGAATGAAAGCGGGGCATAAATTCTCTTTAGTTTAGCACATTTGAGGACATTTTTGCAAGAGGTACGGCGTTATTTGCGCGGGCTCCGCGCAAATAACGCCGTTTTTCTGAGATATTCTTATGCGATGGCGCGCTTTTCCAGCGTGCGCAGCAACGGTACGCCGAGCAGGAAGCACACGGCGGCCTCGCCGATGCCGACCGTCAGCGCGTTGTAGGCGAACAGCCCCGCGAACGCGGCGGAGAAGCCCGTGCTTTCCCACGCGAGCATCGCGCCGACGATTACGGCGTTGCAGACGACCGGCGGCACGGCGGCGGTCCATGCGCTGCGGCAGCGGCCCGACCACACGGCGGCGAGCAGCGTGGCGAGCGTGCCGACGACCAGATCGAGCAGGCCGTAGGGACTGAGCAGGTTGGTGATCAGGCAGCCCACGGCAAGACCGGGGATCGCCGCCTTGCGGTCGCGGCAGGGCAGCACGCACAGAGCCTCGCTCAGGCGGAACTGGATCGCGGGAAAGGCGAGACCGAAGAAATTGGAGATCCACGCGAGCGCCGCGTAGGCGGCGGCAATGGCGGCGGCGCGGGCGAGATCGCGGGTAGAGTATTGTAGCTTCATAGAGGGGTATCCTTTCTTGGGAATGTAAACAGATGCGGGGGAAAGACGGTCAGGCGGCCCCGCAGGACCGCCTGACGCTGCCTTAAAATTCGGGGGAGGTCCTGCCGGAGGTCAGGTACTCATAGTATTGCGCTTCGGTCGCCGCCATGTAGGTCATGACCCACAGCGTGCCGACGCCAAGGCACAGCGAGCCGACGATGCCCCAGCCGATAAAGCTCAGATCGAGCACGAACTTCTCCCACTTGTGACCGGTCATCAGGCGCTGGCTCTCGTCCAGACATTCCCTCCAGCCGTATTCGGGGTGGTCGGCCTTGACGTAGTAGACCATGGAGTAGGCGTAGGCCTTGACGATGCCGGGGATGAAAAGCAGCAGGCTCCACAGGAAGATAAAGAGCCCGGAGAGCAGACTGATGAGCAGCGTACCGCCGAAATCGTCCCGAAAGCCGCGGAACAGATCGTTGAGGTCAATGCCTCGGCCCTCGCGCGCCTGCGCGAGGAAGGCATATTTCTGCGCGTAGAGCATCGGGCCGGTAACGACGAGCGCGCCGACGCCGGGGAGAATGCTGCCGGCGGCGCCGACGATGGCAGAGACCACCAAACAGAACACCACGCCCATGAGCCATTGATCCTTGAAGATGCCGCCGCCGAGCCGGGCGCGGGCGGCTGCCTTCCATTCGCTTCTTGTCATGCGAATCTTCTCCTTATCACACAATATTTCGCTTACAGCAGGTCGGGCAGATGGCGCACAACCTCGGCGCAGCGCGGGCACAGCCCCTCGGCGTTGGGCGTGAGGGAGTGCTTCCAGCAGCGCGGGCACTTCGTGCCGGCAGCGTTTTCGACCTTGACGGCAAGCTCGCCGCCGACGGCCAGCTCGACCTTGGAGACGATGAACAGGTCGGCGAGCGCCGCGGGGTTCTCGTCCGCGAGGAACACATCGCCCTCGGGCACGGTCAGATGCACGTCGGCCTCCAGGCTCTTGCCGATGACTTTCGCCGCGCGGGCCTCCTCGAGCGCGCCGTTGACGGCGGTGCGGACCTCGATGATGTGCTCCCAGCGCGCCATGGTCTCGGCGTCGAGCGCGTAGGTGGTGAAGGGCTTGTTCATGTCGTTGAGCACCACGTTGCGCGCGTCGTCCTCGGCGGTGTGCGGCATGGCGAGCCAGATCTCATCGCAGGTGAAGGCGAGGATGGGCGCGAAGAGCTTGGCAAGGGTCGAGAGCGTGAGGTAGAGCGCGGTCTGGGCACTGCGGCGCTCGGCGGAGTCCGCCGCCTCGCAGTACAGGCGGTCCTTCACAATATCGAGGTAGAAGCTCGAAAGCGTGGTGACGCAGAAATCGTTGACCGCGTGGGTGATGATGTGGAACTCGTAGTCGTTGTAGGACTGCTCGACCTTTTCGACCAGCTCGTTGAGCTTGGTGATGAGCCAGCGGTCGAGCACCGGCATATCCTCGGCCTTGGTGAGGTGTGTGGGGTCAAAGTCCACCAGGTTATCGAGCATGAACTTGCAGGTGTTGCGGAACTTGAGATAGTTCTGGCTGAGCTGCTGGAAGATGGCCTTGGAGCAGCGCACATCCGCGTGATAGTCGGCGCTTGCCGCCCACAGACGCAGAATGTCCGCGCCGTTCTCGTTGAAAATGTCGGCGGGATCGACGCCGTTGCCGAGGCTCTTGTGCATCGCGCGGCCCTCGCCGTCCACGGTCCAGCCGTGGGTGACGCACTCCTTGAAGGGAGCGCCCTCGCCGAACGCGCCCACGGCGGTCAGCAGGGAGGACTGGAACCAGCCGCGGTACTGGTCGAGGCCCTCGAGGTACATCGTGGCGGGCCAGAAGCCCTGATCCTTCTTCATCGCGGCGAAGTGCGTGGAGCCGGAGTCGAACCAGCCGTCGAGCGTGTCCTCCTCCTTGGTAAAGCCGGCGCTCTTGCCGCAGTGCGGGCAGGCGAAGCCCTTGGGTAGAATGTCGGCGGCGTCCATCTCGAACCAGGCGTTGGAGCCTTTTTCGGCAAAGAGCCTGCTTACGGCCTCGATGGTCTCGTCGGTGCAGACGGGCTTGCCGCAGTCGGCGCAGTAGAACACGGGAATGGGCAGACCCCAGCGACGCTGACGGCTGATGCACCAGTCGGCGCGCTCACGGATCATGCTCTTCATGCGGTCGATGCCCCAGCCCGGGACCCAGCGCACGTCGTCGCACGCGGCGCAGGCCTCGTCCTTAAAGGAATCGACGGAGCAGAACCACTGCGGGGTGGCGCGGAAGATGATGGGCTTCTTGCAGCGCCAGCAATGCGGATAGCTGTGCACGATCTCCTCGGAAGCGAAGAGGGAGCCGGCCTCCTTCATATCGTTGAGGATGACGGGGTTGGACTCCTCCACGAGCATTCCCTCATACTTGCCGGCATAGTCGGTGTGGCGGCCCTGATCGTTGACGGGCACGACCATATCCATGCCGTAGCGGCGGCAGGTCTGATAGTCGTCCGCGCCGAAGCCGGGGGCGGTGTGGACGCAGCCCGTACCGGAATCCATCGTAACATAATCGGCGAGGACCAGACGGCTGGTCTTGGGCAGGAACGGATGCTGCGCGAGCATATTCTCATAGAAGTTGCCGGGGTGGGTCTCGACGATGGTGTAGTGCTCGACCTTGCCAACGGCCATGACCTTCTCGACGAGTGCCTCAGCGACAATGTACATTTCGCCGTTGTCGTCGTTGCGGACGATGGCGTAGCTCTCGTCGGGATGCAGCGCGATGGCGAGGTTGCCGGGCAGCGTCCAGATCGTGGTCGTCCAAATGACGAAGCTGAGCTTGGACTTGTCGAGATGGCTCAGCTTGCCGAGGTCGTCGTGCATCGGGAACTTGACGTACACGGTCGTGCAGGGGTCGTCCTGATATTCGATCTCCGCCTCGGCCAGCGCCGTCTCGTCGTGATAGCACCAGTACACGGGCTTGAGGCCCTTGTAGATGTAGCCCTTCTTGTACATTGCGCCGAAGACCTTGACCTCCTCGGCCTCAAAGCCGGGGTCCATGGTCTTGTAGGGGTGCTCCCAGTCGCCGAGCACGCCGATGCGCTTGAAGCCCTCCATCTGGATGCCGATGTACTTGTCGGCATACTGGTGGCAGGCGGTGCGGAAGTCGGCGACGCTCATGGCCTTGCGGTTGAGCTTCTGCTCCTTGATGATGGCGCTCTCGATGGGCATACCGTGGTTGTCCCAGCCGGGGATATAGGGCGTGTAGTAGCCGCGCATCGCGTAGGAGCGGGTGATGAAGTCCTTGAGGGACTTGTTGAGCGCGTGACCCATGTGCAGTCCGCCGTTGGAGAACGGAGGGCCGTCGTGCAGAGCGAAGCGGGGCTTGCCCTCGTTCTTCTTGAGCATCACGTTGTAGAGGTCCATTTCCTCCCAATGCTTGAGCATCTCAGGCTCGCGCTTGGGAAGCCCCGCGCGCATCGGGAAGCCGGACTTCGGCATATTCAGCGTCGCTTTGTAATCCATATCGTGTCTCCTTTATGTGAATTTTTCTGTTTGCTGCAAAATAAAAATGCTCTGTCTCCCGGACGAAAGAGACAAAGCATGACCATACTCTGCGGTACCACTCTTCTTGCTGCCGTTCCGGCAGCCGCTCAAATGCCGCGATGTAACGGTCGCACCCGGGCTGTCCTACTGCGGCTTCAGACGCCTGCTCCGAGGTGATATTCGCTCTCCGCGCCCCGCTGCCTCGCACCGACCGGCAGCTCTCTTTGCGGGCGGACGGGGAGCTACTTGTCCTCATCTGCACAATTCCACATATCACGGTCATTCTACCCGCATTCTTTCGCTTTGTCAAGGCTGAAAATGCTTGCGGAAGCGGCAAAAATAGGCTATACTATCGGCGAAAAATACGCGAAAGCGACAAATTCCGGAGGCTGCGCCATGATCCACGATATCGAGCCGAAGCATTTATACAACGAATGGAAGCCGAACGCCGTGCCGAAAAGGTCGAGCGCCGTCGTGCAGTTCTGCGGGAGAAACCTCCTCTGCCGCATCGACGACAACGGACTCAAGCTCCCGAGCCGCGCCATGTTTCCCGACGGCGACGAGAGGTTCACCTATCTTTTTGAGCTGGACGGCAGGGAATACTACCTCCTGCGCGACGAAACGCCGCGCGAGCCGGACGGCTGGACCTACCGCGACATCGGCATTTTCCGCACCGAGCAGCCGAAGGAGATCGCCTTCGCCGCGGTCAGCGCGTGGCACCTGTGCTGCTGGTACCGCGACACGAGGTTCTGCGGCCGCTGCGGCACGCCGCTCGAGCACGATGTCAACGAGCGCATGATGCACTGCCCCAAGTGCGGCAATATGATCTTCCCGCGCATCAACCCCTCGGTCATCGTGGCGGTGACGCACGGCGACTACCTGCTGCTCACGCAGTACGCGAACCGCCCCGGCGCGACGCGCACGGCGCTCATCGCGGGCTTCACCGAGTTCGGCGAGACCGCCGAGCAGACCGTTCACCGCGAGGTGATGGAGGAGGTCGGCCTCAAGGTCAAAAACCTGCGCTACTATAAGTCTCAGCCGTGGGGCATCTCCGGCGGCGGGCTGCTGCTCGGCTACTGGTGCGAGCTGGACGGCGACGAGACCATCCATCTCGACAACTTTGAGCTGGCGGACGGCGCGTGGGTCAGCCGCGAGGAGCTGCGCCGCGACTACCGTGACAACGGCGTCGCCCTCACGAGCGAGATGATCGCCCGGTTTGCCGCGGGGCGAGAGTACGAGCCGGTGTCGGAATAAGATGAAAAAGCGCGGAGCAGAAGGCTCCGCGCTTTCCTTATGCAAGGGCTGTAGCGATCCATTTCCCGAGCAGCTGCAAAAGGAGAAAGTGCGCGGGATAGAAAATGTAAAAGAAATATTTTCCGCCGCGCCGCCCGCGTTCGCCGCTGTAGAGCAGCAGGAGCGGTGCGCACAGCAGCACCCACGGCGAGGCGATGAGCAGCGGGAGCAGTCCCGCGAGCCGCCATACGCCCGCCGAGCGCAGCAGATAGAAAAGCGCGGCGGAGAGCGTGCCGAGAAAGACGTATTCGCTGCGGACGGCAAACGCCGCCGCGCCGAAGACGAGACAGGTCAGGACGTACAGCGCTATCCGCTTCCCGCGCTCTGCCGCGTCGGACTCAATGCGTGCGAGCACGAATAGCTCCAGGCAGGAGAGCGAGAGCGTAAAGAGTACGTTTTGAAGCGCGGGACCGGTCCACTGCTCATAGTGCGCGAGGTTGAAGACCGGCTCGCTGATAAGGGCAAAGGCCAGCAGCGTGAGGAAATACCGCTTCCGGTCCCGTGTGTGCGTGAAGCCCTCAGCGAGCAGGAAGACATAGAGCGGAAAAGCGAGGTGGCCCAGCACATCAAACACGCGGTAGACGCCCTGCACGGCGCCGAGCCATGCGGGCGCGTTCTGCGGGATGAGCGTGCTTCCGTCCTCACCGCGGAACGGCGCGAAAAAGCCGCGCCGGATCACGAGCATATTCGCATGGTCGCAGAGCATGGAGACCATGGCGATGTATTTGAGCGCGAAGCCGCTCAGCTTTTTGGGGATCTGTTTCATGAAGGGTTCTCCTGTGTGCGCGCCGCGCGGAGGGCGGAGCGGAAGTCCTCCCACGCCTCGGGTTGGTCGACGTAGTATTTCGGACAAATTTTGCCGGTCACGTCGTAGTGGCGGATGACGTCGGCGGGAGCGAGATCGAATTCCTCGCACAGCCACGCCGTCAGCCGCAGGAGGCTCGCCATCGTCTCGGCGGAGAACTCTCCCGCCTCGTCGGCGTGGCAGACCTCGATGGAAACGGTGTGATCGTTCGCCTGCGAGGAGCAGTAGGCGACCTCCGAGAGTGGAACGCATTGGAGGACCTCGCCCTCCAGCCCCACGACGAAGTGGGCGCTGGCATAGGTCTCGTGCGTGAGGGCAAGGTTGGCGAAGAAGCTGCGGTTTGCCGCCGCCGAGGTGCCGGGGTTTCCGACGTAGTGGACGACCACGCCGTCGATCGTCTCGAGCGGCGTACCGGGGCGGGAGTATGGGTTGAGCGGCAGGATATCCTGCTCCACCCATTCCGGCGCGGACACGTCCGCGCCGGGAACGGCGCGGTGGCGGAACCAGTAGACCAGCTCCGCGCCGATGCAGAGGACGAGTACGGCGATGACCGCCCGCTCCAGCCGGACGCGGCTGCGCTTTTTTCGTGCAGCCATGCGTCAGAAGCCGCGCGCGGTCGCGGGCGTTTCAATGCCCATGCCCGCAAGCGCCTCAAGCGTGCAGGTCATCTCCGGCGTGACAATCGCACAGACGCTGCCGCTCGAGCTCGAGGTCGTGTCGATTGGCTGCCTGGTCGGCTTCTCGTCCACCCGGATGCTGTACCACAGCTCCAGCTCGACATAGAAGCTGCCGCTGTAGCGCGTGTCCTCAAAGAGCGAGGCGTTGGAGGCGTGACCCGCCTCGTAGTCGCGGCGCAGCGCGGAGACGAGCGTGTTGGCCTGCGCGGCGGTCAGCTCGCCGTCGTCCTCGCCGTAGGCGCCGTCGCTGACGACGTCGTAGTAGCCGCCGGTGAGATAGGCGTTGCTCTTGTCGTCCGCCAGCTCGCCGAGCACGCGGTCGAGCGCGGCCTCGGGACAGTTGAGCAGCGCGGTCATCGTCTGCGCGACGGAGCCGGGCTCGTTCAGCTCCCGGGAGAAGGCGCGGCAGTCGACGTAGCTGCGGCGCACGACGCGCCCGTCCGTGAGCGCGTAGGTGACGGTGAAATAGAGATAGCTGTCGACCGGAGCGTCCGCGGGCGTTTCATAGGTGGTCCGCGCGTAGCTGAGCTGGCGCGCCTTGTCGGTGATCATCGCGCGGTGCGCGGCGAGGGTGCGCTCAATGCTCTCCGGCTCGTCGAGCTTGCAGGAGAGGTAGTCGCCGTTCGAGGAGAGATAAACGGAGACGAACTCCACCTCCTCCGCATCGGGCGTATAGCTCTCGTAGCCGGTGAGGTCGAGCGACATGGCGACGCCGAAGCACACCAGCACGGCGGAGAACACCAGCGCGCCGACGCGGCCTGTGCGCCAGACGCGGAAGCTCTTGTGCAGCAGCATTTCCGCGGCGAAGTAGCCGAGCAGGCCGGTGAAGAGCATACAGGCGATGGTGCCGGGGAGCGAGTATTGGCCGTTATGGAGGTTGAGACCGAAGACGAGGAAGTAGATGAGCTGCCCGAGCGAGAACGCGGAGCAGACCGCCACGCCGTATTTGAAGATGGGGCGCGCCCATGCCACGGTGACGATGGAGCCGGTCGCCTCGCTCGCGCGGCGGCGGTAGACGAGCAGGCCGAGCACGGCGAGCACGATGCCGACGGCAGCATAGATGCCGAGCACGCCAAGGCCGCTGAGCATATACTCGCCGCCCCGAATGACCTGATACGTCCCGTCGCTGAGGATGCGGTCCACGCGGGCGACATTGCTCACGTCCAGCACGCAGATAAGCTCCCAGGCAGGCGAGAGGAAGGCGAAGGTTTCCGGAGCGGAATAACCGCTGTAGCCGTAGAGGAAGTTGCCGGCAAAGGTGCGCACGAGGTATTCCATACCCACGGCAAGGAAATTGAGGGTGCCGTAGAACACGGGCGCCGCTAAGATCTGGCCGGTGAACATCATGCAGAACACGCCGAAGGAGTAGAAGAACAGCACCGAGAGCACGGCGGCGAGCAGCGCGGTACCGAGCGCGGTAAGGTCCAGTGCGCCGAAGCAGGCGGCGGTGATGCCCGCGAGGGCAAAGGCGAGCACGAGCGCGGAGACCATGCACACAAGGCCGGTGAGGTAGTTGGTCGCGTACAGCGTCTCACGCCGCACAGGCATGGAATGGAAGCCCTGCGTGGCGCGGGGGTTGGTAAGGTAGGCGAACATCGCCATGGCGAAGAAGATACCGAACACGGCGCCCATCACAAGCCCGCCGTAGGCGCCGATCTGCAGCAGGTAATACGAGGCGTCGGCCACGGTCGGGACACCGTGATAGTCGGCCAGCTCGTTGAGCAGCGGCAGCGGCAGGAGCAGCAGCCAGATCAGGACGTAGCCCAGCCACAGCGGCCAGAAGCGCTGCAGGTTCTTGCGGAAAAGCGCGCGGTTAAAGAACGATGTCGCGGACTGCATAGTCGGCACCTCCCAGCTCATAGATGAAAATTTCCTCCAGCGTCAGCGGCACGGCCTCCATGTACACGGGGTCCAGCGCGGCGAGCCGCTCGGTGATCTGCTGCGTATTGCCGCGGAAGATGATGGTGAACACGCGCCCGAGATGGCTCTCGTGCAGCAGGTTCAGCCCCGCGGGGAGCTCCGGCGCGCCCTCGCCCCGGAAGACGATCTGCATTTTGACCGTGTTCTCCTGCAGCTCGGAAAGGCTGCGCTCGAGCAGGACCTTTCCCTTATTCATGATGCCGACGTGGTCGCACACGTCCTCCAGCTCACGCAGGTTGTGGCTGGAAACGAGCACCGTCGTGCCGCGCTCGGCGACGTCCTGCATGATAAGGCTCCACACCTGACGGCGCATCACGGGGTCGAGGCCGTCCACCGGCTCATCCAGAATGAGATAGTCCGGCATACAGCACATGGCGATCCAGAACGCCGCCTGCTTCTGCATTCCCTTGGAAAGACGGCGGATGAGCTGCTTTTCGTCCAGCGAAAAGACGCCGCGCAGCTTCTCGTAGCGCTCCATGTTGAACTGCGGATAGAAGCCGCGGTAAAATTTCATCATGTCGCGGATGCTCGACTGCATAAAATAGTGCCAGTCGTCGGGGATGGAGGCGATGCGCTGCTTGACCGCCACGTTCTCCCATACGTCTGCGCCGTCCACCGAGACGGTGCCGGAGTCCTGCCGGTATACGCCGGTCAGGTGGCGCAGCAGCGTGGATTTGCCCGCGCCGTTCGGCCCCACGAGGCCGTAGATCGCGCCCTGCGGCACGGTCAGGCTCGCGCCGTCGAGCGCGGCAAAGCCGTCAAAGGTCTTCACCAGCTCACGAATTTCGATCATTTCTCTTCCTCCTCCCGGTAGATGGCGTCCAGCTCGGCACAGCTCATGCCGAGCGCACGCAGCTCGCGCAGCGTTTCGCGCAGGGTGTCGATCAGCGCGAGGCGGCGGGCGTCGTCCTCCGCGCGCTCGCGGCGCACGGCAAAGCTGCCCTTTCCCGGGACAGACGCGGCGTAGCCCTCCGATTCCAGCTCGCTGTAGGCGCGCTGGATGGTATTCGGGTTGATGGCGAGCTGACTGGCCAGCGCGCGCACCGAGGGGAGCTTTTCCCCGTCAGCGATCGCGCCGGAGACGATCAGCCGCCGCAGCCCGTCGCGCACCTGCTCGTAGATCGGGCGCGCGTCGCGGTAATTCAAGGTGATCATAGCGGTGCCTCCTGTTTGCTTATCGGCTGAGAAGTACGACGACGGCGACGAGCAGGACCACAAGGATCGCGCCTACGCCGACCGTCAGAACGCTGAAGGAAACCATGCTGCCATCCCTCCTGACTGTATTAAGCGTATTAGTACAGTTAGGATAGCATGAGAGTGTCGCTCTGTCAAGTATTTTTCGGAAATTGGCGAAATCTCACAGAAGAACGATAAGGCCCCGTTAAGAATTTATCTATTGTACCAAATCGTCATATTGACGAAATTTAATAATTTTAAAGTACCAATTTAACAAAAATGGAGAAAGTGCCGTCGGACGGTTGCTTTTGCGCGTGGAATCTGCTATCTTAATACCGTAGAGAAAGGGCGGGAAGACCCAATATGCCCTTTTGAAAGCAATGCAATTTAATAGGAGAGGGGAAATTACATGGATAAGATCATAGAAATCAACAGTGCGGTAAACGGCTTTGTATGGGGACCCATCATGCTGGCACTGCTGGTCGGCACGGGCATTTACCTGAGCTTCCGCGTCGGCTTCATTCAGTTCTCCAAGATCGGCTACTGGTGGAAGAACACCATCGGCAAGATCTTCCAGAAGTCCGAAGCGGGCGAGGGCGAGATCACGCCGATGCAGGCGGTCTCCACGGCACTGGCGTCCACGGTCGGCACGGGCAACATCGCCGGCGTCACCGGCGCGATCATCCTCGGCGGCCCGGGCGCGGTGTTCTGGATGTGGATCTCCGCTCTCTTCGGCATGGTCACCAAGTTCGCCGAGGTCACCCTCGCGGTCAAGTACCGTGAGCGCAATGAAAAGGGCGACTGGTGCGGCGGCCCGATGTACTACATCAAGAACGGTCTCGGCCCCAAGTGGAAGTGGCTGGGCGTCATCTTCTCCGTGTTCGGCGCGCTCGCCGCGTTCGGCATCGGCAACATCTCCCAGATCAACTCCATCGCTTCCTCCGTCAACTCCGTCGCGGTCGCATTCCATGAGAACGCCAAGGAGTTTGACACGATCATCGGCCTCATCACCGGCGTTGTGATCGCCATTTTCGTGGCGCTCGTGCTCCTCGGCGGCGTCAAGCGCATCGGTCAGGTCACCGAAAAGCTCGTCCCCGGCATGGCGGCCATCTACATCGTCTGCGCACTCGTGGTCGTTATCGCCAACGCGGGCACGATCCCCGGCGTGTTTGCCAGCATCTTCCAGGGCGCGTTCAACCCCTCTGCCGTCGTCGGCGGCGCGGTGGGCGTGACCATGAAGCTCGCCATCACCAAGGGCGTCGGCCGCGGCGTCTTCTCCAATGAGGCCGGTCTCGGCTCCGCGCCCATCGCGCACGCCGCCACCTCCGAGAAGAACCCCGTCCGGCAGGGCCTCTACGGCATCTTCGAGGTCTTTATGGACACCATCGTCATCTGCACGCTGACCTCCCTCGTCGTCCTCTGCTCCGGCGCGGCCACGGGCAACTACGGCAACAACGATCTCGCGGGCGTGCCCACCGCGGTCGCGGGCTTCGCCAGCGTCTTCGGCGACAAGCTCGGTTCCCTGATCCTTGCCGTCGGCCTGCTGCTCTTCGCCACCTCCACCATCCTCGGCTGGGCGCTCTACGGCACCCGCTGCGCGGAGTTCCTCTTCGGCAGCAAGATCATCCGCCCCTATCAGGTTCTCTTCTGCCTCGTCGTCATCGCCGGCTCGGTCGCCAACCTCAAGCTGGTGTGGGACATCTCCGACACCCTCAACGGCCTCATGGCGATCCCGAACCTCATCGGCATCCTGCTCCTCAGCCCCGTGGTCATCAAGCTGACGAAGGAACACTTCAACGGCGTGAAGGCAGGCAAGCTCGAATAAGCGAACATCCGGTCTCCTGCGGCGGGACGGACCATGCGGTCCGTCCCGCTTTTCGCTCCCCCGGCGAAAAAAGAGGAGAAAACGCGGAATATTTTCGAAGATTTCCCTTTACAATAGAAAAAAGCCGTGGTATGATATCAAAGCGCGTGAAGGCGCGCGAGGAGCATACCCGGGCTTAGGACGCGGATCGTCACCTGTCCCGCCGCTCAGCCTTGGGTGAATTTGATCGAAAGGTGGAAACACAACTATGATGCTCAAAGACCAGAAGACTGCCATTATCGAAGCCAACCGCACCCATGAGAGCGACACCGGTTCTCCCGAGGTCCAGATCGCCATTCTCACCGAGCGCATCAACCAGCTCACCGAGCACCTCAAGGTCCACGCGCAGGATAACCACTCCCGCCGCGGCCTGTACAAGATGATCGGTAAGCGCCGCAGCCTGCTCGACTACCTCATGAAGAAGGACATCGAGCGCTATCGTGCCATCATCGCCAAGCTCGGCATCCGTAAGTAAGAGACAATATGCGCGGGGGAAGGATATTCTTTCCCCGCGTGTTTTGCTATCTTGCACCCCTGATTTTCCCGCAAAAGCCCGCAAAACAGGGAGCCGACGCCCGCATTTTAGCAGTTGATCTTGTCCGCGAGACCTTCGCGGCTGAGCTCAAGTGCTAAAGGGTCGGACAAGGCTCCCGACAAAAATCTGAAAAGGAGTATGATCATGTCCACCATCATCACCCACCGTCAATTCCCCGGCTACCACAAGTATGAAATGGAGCTCGCCGGCCGTCCGCTGACCCTCGAGGTCGGCAAGCTCGCCGAGCTCGCCAACGCCGCCGTCATGGTCGGCTACGGCGACACCCGCGTGCTGGTCTGCGCCACCGCGTCCGCCCGTCCCCGCGACGGCATCGACTTCTTCCCCCTCTCCGTCGACTTTGAGGAGAAGATGTACTCCGTCGGCCGCATCCCCGGCAGCTTCAACCGCCGCGAGGGCCGCCCCGGCGAGAAGGGCATCCTGACCAGCCGCGTCATCGACCGTCCCATCCGTCCGCTCTTCCCCTACGATTTCCGCAACGACGTGTCCATCATGGCGACCGTCATGGCGGTCGACCACGACTGCTCTCCCGAGATCGCCGCGCTCATCGGCACCTCCGCCGCCCTCGCCATCTCCGACATTCCCTGGAACGGCCCCGTCGGCGCGCTGAAGGTCGGTCTCGTCAATGGCGAGCTGGTCCTCAACCCCACGAGCGAGCAGCGCAAGGTCTCCGACCTTGACGTGACCGTCGTCTCCACCGGCAAGAAGGTCGTTATGATCGAGGCGGGCGCGAACGAGGTCGATAACGACACGATGTACCGTGCCATCGAGCTGGCGCACAACGAGAATCAGAAGCAGATCGAGCTCATCAACCGCATGGTCGCCGAGATCGGCAAGCCCAAGTTCGACTATCCCCACGCGAACTTCAATCAGGAGCTCTTTGACAAGATCGTTGCCGACTTCATGGACGAGGCCAAGGCCGCCATGGATACCGACGACAAGAACGTCCGCGAGGCCCGCTGGAACGAGATGATCGAGCACTGGCACGAGAAGTACCTCGAGGAGTATCCCGACATGGATCAGTACCTCGACGAGTTCACCTATAAGTTCCAGAAGAAGATCGTCAAGGCGTGGCTGCTCGAGGGTCACCGCGTTGACGGCCGTCAGAAGAACGAGATCCGTCCTCTCGCCGCCGAAGTCGGTGTGCTGCCCCGCGTCCACGGCTCGGGCCTGTTCACCCGCGGTCAGACGCAGGTGCTCTCCGTCTGCACTCTCGATACCCTCAGCGCCAACCAGAAGCTCGACACCATCTGGGAAGAGACTGAGAAGCGCTATATGCACCACTACAACTTCCCCGGCTACTCCGTCGGCGAAGCCAAGCCCGCCCGCAGCCCCGGCCGCCGCGAGATCGGCCACGGCGCTCTCGCCGAGCGCGCGCTGCTGCCCGTCATTCCGCCCGTTGAGGAGTTCCCCTACGCCATCCGTGTGGTGAGCGAGGTCGTGTCCTCCAACGGTTCCACCTCTCAGGGCTCCATCTGCGGCTCCACGCTCGCGCTGATGGACGCCGGCGTGCCCATCAAGGCGCCTGTCGCCGGCATCTCCTGCGGTCTTATTCAGGACGGCGACGATTTCACCACCTTCATCGACATTCAGGGCGTTGAGGACTTCCACGGCGAGATGGACTTCAAGGTCGCCGGTACGAAGAAGGGCATCACCGCCATCCAGATGGACCTCAAGAACGACGGCCTGACCATGGCGATCATCAAGAACGCGCTGGACATCACCTACGATGCGCGCGTGCAGATCCTCGACCAGATCATGCTGCCCTGCATTGCCGAGCCGCGTCCCGAGGTCAGCCCCTACGCGCCCAAGATGATCACCATGAAGATCGACCCCGACCGCATCCGCGAGGTCATCGGCAAGGGCGGCTCCGTCATTCAGAAGATCGTCGCCGACACCGGCGCGAAGATCGACATCGACGACGACGGCACCATCCACATCGCCTCCGCCGACGCCGCCGCCTGCGACGCCGCGAAGAAGTGCATCGACGACATCGTGTTTGTCCCCGAGGTCGGCAAGCTGTACTACGGCCGCGTCGTGCGCCTGATGCAGTTTGGCGCCTTCGTGGAGATCGCCCCGGGCAAGGACGGTCTGGTCCACATCTCCAAGCTCGACAAGAAGCGTGTCGAGAAGGTCGAGGACGTGGTCACCGTCGGCGACATGATCTGGGTCAAGTTCATGGAGATCGACGAAAAGGGCCGCTGGAACCTCTCCCGCAAGGACGCTCTCCTCGAGATTGAGGCCCAGCAGGCCGAGGCTGCCAAGGAGCGGTAAGCGGCAAGCCGAAATTTGATATGCGGCGTCTTTTTTGCCCTTGTGGGGAAGTGCGGAGTATGATACAATAAAAACAACAATATATTCAGCTGGGAGGTCAACCGGTGAAAGAGATCAAAAGTATACTGATGTCAGAGAATGGAATGAAGATCGTAAATGCGTTGTTCCTTCTAAGTATATTAATCCGGAACCGCGGCATTATTTTTGCGTTCTACTCCTGCTGGATCATCTATTTGGCATATTGCATCAGGAATACAAAATCTAAGGCCATGCAAATAAGCTGGGCGGTGCTTATTGCGTTTGCCGTTGTGATGATTTGTGTAAACATCTATTTTTATTGCATCTCACGCTGATTGCCGATCGGTGGAATACAAAAAAAGGGACACGGCTGCGCCGTGCCCCTTTTCATTTTTCCCGTTTTGTGGTATCATACAGGCGAATACCGGCTAACATCAAGGAGGAAGCATTATGCCCGACACCATTGCTGCCATCGCCACCGCGTCCGCGGCCGCCGCGGTCGGCATCGTGCGCCTGAGCGGCGCGGAGACGCGGCGCGTGCTCGCGGCGCTGTTCACGCCGGTGGACGGTCGTTCGGCCGCGGAGCTTCCGCCGCGGCGCATGACCTACGGCACGGTGCGCGACGCCGAGGGCCGCACGCTCGACCACGCGCTGGCGGTGGTGTTCTCCGCCGGACACAGCTACACGGGCGAGGAGAGCGCGGAGCTGCACTGCCACGGCTCGCCGGTCGTTTTGCAGGAGGTCCTGCGTGCCGCGTTTGCCGCAGGCGCGCGGCAGGCGCGGGCGGGGGAGTTTACCGAGCGCGCGTTTCTGAACGGCAAAATGGACCTCACCGAGGCGGAGGCGGTCATCGACCTCATTGACGCCGAGACCGCCGAGGCGGCGCGGAACGCCGCCGCCCAGGTGGACGGCGCGCTGCGCCGCCCGCTCGAACAGGTCTACGACGCGCTGCTGAGCCTCACCAGCCGCTTCTACGCCGTGGTGGACTATCCCGACGAGGACATCGAGGACCTGACGCTTGCCGAGACGGAGCGGACGCTCACGGAGAGCGAACAAACGCTCGCGGCTCTGCTCGGTACCTTTGCGCGCGGACGCGTGCTCAAAAGCGGCGCGGCGACCGCCATCGTCGGCGCGCCAAACGCGGGCAAAAGCTCGCTGCTCAACGCGCTTGTGGGCTACGACCGCGCCATCGTCACCGACTTTCCCGGCACGACGCGCGACACCGTGGAGGAGAAGGCGGTGGTCGGCGGCGTGCTGCTGCGGCTCATCGACACGGCGGGCATCCGCGAGACAGACGACGCCGTGGAGCGGCTCGGCGTGGAGCGCTCGCGCCGCGCGGTCGAGAGCGCCGATCTGGTGATCGTGGTAGCGGACGGCAGCCATACGCCGCTCACTGTGGAGCCAGACATTCTCGCACTTGCCGCCCGAGCGCCGCATTGGATTCTGGCCATCAGCAAGGACGATCGAAACCCCGCCGTAAAGACCGCCGTTTGGAGACTGCCGGACGGCGCGCCTGCGCCGGAGCATCTGGTCTCCTTTAATTCCGTAATGCCCGGCGGGCTGGATGCGTTGATCGACACGATCGGAGACTGCTTTCCTGCCGGCGTTCCCGCGGGCGGCACGCTGCTCACCAACGCCCGGCAGGCCGAAGCCATCCGCCGTGCGCTCGAGAGCGTCCGTGCGGCGCGCGAGGCGCTCACCGCCGGGCTGACGCCCGACGTGGTGCTCACCGAGGCCGAGGGCGCGCTTGACGCGCTCGGCGAGCTGACCGGCCGCACGGCGCGCGAGGATATGGTGACGCGCATTTTTGAACGCTTCTGCGTCGGAAAGTGAGCGGAACGCATTGTTTACAGAAAATGATTGATATTATCTTAACGTTCTGCTACAATACTGCCATTCTAAGGAAGAATCGACTCTATTCCCCAAAAGGGGCCGTTTGTCTGCGGCCCGGAAAGGAACGCCATGCGTGACTATATTATCATGACCGACAGCTGCTGCGACCTGAATCAGCAGGAGGTCGACGAGCTCGGGCTTACCGTTCTGCCGCTTTCCTTTACGATCGACGGCAAAACCTATCTCAACACGCCCGACCATGCCGAGATGTCCCCCGAGGAATTTTTCGCAAAGATCGCTGCGGGCGAGAACAGCACTACCGCCGCCGCCAATGTCGGTCAGTTCGACGAGGCGATGCGCAGGGCGCTCGACGCGGGCAAGGATATCCTATGCATCTGCTTCTCCGGCGCACTGTCCACCACCTACCAGTCCGCCTGCATCGCGGCGGAGGACCTGAAAAGCGAGTACCCCGACGCGAAGATTCTCGTCATCGACTCCCTCTCCGCCTCGCGCGGACAGGGAATGCTGCTCTACCGCACGGTACAGGAGCGCCGGAGGAGCAGCCCCGACATCGAGACGCTGGCGGCATATGTGAGGAGCATCCTCCAGACCCAATGCCACTGGTTCATCGTGGACGATCTCAACCACCTCAAGCGCGGCGGCCGCGTGAGCGCCACGGCGGCCTTCGTCGGCACGATGCTGGGCATCAAGCCCGTCATGCACACCGACAGCGAGGGCAGGCTCATTCCCATGAGCAAGGCGCGCGGCACGAAGGCTGCGCTCAAGGCGCTGGTCGACAAGGTGGAGGAGCTGGGCGTCGAGCCGGACAAGAACCAGCCCTTGTTCATCTGCCACGCCAACTGCCCTGACTCCGTGGCGTATGTCAAGGAGCTGCTGGAGGAGCGCTTCGGCGTGACGGACGTCCGCGCGGACTTCATCGGCCCTGTGATCGGCGCGCACACCGGCTGCGGCACGCTGGGGCTGTTCTTCGTAGGGACGCAGCGATGAAGTGGCTGGAGCTGCATATCGACACCGCCCGCGCCGGTCTGGAGCCGGTCAGCGAGCTGCTGCGCGAGCAGGGCGTCGAGGGTCTTGTCATCGACGACGAGGCGGACTTCAAGGATTTTCTCGAAAACAACCACCAGTATTGGGACTATGTGGACGATGAGCTGCTGGCGGAGAAGCACGGTAAATGCCGCGTGACCTTCTACCTCGAAGAAAGCGAGAGCGGTTTTTCCACGCTGGCGCAGGTGCGCATCGCGCTCTCGGCGCTCAAGAAGCAGCATCCCGAATACGCGCCGCTGCTCCTCACGATAGAAAACGTGGAGGACGCCGACTGGGAGAACAACTGGAAGCAGTTCTATAAGCCCATGGAGATCGGCGAGCGCCTGCTGGTCATTCCCGAGTGGGAGCAGGCGAAGCCGACGGAGCGCGTGAAGCTCATCCTGAATCCCGGGCTGACCTTCGGCACGGGCAGCCATGCGACCACGCGGCTGTGCCTTCAGGCGCTCGAAAAGCACATTCGCGGCGGCGAAAAGGTGCTCGACCTCGGCAGCGGCAGCGGCATCCTCTCCATCGCGGCGCTGCTGCTGGGCGCGCGGGACGCCTTTGCCTGCGACATCGACGATAAGTGCGTGGGCGTCGCCTACGAGAATGCCGCGCTCAACGGCATCGGACGGGAGCACTACACCGTCCGCGCGGGCGACGTGCTCAGCGACAAAAGGCTCGCGCGCGAGTTCGGCGGAGACTATGATATCGTTGTGGCGAACATCGTGGCGGACGTCATCATCGCGCTCGCGCCGCAGGTGCGGCCGCTGCTGAAAAAGGGCGGGCTGTTCCTCTGCTCGGGCATCATCGACGACCGCGCGGTCGAGGCCGCGGACGCGCTGCGTCTTGCGGGCTGGGCGATCATGGAGGCCCGCGAGAGCGAGGGCTGGTTCTCATATTTGTGCCAATAACAGCATAGCAAAAGGGGAGCGTTCTCTGCCATAGAGAACGCTCCCCTTGTTTGGTGCCGTAGCGCGTGCAATTTATTTCCTGATTTTTTGCAGCATCCTTGTGAATTCATCCGGCAGGGGACAGGAAAGCTCCACGACCTCGTGCGTGCGCGGATGGAGAAAGCGCAGGCCGACCGCGTGCAGGCATTGCCCCGTCAGGCCGGGGACCTCCTTCTTTGCGCCGTACACCGTGTCGCCGAGAATGGGATGCCCGATGTAGGCCATGTGGACGCGGATCTGGTGCGTGCGTCCCGTTTCGAGCCGGCAGCGGACGTGGGTATAGCCCGGATAGCGGGCGATGACCTCCCAATGCGTGACCGCCTCGCGCCCGCCGGCGACCACCGCCATGCGCTTGCGGTCGGTCGGATGGCGCGCGATGGGCGCGTCCACCGTGCCGCGGTCCTCGCGCAGAGCGCCCACAACGATGCACTCATAGGTGCGCGCGAGCGTGTGGTCGGCGAGCTGCGCGGAGAGGTACTGGTGCGCCGCGTCGTTCTTCGCCGCGATGATGAGACCGCTCGTGTCGCGGTCGATGCGGTGGACGATGCCCGGGCGCAGCGCGCCGCCGATGCCCGAGAGCGTTCCCGCGCAATGGTACAGCAGCGCGTTGACGAGCGTGCCGTCCGGGTGCCCCGGCGCGGGGTGGACGACCATGCCGCTGGGCTTGTTGACCACGATCACATCCGCGTCCTCGTACACCACATCGAGCGGAATGTCCTGCGGCACGGCCTCGACCGGCTCCGGCTCGGGCAGCGTCACGGCGATGTCCTCGCCGCCCGCGAGCTTATAGCTTTTGCTGACGGCTCTCCCGTTCACCGCGACCTCGCCGCTCTCGATGAGCCGCGTCGCCTGCGAGCGGGTCAAGCCGTCAAGGCTCGACGCAAGAAATGCGTCGAGCCTTTGATTTTTGCTTTCTTCACTTGCCCTGAGCAGGATCGGTTCCATGGTCCTTCTCCCAATTCTTCGCGTCGGTGTTCGGGTAGATCCAAATGTAGTAAACGAGTGCCGCGATGGTGCCGCAGACCACAAAGCAGTCCGCAACGTTGAAAACCGGAAACTCGATGAACGTGCAGTCGAGCATATCCACCACATAGCCGAGGCGAACGCGGTCAATAAGATTCCCCACGCCGCCGCCGATCACGGCGGTCAGCGACCACACGCCGAGCGGGTGCCGCACGATTCGCGCGAGCAGCCATGCGAGCGCGAGCATCCCCACGCCCGTCACGCCGATGAGCAGCCAGCGCTCGCCGGAAAAGCTCGACCATGCCGCGCCGAAATTGCGCACATAGTGCAGCCGCAGCAGCCGCGGGAGAAACTCCGCGCTCTCGCCCACGGCGAAATGGGTAACGATATAGGCCTTCACCCACTGGTCCAGCGCGACGATGGCCGCGATAGCCAAAGGGCAGAGCCACAGCGAACGCTTCTTCACGGCTGCGGCACCTCGCTGTCGTCATTGGGATAGACGAGCACCCACTCCGCGTCCGCGGGGGCAAGTGCGAGCGTTTCCGCCTGCGCCTGCCTCATGCCGAGGCCCTCCGGCAGGTCGCGCAGCGCGGCGATAGGGGCATAGTAAAAGCCCGCGTCGCCGTCCTTCACGCCGCCGCTTGAGAGCACATAGTCCGTCGCGCCCGCGCCGTACAGCTCAAACATCGGCAGGCCGTAGTCGGCTGCCAGAAATTTACCCTCTCTTCCGCTCTCGCCGATGGGAGCGGTCTCGCAGTAGTATTCTGCCTCTGGGCTGCCGTTTTCCAAGTCAGCGGGTGCGTTTGCGGTCTTGAACCCGTCCGCCGCCGCGCCGCCAAGCTGGCGGTCATAATACGGGCTGGACTGCACCGTTTCACAGCGCTGCTCGGGATATTCCACCTCGGCGTCCGTATCGGGCAGCGGATCGCTGGGCGCCGCCATCGAAAACATCGCCTGATCCTCCTGTGCGGCAGGCGCGGCAGGTGCAGCGTCGTTTGCTTCCTGCTTCATCGCCGTTCGCGGGATCGTTACCGCCGCCGCGAGTGCGACGATCGCCGCGCAGGCCGCCATCGGCATCCACCGCCGCCATGCGCTCCGCTTTTTTGTTTGCGGCTTTTTCGCCGCCTTTTCTGCGCGCACCGCCGCCATCACGCCCTCCGTGAAGCCTGCGGGCACGTCCTCGTCCTCCAGCTCGCCGAGGGCGGCGTGCAGGGCCGTCAGCTCACCGAGCAGCCTTCTGCATTTCTCGCATTCGCTCACATGAGCGAGCACCTCCGCACGCTCCTCCTCCGTCAGCTCTCCGTCAACAAAGGCCGAGAGCAGCGGCGCAAATTCTTCACATTCCTTCATATTGCGTTCCTCTCCCCTCCGACAGTCTGATTACATTCTGTAACCTTTGACGCTGGCTTTTCAAAAAAGTTCCCGTCTGCCGCCAAATAATTTCGCAGCAGCAGCCGCGCGCGGTTGATGCGGCTCTTCACCGTGCCGAGCTCCAGCTCCGTGACCTCGCAGATCTCCGCATAGCTGAGCTGATGCAGCTCGCGCAGCACGAGCACGCGCCGGTAATCCTCCGGCAGCGCGGCAAGCCCCTCGCGCACCAGCCGCTGCGTCTCCCGACCCTCGACGTGCTCCTCCGGCGTGGGCGCACGGTCGCACACCTCGAGGTGTACGTCCTCGTCGTCGAGCGATATGCCGTCCACCGTGCGCTTGTTGCGCCGCAGCAGGTCAATGCAGGCGTTGCTCGCCAGACGGTAGAGCCATGTGGACAGCGCCGCATCCTCGCGGAAGCCCTCCAGTCCGCGCCAAAGGGCAAGGAAGGTATCCTGCGCGGCCTCCGCCGCGTCCTCGCTGCTGCCGCACATACGCAGGCAGAGGTTGTATATTTTTTTCTCATGCAGCCGGACGAGCTGTTCAAAGGCTGCCTCGTCGCCGCCCCGCGCGGCTTGGATCAGTTCACTTTCGTTCATGTCCGCTCCGTGTGTTCAGTCGCTCAGATCGCGCTTGATGCCCGCCGTGACGCGGTAAAGATCCTCAAGCGTCTCCATGTGGTTGATCTGGTCTTTATAGTAGTTGGCGTATTTCACGCCCTTGAGATACCAGCAGTAGTGCCGCCGCGCCTCGAGCAGCGCGACCTTTTCATTGCGGAATTCCGCGCTGCGCTCGATCTGGCGCACCAGCGCGTCGCAGCGCTCGGCAAGCGGCGGCAGCGGCGGGATCGGCTCGCCCGCGAGCGCGGCTCTGCACTGCTGAAAGAGCCACGGATTGCCGAAGCAGCCGCGCCCGATCATCACCGCGTCCGCGCCGGTGAGCTTCAAGACTTTTATCGCATTTTCCGGGGTAAAAACATCGCCGTTGGCGATAACGGGGATCTTCACCGCTTCCTTGACCGCGCGGATGGTCGACCAGTCTGCCTGTCCGCCGTACATCTGCACGCGCGTGCGTCCGTGGACGGTGATCGCCGCGACGCCCACGGATTCTAACAGCACGGCCAGCTCCGGCGCGTTGATGCTGCCCTTGTCCCAGCCGCGGCGCATCTTCACCGTGACCGGAACCTTTACTGCCCTGACCACCGCCTCGGCGATGCGCGCCGCCTTTCCGGGATCGCGCATCAGCGCCGAGCCGTCGCCGTTGTTGACGATCTTGCCGACCGGACAGCCCATGTTGATGTCCAGAATGTCCGCGCCGCTCGCCTCAATGGCGATCTGCGCGGCCTCGGCCATGCAGACTGGGTCGCTGCCGAAGATCTGCGCCTGCATCGGATGCTCGCCCGGAAAGGGCGCGAGCAGTGTGCGGCTCTTTTTATCCTGATAGCACAGCGCCTTCGAGCTCACGAGCTCCGTGCACGTCAGCCCCGCGCCGAGGGACGCGCACAGCTCGCGGAACGCCGCGTCGGTCACGCCCGCCATCGGCGCGAGCGCGAGCTGCGAGTTGATCTCCACTGTACCGATGCGCATGGACGTTCCCTCCTTCTCCATGTTTCATAGAAGAAAATTATACCACAGCTTTCCCAAAAGCGGAAGTCCTTATTTTTGCGCGGCAAAACGCGGCAAAAAAGGGCGGCTCCGAAGAGCCGCCCCGGTATGTCGTATGCTGTTTTGCTCAGGCTGCGTCGCCGCTCTCGCCGGAATAGCTGCTGCTGCCGTAGTAGCCGTTGCCGAAGAAGCTATTGAAGAAATCCCAGGGATTGTAGTAATAGCCGCCGTTGCTGCTGCCCTGCTGTTGCTGCTGGCTGTTGTCCTGCGCGGTCTCCTGCGTCTGCGGGACGGCGTCGAAGGTCAGCTCGACCTCCTTCGTTCCACCCGCGCGATAGATGGTCAGCGTCACGGTATCGCCCGCGCGGTAAGACTTCTTCGCGGCGTTCAGGTCGTTCATGTCGCTGATCGCCGTGTCGCCGATCTTGGTGATGACGTCACCCATCTGAAGGCCAGCCTTTTCCGCGGCGCTGTCCGGCTCGACCGAGCAGACGAACACGCCCTGCGTGACATCGTAGCGGTACTGCTGCGCCATCTGTGCGGTCATGTTCTGCGGTGTGATGCCAATGTAAGGCTTGTTGGTCACATAGCCGTCGGTCATAATGTCCTTGACCATGGCGAGCACATCGTCGATGGGGATGGCGAAGCCGATGCCCTCAACGGTGGTGTTGGAGTAGCTCGAATACTTCGCGGACACAATGCCGATGACCTCGCCGTAGCTGTTGAAGAGCGGGCCGCCGGAGTTGCCGGGGTTGATGGAGCAATCGACCTGGATCATGTTGAAGGGCTTGCCGTCCACATTGATCGCGCGGTTCACGCAGGAGACGATGCCCTGCGACATCGAGAAGGTCAGCTCGCCGAGCGGGTTGCCGACCGCAGCGACCGTCTCGCCGATCTGCACGCTGCCGGACTTTCCGATCACGACCGGCTGGAAATCCGTGCCCTCGACCTTGATGACGGCGATGTCGTAATCCTCGTCGCCGCCGATGACGGCAGCATCATAGGTCGTGCCGTCGTAGGCCGTGACCTTGACGGTGCTCGCACCCTCGATGACGTGATAGTTGGTGAGGATGTAGCCGTCCTTGGTGATGAAAAAGCCGCTGCCGCTGGCGGCGGACTCTGTCGTGCGGCCGAAGACGTTCGTTGTGGTGGACACGTTGATGCTCACGACGCTGTTGACGTTGGCGGCGTAGACCTCGGGCATGGTGAGCTGCTGCTTGCCGTCCACCTTGACCTGCCGGACCTCGGCGACCTGACGGTCGGAGACCTCGATCTGCGTCGAGCCGCGCGCGGAGGCAAAGGCATGGTGCGTGATGACCGCGCCCGCCGCGCCGCCGATGAGCGCGCAGGCGAGCGCCAGCGCGGCGATCTTCAACCCCAGCCGATTCTTCTTCGGTTTCTTTTCCTCCCAGGGGTCTGCCTTTGCCGCGGTGTTCGGCACCTCGGTGTAGTCCACGTCGCGGACATTCTCCACCTTGTCGCCCTTGCGGTAGCTGTAATGGTACAGGTTGTTTTCGTCTTCGTAATACATAGATAAGCCTCCTTGCCGTGAAGCGTTTATTTTTCTTTTGATGCTACCGATGATACCCCCTGTTTATGTCCATTTCGTGAAGCCGGAACGAATTTTTTTGAACTTTTTTTGAATAGGCCATAAAGAAATCCTGAAGAATGGCCGAATTGGAAAAAATAGCTTGCGCGGGACATTCGGATATACTACAATAAAGCCGATTTCCCAATGCGAAAGGAGCGCTGCCATGCTGAAGATCGAAGGGCTGAAGCTCGCCCCGGGCGAGAGCGAGGCGTTATTATACGAACGCGCCGCGGCGGCGCTGCGTGTCAAAGCGCCCCTCCATACGCTGCACATTCTCCGCCGCAGCATCGACGCGCGCGACGGCGTGACGTTTATTTATACCGTTTCCGCCGCGATCGAGAACGAGGAAAGAGTGCTGCGCCGCGCGAGGAACAAAAGCGTCAGCATCTATGCGCCCGCCTTTTACGAGCTGCCGCCGATGATCGCCCCTCCCGCCGTGCGCCCCGTGGTGATCGGCGCGGGCCCGGCGGGACTGTTCGCAGCGCTGGTGCTCGCCCGCTGCGGCGCGCGGCCCATCCTGCTCGAGCGCGGCGAATGCGTCGAGCGGAGGCGGCGTGACGTCGAGCGCTTCTGGGCAACGGGCGAGCTGAACGTGCGCTCGAATGTCCAGTTCGGCGAGGGCGGCGCGGGCACGTTTTCCGACGGCAAGCTCAACACCGGCACGAAGGACGTCCGCCACCGCTATATTTTAGAGGAGTTTGCCGCGTTCGGCGCGAGCGAGGACATCCTCATCGACGCCAAGCCGCACATCGGCACCGACCGGCTGTATATCGTGCTGCAAAATCTGCGGCAGGAGCTGCTTTCCCTCGGCGCGGAGGTGCGCTTCGCGCATCAGGTCACCGGACTGGAGCGGAGGGACGGACGGCTCGCCGCGCTGCGGGTCATGTCTCCCGACGGAACGTATACGCTCCCCGCGGAGCACGCGGTGCTCGCGGTCGGCCACAGCGCGCGCGACACCTTCGCCATGCTGCGTGATGCGGGCATCCCGATGGAGCCGAAGCCCTTTGCCGTGGGCGTGCGCGTCGAGCACCGCCAGAGTGATATGGACGCGCAGCAGTATAAGCAGTACGCGGGCCACCCCTCGCTGCCGCCGACCTCGTATAAGCTCTCAGCCCACACGGCGGCGGGGCGCGGCGTGTTCTCGTTCTGCGTCTGCCCCGGCGGACAGGTCGTCGCCGCGGCAAGCGAAGCGGGCCGTGTGGTCACGAACGGCATGAGCGAGCTGGCGCGCGACGGCGAAAACATCAACGGCGGGCTGCTCGTCTCCGTCACGCCGGAGGACTTCGGCGGCACGGACGTGCTCGCGGGCGTCGCCTTTCAGCGACGGCTGGAGGAGGCCGCCTACGCCCTCGGCGGCGGGGGCTATGCCGCTCCCGCACAGACGGTCGGCGATTTCCTCGCGCACCGTCCGTCGATCGGGCCGGGGAGGGTCACACCGACCTACCGCCCCGCCGTGCGCTGGTGCGACCTGCACGATTGCTTGCCGCCGTTCGTCTGCGCGGCGCTGGAGGAGGCGCTGCCGCTGCTGGAGAAAAAGCTGCACGGCTTTGCCGCGCCCGACGCGGTGCTCACCGCGGTCGAGACGCGCTCCAGCTCCCCCGTGCGCATCGTGCGCGACAACACCTATCAAACCGCTCTGCGCGGGCTCTATCCCTGCGGCGAGGGCGCCGGCTACGCCGGCGGCATTCTCTCCGCCGCGGCGGATGGGATGCGCTGCGCGGAACAAATTATAAAGGAGATCACTCAGCATGGCTAAAAAGATCGGCGTCATCATCGACTTTCTCAACGACAAATACGAGCGTCAGCTCAACGAGGCCGCGGCAAAGTGCGGCTACGAGGTGGTGTACTTCCCCTCCAGCGCTGCGGCGGTCGGAAATGTGGACGAGTGTGAGATCCTCTACGGGCATTGCTCTCGCAAGGTCGTAAAAAGTGCGAAAAGCCTCAAATGGTACTGCACCTGTTGGGCGGGCGTGGATCATTTCTGCGACGAGAGTATCTATCAAAACCCCGACTGCCTGCTCTCCAACTCCTCCGGCGCCTACGGCACCACCATCTCCGAGCATCTCATCATGGTCTGCCTGATGCTGCTGCGCCGCCAGATGGAGTATACCGAGGTCATCCGCAACGGCGGCTGGGAAATGCTGCCCGGCGGCATCCGCTCGCTGCACGGCGCGTGCATCACTGTGCTCGGCACGGGCGACATCGGCACGGAGTTTGCCCGCCGCGCACAGTCCTTCCACCCCGCGTGCATCAACGGCGTGCGCCGCACGGTCAAGCCCTCCGACCCCGCCTTTACCGCCATTCATGCCATCGCGGAGCTGGACAGCGTCCTGCCCGAAACGGATATCCTTGTCATGGCGCTGCCCTCCACGGCGGAGACCGTGGGCATCCTCTCGCGCGAGCGCATCGCGCTGCTGCCCGACAGCGCCTTCGTCGTGAACGTCGGCCGCGGCACTGCCATCGACCAGGAGGCGCTCTGCGACGCGCTCAACGCCGGGCGGCTCGCCGGCGCGGCGCTCGACGTGGTCGTGCCTGAGCCGCTGCCCGCCGACCATCCGCTGCGCCGCGCGAAAAATCTGCTGCTCACGCCGCACGTCGCGGGCAACATGACGCTCGGCTACACCTGCGACAAGAGCGTGCAGATGTTCTGCGACGATCTGGAAAACTATGCTGCGGGCCGTCCGCTCGCGCATCTGGTCGACCGGAAGAGAGGCTATTAAAAATGGGTTTCTCCCTCAAGACGGTCCTGCTGCGGCTGGTGCAGGGCTTTATCATCGGCGCAGGCGGCATTCTGCCGGGCATCTCCGGCGGCGTGCTGTCGGTCATCTTCGGCATCTACCGGCCGGTGATGGAGGTGCTCGCCCACCCGCTCAACGGGCTGCGCCGCCATCTTTCCCTCCTGCTGCCGGTCGGCGCCGGCGCGATCCTCGGCTTCCTGTGCGGCGGCGGGCTGATCCTTGTGCTGTTCGACCGCTCGGAAAAGCTCGCGACCTGCCTGTTCATCGGCCTCATCCTCGGCACGCTCCCGAGCCTGTGGGCCGAGGCGGGCGTGCAGGGGCGCGGGCGCGGCGCGTACCTTTCCTGCGCGGCCAGCTTTCTTGCCCTCTCCGCCGTTTTGCTCTACGCGCAGCACGGCGCGTTCTACACGATGCGCCCGGGCTTTCTCGGCTTTCTCTTCTGCGGCCTGCTCTGGGGCCTGAGCCTGATCGTGCCGGGCATGACGTCCTCCTCCATCCTGATGGCGGTCGGGCTGTTCACGCCGATGGCCGAGGGCTTTGCAAGGCTCGACATGGCGGTGATCCTGCCGTGGCTGCTCGGCATGGCGCTCATCGTGCTGACGCTCGCGCGCGTGGTGAACTGGTGCTTCCGGGCGCACTACCCGCTTTTCTATCACGCCGTGTTCGGCATCGTGCTGGCCTCGACGGTCGTTATCATCCCCCTGCGCTACGACGGCGCGCGCGACGCGCTTTTGTGCCTGCTTGCCGCCGCGCTCGGCGCGCTCGCAGCCTATCTCAGCGCGAAGCTACAGCCGAAGGAGGATGCATAAGAACATAAAAAGTCGGCAGGAACCGTATGGCTCCTGCCGACTTCCTTGTTATCCTCTCTTCCTCCTTCGATACAGCCGCGCGAAGCGGCGCAGCAGCTCGTCATAGAGAAAGAGCAGCACCGCGCCGAGCGCAAAGGTCGCCGCGATGAGCCACGGGGCGGTCGCCGCCAGCTCCGCCGTCACCGCGTCGAGCCGGAACACAAAGACGAGCAGCGCGTACATCGCGCCGACGGCGAGGACGTACAGCCCGAGCTTCGTGAGAAAGCGCAGCGCGCGGCTGCCGATCGCGTCGAGACTCGGCTGCACGAGCGGGTAATAGCCCAGAAAGCAGAAGAGCAGCGCGGATTCCTTGTCCGGCCCCAGCAGCAGTCCCAGAATGGCAGCGGCGAAAAAGCAGCACCATTGATAGCTCGCGCGGCATTCCTCGCGCACGGGCAGCAGGCATGCGGACGCGAGCAGGGGACAGGCGTAGAGCGCCAGCGGCAGCACGCCGCCGAGGAACAGGAAGAGCACCGCCAGTGCACCGAGCACGCTCGCGAGCGCCAGCTCCCTCGTCTGTTGCCTCATAGGACTCCTCCTTACGGAAAAGCGCCGCCTGCGGGCGGCGCTTTCGGTTTATTCGTGGTCGGGCATTTCCGCGCCGTCACCGGCGGGAGCGTCCTGCGCAGGGGTCTCCTCCGCGGGCGTTTCCGCGTTCTTGCCGTTCTCCGCGTCGGATGCGGCGGACTCGTCCGGTGCTTCGCCGTCCAGCGGCGGCATCTCGATCTTCTCGCTCGTCATGGAGATGTGACGCGCGGGCGCTTCGATGGTGCTCGGCACGGAGGGACGGAAGTCGCTGTCGCTCCTGCGCGTGGAGGCGTAGGCGTCCTCCACCGTCGCGGGATCGCGGCCCTCGAGGATGGCGACCATCTCGCCGCCGGTGATCGTCTCTTTCTCCAAAAGATAGGCGACGACCTTGTGCATATCGTCGATATTCTCCTCGATGACCTTCACCGCGTCAGCGTAGCACTTCTCCAGGATCTCCTTGACGGCCTTATCCATCACGGCGGCAGTCTCCTGCGCACAGTCGAGACCGTAGCCGCCGTCGAGATACTGGCTGCGCACGGAGCCGAGCGCCATCATGCCGAACTCGTCGCTCATGCCGTACATGGCGACCATGTTGCGCGCGATGTTCGTGGCCTCCTGAATGTCCTGAGAGGCGCCGTTGGTCATCGTGTGCATGATGACCTCCTCGGCGGCACGGCCGCCCATGGAGACGGCGATCTTCGCCATCAGCTCGTCGCGGGTGCGCAGATTCGTCTTGTCCTCCTCGGGCATGAGGAGCGTGTAGCCGAGGCTCCCCTCGGTATGGGGCACAATGGTGATCTTCTGCACGGGCTCGGCGTTCTTCTGCCTGTAGGCGACCATCGCGTGGCCGACCTCGTGGTAGGCGACGAGCTTCTTTTCAAACTCGGTGAGTACGCTGTTCTTCTTCTCACTGCCCGCGATGACGAACTCGAACGCGGCGAGCATATCCTCCTGCGTGACGAGCTTGCGGCCCTTGCGCACGGCGCGCAGAGCTGCCTCATTCACGATGTTGGCAAGGTCCGCGCCGACGCAGCCGGCGGTCGCGAGTGCGACCTTCTTGAGATCGACGTCCTCACCGAGCTTGATGTTGCGGGTGTGGACCTCGAGCGTGGCGATGCGGCCCGCGAGGTTCGGGCGGTCGATGGTGATGCGGCGGTCGAAGCGGCCCGGGCGCAGCAGCGCCTGATCGAGCACCTCGGGGCGGTTGGTGGCCGCGAGGACGATGATGCCCTTGCCGGGGTCGAAGCCGTCCATCTCGGCGAGCAGCTGGTTGAGCGTCTGCTCACGCTCGTCGTTGCCGCCGAAGCGCGTGTCGCGCGTCTTGCCGATGGCGTCGATCTCGTCGATGAAGATGATGCAGGGCGCTACCTTCGAGGCCTCGGCAAAGAGGTCGCGCACGCGGCTCGCGCCGACGCCCACGAACATCTCCACAAAGCCGGAGCCGGAGATGGAGAAGAAAGGCACGTTCGCTTCACCCGCGACCGCCTTGGCGAGCAGCGTTTTGCCCGTGCCCGGAGGGCCGACGAGCAGCGCGCCGCGCGGCAGCTTCGCGCCGATGTCGGTATACTTCTGGGGATTGTGCAGGAAGTCGATGATCTCGACGAGGGATTCCTTCGCCTCGTCCTGACCGGCGACGTCGGCAAAGGTGACGCCGGTGGATTTTTCCATGTAGACCTTCGCGTTGGACTTGCCGACGCTGCCGAGGCCGCCGAAGCCGCCGCCCCCGGTCTTTTTGCTGATGAAGCGCATCATCAGGATAAACGCACCGACCATCAGCGCCGTGGGCAGGACGTAGTTGAGCATGATGATCTCAAGATACGAGGTCTCCGCCTTGTAGGGCTTGCCGAACTCCACGCCGTTTTCATCCAGGAACGACCGCAGCTCGGGGTCGTTGATCTGCGTGGTGAAGAGCTGGTAATCTCCCGTGTAGGTCTTGCCGTCCGCGTCGGTGTAGGTGAAGCCGTCCACAGGCGTGATGTTGAGCGTGCGGTCCGCGATCTCGACCTCCTTGACCTTGCCGTCGCGGACAAGGTCGAGAAATTCGTCGTAGCGGATCTCGCAGGTGCTCTCCGCCAGCTTCTTCGTGTCCATCGCCGAGAGGAGATAGTTGAAGCCGATGGTCAGCACCAGCGCCCAGATGAGCAGCGACAGCACGCCCCTGCGGCGGTCGTTGTTCTTGTTGCTTTTGTTCTTGTCGTTCTGATCCATGTATCTGCGTTCCTTTCCGCCTGCGGCCCTGCGCGGGCACAGGCGACAGCTTGCCAAGTTAATTATATGGTATTTTAGCATACCCCTCCTCGTTTCACAAGCGCCGCGGTATGAATTTTCGGTGAATTTTTGTCCGCTTCCCCCTTTATCTTATCCGTCTGTTGTGCTATAGTGTATTATGTATACGAATTTTGACCGGGAGGATCGGTTTATGTCGAAGGAATACGAAGAAAAGCGCGGGCCGCGCGGCGCGGACGACCACACGGAAAAGCGCTTTCCGCGCGAGCGCAGAGCGGAGGAAAGGGTCCCCATGCGCGAGCGCGACGCCGAGGCGGACGGTCTCATCGAGGGACGCAACGCCGTGACCGAGGCGCTGCGCGCCGGCACGCCCATTGATAAGATCTTCATCGCCCGCGGCGAGACGGACAAAACGCTCGGGCACATCGCCTCCACCGCCCGCGCGGCGGGCGTGGTGGTGGTCGAGGCCGACCGCCGCAAGCTCGACTACATGAGCGCGACGAAGGCGCACCAGGGCGTCATCGCCCTTGCCGCCGTGCGCGAGTATGCGAGCGTGGAGGACATCCTCTCCGCCGCCCGTGAGCGTGGGGAGGCCCCTCTGCTCGTGGTGTGCGACGAGATCAGCGACCCGCACAACCTCGGCGCCATCATCCGCACGGCGGAGTGCGCGGGCGCGCACGGCGTCATCATCCCCAAGCGCCGCAGCGCGGGCTTGACGAGTATCGTCGGCAAGACGAGCGCGGGCGCGGTGAGCTATCTGCCCGTCGCGCGCGTGCCGAACATTCCGGCGCTTTTGAAGGAGCTGCAGCAGCATGGCGTGTGGATCTTCGGCACCGCCGCCGAGGGGGCCACGAGCCTGTACGAGGCCGACCTCAAGGGTCCTGCCGCCATCGTCATCGGCAGCGAGGGCGACGGCATGGGCCGGCTTGTGCGCGAGGGCTGCGACTTCCTCGTCAGCATCCCGATGAAGGGCCGCATCTCCTCGCTCAACGCTTCCGCCGCCGCCGCCATTCTGCTCTACGAGGCCGTGCGTCAGCGCCTTGGCTGACGCGCGCCGCCATTCACGAGGTCTTCCATGGATCACAAAAAGGATCAAGAATTTGAACAAACGCTCGCCGAGTCCGAGCTTTTGCTGCGCGGCGCGGCCCGCAGCGCGTCGGACGACGCGGACCTGACGCTCGAGAGCATTCTGGCGGAGTTCGGCTCCCGGGAGGACGGCGCCGAAGCCGCCGCAGAGCCGGAGGACGTCGGGCTGCCCGAGCCGCGGCCCGCCGTGCGGATCGGAAAAACCGCCGCGCCCGCCGCGGAGCCGCCGGAGCCGCAGCCGTCCGCGCCGCCGGACGAGGCATCGTCCGCCACGCCCGCGCAGGACACCGTGAGTCTGCAGGAGGTGCTTGAGAGCACTGTGCAGTCCGTGCTCGACGAGGAGGCGGAGGAGCCGATCGAGCTTCTGCCGCCGAAGCGCCGCGGGCTTTTCTCGCGCAGAAGGCTGCGCGACACCGAACGGCTTTATTCCGACGAGTCCGGGGAGGAGCCGCAGCCCGAGGAGCCGGACGAGCCCGAGGACTTCTTCACCGAGGATTTCGGCGAGCGGGACGACACCCCCGAGCCGGACGCGGGCGAGCTGGCTGCCGGCTACCGCGACGACGCGCGCATGGGTCTGCGCAGCGCGCAGGCCGCGCTGCTCGTCACCGCGCTCTCGTGGCTCGCGCTGCTGCTCGACCATTTCGGCGTCATGCCTGCGCTGTTCGCCGAGGAAAGGCTGCTCAGCTGCCTGCCGTTCTTCATTGCCGAGCTTCTTGTCTGCGTCCTCGGACGCGACGTGTTCGTTTATGCCTTCGAGCAGCTCCGCGCGAGGACAGTCACCTATGAGCTGCTCTCCTCGCTCGCCTGCGCCGTCACGCTGGCGGACACGGCGCTCGACTTTTTCCTGCCCGCGCGCGCCGCGCTCGCGGTCCCGTTCCACGCCGTCGCCATGCTCGGCATGAGCTGCGCCCTGCTCGGGCGCGCGCTGCTCTTCGGCGCGATGTACGATACCTTCCGCGTCGCCGCGGTCGGCGAGCCGGACTATCTCGTCACCGTCACCGCGGGCGGAGCCGCCAAGCGCCGCGGCAGCGCGCAGGGCTTTTCGCGCTGCGCGCAGCGGGAGGACGCCGCCTCGCACTGGCAGAGCGTGCTGCTGCCCGTGCTGCTTGCCGCCTCGCTCGTATTTGCCGTGCTCTCCACGCTGCGGCGCGGGGAGCGGCTGCTGTTCCTCTGGAACTGGGGCGTGCTGCTCACGGCGATCAATATGCTTGCCTTTCCGCTGTGCTATTCTCTGCCGCTGCGTCGGCTGACGAAGCGCTTCGTCAAGTCCGGCAGCGCGCTGGCGGGCTATGTCGGCGCGGACCGCCTGCGCCGCAGCAACTGCGTCATCCTCACCGATACCGACCTCTTTCCGCCGGGAACGGTCAGCCTGAACGGGCTGAAGATCTACGGCGAGGAGAGCGGCAAGGTCATCTCCTACGCCGCCACGATGGCCCATGCCTCGCAAAGCGGCCTGAGCCGCCTGTTCGACACGCTTTTGGAGGGCGAGGGCGGAAGACTCGAGCCGCTCGACGATCTGAGCTTTTATGAGGAGGGCGGCGTCTCCGGCCTTATCCACGGCGAAACGGTGCTCTTCGGCACCGCCGCCTTCTGCCGCAAGATGCACGTCACGATGCCCGGCGGCCTGAGCCTCAAGACCGGCGCGTTCCTCGCCGTGGACGGCACGCTCATCGCCATCTTTGCCGTCAAGTACACGGCAGCGGAGAATGTGGACTGGGCGCTCCACGCGCTCAAGCGCAGCCGCATCACGCCCGTGCTCGCCGTGCGCGACGGCAGCATCACGCCCGCGCTTTTGAAGCGCAAGTTCGGCACCGACGCCCGCGCGGTCTATCCCACCATCTCCACGCGCCTTGCGCTCTCGGAGAAGGACGGCGAGCATCCCTATGCGCTGCTCTACCGCGAGGGGCTGATGCCCTACGCCGAGATCGCCGTCGGCAGCAAGCGTCTGGTCCACGCCGTGCGCGTGGCCGCCGTGCTCTCGCTCGGGAGCAGCGCCGTGTCCGCGCTGCTGGCGTTTTACCTCACCTTTGTCGGCGCGTACAGCGCGCTCACACCGGTCTCGATGCTGCTCTATCTGCTCCTTTGGGCGCTTGCGGCGCTCATCGAAGGCTTCTGGGCGGACCGTTATTGAGCATTTTTAGCAAAAATGGCCATCAAACTTCTAAAATTACAATAGTTGTATTGACGGAAAGAATATTATATAATTGAGCTGTTGAAGTGACTTCCCGCAAGGGAATTACGATCTGGAAGGAGACATGAACCCCTATGAGTGCAAAAGACATTCGCAATATCGTGCTGCTCGGCCATGGCGGAAGCGGCAAGACCACCCTCGCTGAGAGTATGCTGTTCATGACCGGCGGCACCGACCGCTTCGGCAAGGTCACCGACGGCAACACCACCTGCGACTACGACGCGGAAGAGATCAAGAGAAACATCTCCATCTCCCTCGCCGTCGCTCCCGTGAAGTACAAGAACGTGAAGATCAACGTGCTCGACACTCCGGGCAACTTTGACTTCGCCGGCGAAGTTCTCTCCGGTATCCGCGCGGCCGAGTGCGCCGTGCTGGTCTGCGGCGCGAAGGACGGCCTGAGCGTCGGCGCGGAGCGCGCCTGGAAGATGCTCGGCAATAAGCCCCGCATGATCTTCATCAACCGCACCGACGAGGAGAACAGCGACTACAACGCCTGCTTCGACGCCCTCAAGGGCAAGTTCGGCACCGCCGTCGCGCCCATCGTCGCCCCCATCATCGACGGCAGCAAGAAGGTCACCGGCATCGTCGACCTGCTGCACAACAAGGCCTATGAGGTCAAGGGCGGCAAGGCTGCCGAGTGCGCCATTCCCGCCGACATCGCCGACGAGGTCGAGGCCCTGCGTGCCGAGCTGATGGAAGCCGCCGCCGGCGCCGACGAGGAGCTGATGGAAAAGTTCTTCGAGACCATGGAGCTCTCCGCCGAGGAGATCGCCAAGGGCCTCAAGCTCGGCGTGCGCGACGGCAGCGTCGCTCCCGTGCTCTGCGGCAGCGCCATCTCCGGTCTCGGCGTCGATATGCTGATGCAGACCGTGCTTGATCTCGTTCCCGTCGCCACCGATATGCCCGCCGAGGCCGCGCAGGATGACGACGGCAACGCCGTCGAGGTCGCCCACGATGAAAACGGCGCCACCGCCGCCATCGTCTTCAAGACCGTTTCCGACCAGTACGGCAAGTTCTCTCTGGTCAAGGTCGTCCGCGGCAAGATCACCGGCGATATGTCCCTCTACGACACCACCACCGGCAACACCGAAAAGCTCGGCCGTCTCTACACCCTCAAGGGCAAGAAGAACGAGGAGGTCAAGGAGATCTGCTGCGGCGACATCGGCGCCATCGCCAAGATGGACCGCGTCAAGACCGGCGACACCCTCTGCGACCCGAAGAGCATCGTCAAGCTGGCGGGTATGCCCTACGCCGAGCCCTGCTACTCCCGCGCCATCGCGCCCAAGACCCGCGGCCAGGAGGAAAAGCTCGGCACCGGCCTCAACCGTCTGAACGAGGAAGACCCGACCTTTACCGTCGTCAACAACGCCGAGACCCATCAGATGGTCGTCTCCGGCGCGGGCGACATTCAGATCGACGTGCTCGTGAGCAAGCTCAAGACCCGCTTCGGCGTGGACGCCGAGCTCGACACCCCGCGCGTGCCCTACCGTGAAAAGATCCGCAAGACCGTGCAGAAGCAGGGCCGTCATAAGAAGCAGACCGGCGGCAGCGGCCAGTTCGGCGACGTTTGGGTCCGCTTCGAGCCCAACGAGGAGAGCGAGGAGATGGTCTTTGCCGAGGAGGTCTTCGGCGGCAGCGTGCCCAAGAACTTCTTCCCCGCCGTGGAAAAGGGCCTGCGCGAAGCCGTGCTCCACGGCCCGCTCGCCGGCTATCCGGTCGTCAACCTCAAGTGCGTGCTCTACGATGGCTCCTATCACCCGGTCGACTCCTCCGAAATCGCGTTCAAGACCGCCGCGAACCTTGCCTACAAGGCCGCAATGCCCGAGGCGTCCCCCGTTCTGCTCGAGCCCGTCTGCGAGCTGAAGGTCACCGTGCCCGATCAGTACATGGGCGATATCCTCGGCGACCTCAACAAGCGCCGCGGCCGCGTCATGGGCATGACCCCGACCGGCGACGGTGAGCAGATCATCGAGGCCGAGTGCCCCGAGGCCGAGCTGATGAGCTACGCCATCGACCTGCGCTCCATGACCCAATCCCGCGGCTCCTTCACCATGCACTTCGTGCGCTACGAGCAGTGCTCTGCCGACGCGCAGGAGAAGGCCGTCGCTGCCGCGAAGGCCATGCAGGAAGCGGAATAATTCACCCGAAATAAAAAGAAAGCCGTCCGTTTCCAGACGGCTTTCTTTTTTCTCAAATGGGGGATTGCATTTTACCGAAAATCGTGGTATAAAATTAGTTCAACCATTGATTTATCTGCACAGGAGAGAAACAGAGCCATGAGAAAACTGTGGAAGAAAATGAAGAACAAACAGGGCTTTACCCTGATGGAAATGCTGATCGTCGTCGCCATTATCGCCGTACTGGTGGCTATTGCCATTCCGGTTTACCAGGGTCAGATGCACAAGGCCAGGGTCGCGGCGGACTGGGCGAACCTGAGAGCATACTACGCGGAGCTACAGTTGGATTATTTGACGAGAGGCGCCTACAACACAAATGTTCCTCTTATCAATGCCGATACCAGCGCTGGTCAAATGCAACAAAACGATACTTCGACGATCCCATTTCTTAACGGAGACAAGGTAAAATTGCAGGCCGGAAATTTTTGGGTTCGTTGGCATGAGGACGGCGGCGGTTATCAAATTGCCTATAATTGCGACAATTATGCAGAAGATCATATAGCAGCGCACGAATTGGTGCTTGGCTAAATGGCCGTATCGTTGTTCGCCGCGGCAGCGGCTGAGCGGACATAGACGCAGACCAGATCGAAAGCCGATAAAAAAGCTGCACACACTCCTTTGCGCAGCGCGTGCAGCTTCAAAATGAATAAGACCCGCAATGGCAGGTCAAGGGCGCAGCCCTTGCGCTTCTTGGGGGTTCAAAAGGGGGCTATTCTTGCGGCAAGAATAGCCCCCTTTGAAGATTTTTCAATAGATCTTATCCAGATACTCCACCACGTCGGCCACCGCGCCGTCGCTGCAATGCGAGACGATGTGCGCGCCGAACTCGTGTACGGCGGGAATGGCGTTTGCGGGCGCGAAGGGCACGGCGGAGACCTCCAGCATCGGAATATCGTTTTTGTGGTCGCCGATGCAGTAAATGTCCTTGCGCGCCACGCCGAGGAGCGACGCGAGCCGCAGGATCATGCCGCCCTTGGTCGCGCCGGCGGCGGTCAGCTCGAGCAGATGCTCGTTGGAGTAGATGAGCTCATACTCCCGCCCCCACGGGCGCGAGAGGATGAAGGTCCGCACGGCATCGAGCACCGGAAAGTCCTCTTCAAAAAGGATCTTGATGATGGGCAGATCAATGTCAGTGAAGCGCTCTACCACCTGCACGGGCGAGCGGGTCAGATGCTCGTGGTTGCGGATGTAGCGATTGGGATTCATCGCGTGGATGCGGCAGTCGTCATGATAGACCTCGAAGGCGAGCGTCGGGAACCGCGCGAGCACCTCAGCCATGTGGTCGTAGATCGCCTCGCCGAGAAACGCGGTGTAGAGGTATTCATTGGCGCGGAAATCATAGATCGCCGCGCCGTTGGCGATGACGCACGGCGCGCTCATCGGCACGTCCTTGGCGTAGTCCATGAACGCGGGCAGCGCGCGGCCGGTGGAGATGGCGAACAGGCCGCCGTTTTGGATGAAGTAGTCCAGCGCCTCGCGGTTGCGCGGACACATGGGCGGGATGTCGGTGCCGTTGTCGAGCGCGGACTGGGTGTAGACGAGCGTGTTGTCAAAGTCGCTGGCGAGCAGCACATGGTCGAATTTCTGCATGGGGAGGCCCTTTCCTGTCGGTTTCTTTTTTTCGCTCCCCAGTATACCACAGCTGCGGGAAAAAGCAACGCCTTTCGCGCAGCACACGATTTGCCTGCCCATGGAGGAAAAGCGGCTTGCATCGCTGCAAGCCACTTTTCTTATGGTTCGTTGTCCCGCAGGACGACGCTGCCATCGTCCCGTATGGAAAAATCCAGAACGCTCTGCGCGCGGCGGAAGACGGGGCCGTGTCCCCAGCCGCTATAATCCTTCGCGGTCCGGACGGGGTACTGGAGGCGGCTCTCCTGATGCGTGTAGTTGCTCTGCGAGATGAGGAGGGTCGCCTCACCGTCTGTCTCCTCGGTGCTATAGGCGACATAGCCGCGCCGATTTTTCCCGCGCGAGGGCAGGGAGAATTCGGCGGAAATATCCTCCAGGTGATAGGTCCATCCTAACCAGTTGGTCACCGTGTAGCGCTCGACGGTAAGGGAGGCACAGGGCGCGGCGTAGGCATTCCCCTCCGCGTCGTCGTAGAGCACGCGTCCCGTCGGCGCACCGCCGCCGGGACGCCAGCTGTCGTCCTGATAGTAGGCGGGCCAGAGACGGACGAGCTCCGTGCCGCGGAATTTCACCTCCTCCGTCCAGCGGAAGTGGTGGAGGACGCGCCAACACTCCGCTTCGCCGGGCAGCCGCACGGCGACGTCGGTGAAGTGCAGCTCCCTGACATCGTAGACGGTCGAGATGTGTGTCGAGCTGCCGAAGTCCTCGCGCACCTCGCGGCCGCCGTTCATCGGCTTATCCGCCTCGTGCACTACGACGAGCGTCGCGCCGCGGCAGGCAAGCAGATCGTCCTCGCTGAGGTCGTTCAGCGCGTCCTCGGGATAGCCAAGAGCGAGCAGCTCCGCGCGGAGCTCGGCGGCCTCAGCGCTGAGACGGTCGCTCTTTGGCTGCCAGTCCATGCGATAGCTGCCGAAGAAGAGATAGCCGCAGGCGATGCCGGCGGCGAGCAGCGCCGCGATGACCCTGACCAGCGTCTCGTCCGAGAGACGCACCGGCGCGGGCGTGAGCGCGTAGCCGCTCTCCTCCATCTCGCGGGAGAGACGGAAGAGGCTGCGCAGAATGAGAATATAGCAGCCGAGCATTGCAAGGCCGAGCAGCAGACCGCTGTACTGGACATAGGCCAGCGTGAGGACCGCCGCATACCAAATGAGCAGCGCGGCTGCGGGGGCGGCGCCCCCTCCTGTCCCCGCCTTTTGCCGCACGGCGCGCAGCGCGCGCCAGAAGCAGAAAAAGAGCAAAAGCTGTGCCGCGACCGTGCCATAGGTCAGCGCCGTCCCCACGGAGGAGGCGTATACGGCGTTGGAATAGATTGTCGCGTTGAGAACGATGCAGGGCAGGAACAGCGCCGCGCGCAGCACGGCGAGCAGCCAGCACGCGCGGAACCAGCGGTTCTCTCGCCGTAGCGGACGGAAGCCAAGCAGCTGCAGGATCACGCCGATGGCCGACAGCAGATAGTTCAGGCAGAAAAAGTTGAGCGTGATGGAGCACAGAGCGCTGCCGCCGAGAATATTTCCGATCGCGCGGCGCCACGGCGTGACGTCCCGTGCGACGTCGTCGGGCGGAAGCTCGGGCGCGGCGGACTCGAGCAGAGCGTCAAATTCGCGGTCGTTCATGCGTCGTCACCTCCCAGCGCCTTGCGCAATGCCTTTTTGATGCGGTAGAGCCGCCCCTCCACAGCGCGCTCCGTCGTTCCCAGCTCCGCGGCGATCTGCGCGGTGGACTGGCGGTAGTAATACTTGCGGTAAAAGAGCAGCCGGTCCCGCTGCGGCAGCGCGGTCAGCGCGCGCTCGAGCGCCTGTCGGCGCTCCTGCTGCAAGAGCCGCTCCTCGGGCGTCGGCTCGGCGGAGGGCAGGTCACCCGAAAGCTCCTCGCTGCCGCCGGACTTTTTCCGCGCGCGGTTGAGCGCGGTGTTGCGCGTGAGCGCCGTGAGCCATGCCGTCCACGAGCCGCGCGCGGGATCGTAGGTTCCGAATTTCTCCCACACGCGCAGCGCGGCGTCGGAAAGGCACTCCTCGCGGTCCTGCGCGTCCGGCACGATGGGTGCGATGATGTAGCGCATCAGCGGCGCGTAGTGGCGCAGCAGCGCCTCCGCGCCGCGCTCGTCTCCGGCGCGGAGAAGCGCCAGGACCTCCTGCTCGTGCATCTGCCCACCTCCCTGTGAAAGCCATTTGCTCTATCATACACGCTCCGCGCGAAAAACCCACGAAAAAACGGGAACCGCGGTGAAAAGCGGCTCCCGTTTCTTGACTTTATTCCGCGCTCGGCGCTGCGCCCGGTGCTCCGCCGCCGCTTCCGCCGCGGCCGCCCCGGTGTCCGCGTCCGCCGCGATGATGCCGGCGGCGCGCGCTCTTTTCACCCTCGCCGCCCTCGGCGGGCTTCCTTTCGGCAGAGGGGACAGGAGACTTTTTCTCACCCTCCCGGCGCTCGGTCGGTCTGCGGCGCTCGCCGCCCTTGTCGGCGGGCCTTTCCGCGTTCCTTTCGGGACGCTTTTCCTTGCCGCCGCCCTCGGCGGCCTCCGGCTTTGCCTCGGTGCGGCCCTCTCCACCGCGTCCGCGGCCGCCCCGGCGTCCGCGTCCCCCGCGGCGACGGCGCTCACGCTTCTCACCGCTCTCCTCGGCGGCAGGCGTTTCCGGCACAGCGGGAACATCGGGCTCGGAGAGCTCCAGCGCGCGGAACACGGGCGAGGGAACGGCATCCAGCTCGCTCGCCGCGTCCTGCTTTACGAAGCGGGCGGGGCGCTCGGCGGGGATCTCGATACCCTCGCGCGAGCCCTTGCCGTTGCGCAGCACACGGATCTCGCAGCCGTGGTAGCTCTTCTGCCCCTCGGACGAGTCGTCCAGTCGGACGCTGACCGTCTCGCGCACGAGGTTCACGGCGCTGACGTTGCCGGGGCCGTCGGGCGTGAGGACGAAGGAATCATTCTTGGGCATCCGCCTCACGGCGTCCTCGTAGGCCGCCTGCTCGTACTTCAGGCAGCACATGAGGCGGCCGCACGCGCCGGAAATTTTCGTAGGATTCAGGCTGAGATTCTGTGTCTTGGCCATCTTGATGGACACGGGCACAAAATCGTCCAGAAACTGCGCGCAGCAGAACGGACGGCCGCAGATGCCGAGGCCGCCGAGCATCTTGGCCTCGTCGCGCACGCCGATCTGGCGCAGCTCGATGCGCGCGCGGAACACGCCCGCGAGGTCGCGCACGAGCTCGCGGAAGTCCACGCGCCCCTCGGAGGTGAAGAAGAACACGATCTTGCTGCCGTCAAAGCTGCACTCCACGCGCACGAGCTTCATGTCCAGCCCGCGCTCGGCGATCTTCCGCTGGCAGATGCCGAAGGCATCTTTCTCGCGCTGACGGTTGTACTCCATGGTGCGGCGGTCGTTTTCCGTCGCGATGCGCACGAGAGCGCGCAGAGGACGGACGACCGCGCCGTCGTCCACCTCGTGGTTGCCGGTCAGGCACTGGGCGTATTCGGTGCCCTGCGCCGTCTCGACGATGACGAACTGACCCGCCTCCACGGCGATGCCGTGCGGGTCGAAATAATACTCCTTGCAGCCGCCGCGAAAGCGGACGCCAATTACTTCAGTCAAAGGATCTCCTCCAATTCAACGGCGAGGCCGCCGAGCAGCGGGCCGACGCCGACATTATATTCACAATGGTTTCGATAGGTCTCCAGCAGCTCTATTGTGCCGAGGATCTGTGCTTTTGTCAAGCGGGAGCCGAGCACGGCGCGCAGCGCCTGCTCGTCGCGCGGCTCGGCGGGGGGCGCACCGCAGAGCGTGCAGAGCGCGTCGGCGAGGATCACGCGCGCGCCCTCAAAGAGCGCGGCAAGCTCCTCGCGGGTCGCCTTGGCGGTTTCCAGCTTCAGCAGAAAGGCGGCGCGCGCGGCGGCGCGGCCCTCGGCGATCAGGCGGAGCAGCTCGCGCGTGCGCTCGTCGTCCTCGCCGACGGTCCCCGCCGGCGGGAGCTTGACCTCCACGCAGCGCGAGCGGATGGTGGGCAGCAGAACGCTTGCGTTCTCCGCACAGAAAAGAAAGGCGGCGTAGGGCGGCCCCTCCTCCACGGTTTTGAGCAGCACATTCTGATCCTTTTCATTCAGCCGCGTGCAGTCGGGGAAGATGTAGACCTTGCACGCGCCCTCGTTCGGGCGGATGAAGGCGTCCGTCCGCACGCCGCGGATGACGTCCACGCTCAGCTCGGCGTGCTCGTCGTCGCGCACGGTGAGGACGTCGGGGTGGATGTCCGCGAGCACCTTACGGCAGTGCGCGCAGACCAGACAGGGCTTGTCCGTGCCGGTACACTCCAGCGCGGCAGCGGCGTAATGCGCCGCGGCGTTCCGGTCGCCCGCTCCCGAGAGGATGAGCGCGTGGCTGAGCGCGCCGCGGCTCGCGGCGGCGCGGAGACGCGCGGCGGTATTCGTTTTTGCAAAGGCCGACAGCTCCATGCGCTCCTCCGGACAATATAACTACAACATACAGTATAACGCAAAAAAACACGGAGTGCAAGAAAAGTTACGGGGAAATGCACGGCTCAAAGAGAAAATCTATAAAACATTTTGAATTTTTTCGGTGGAATTTCTTGCAAGTTTGGAAAAACCTGTCTATAATATAAAAGCTTATGAACGATTGGGATCAAAAACCATAGATACTTTGTAAATTGGAGGAACATTATGAGCAAAAAGTATTGTTACCTGTTTACCGAGGGCAACGCCAATATGCGCGAGCTGCTCGGCGGTAAGGGCGCGAACCTGGCCGAGATGACCAACATCGGCCTGCCGGTCCCGCAGGGCTTCACCATCACCACCGAGGCCTGCACCCAGTATTATGAGGACGGCCGCCAGATCAACGACGAGATCTTCGCCGAGATCATGGAGTATGTGGAAAAGATGGAGAAGATCACCGGCAAGAAGTTCGGCGACCTCCACAATCCTCTGCTCGTTTCCGTCCGCTCCGGCGCACGCGCGTCCATGCCCGGCATGATGGATACCATCCTGAACCTCGGCCTCAATGAGGACGTTGTGAACGTCATCGCCGAGAAGTCCAACAATCCCCGCTGGGCGTGGGACTGCTACCGCCGCTTCATCCAGATGTATTCCGACGTCGTTATGGAGGTCGGCAAGAAGTATTTCGAGCAGCTCATCGACCAGATGAAGGAGAAGAAGGGCGTTACCCTCGACGTCGAGCTGACCGCCGACGATCTCAAGGAACTCGCGGGCCAGTTCAAGGCCGAGTACAAGGCCAAGATCGGCGAGGAATTCCCCACCGACCCGAAGGAGCAGCTCATGGGCGCGATCAAGGCGGTCTTCCGCAGCTGGGACAACCCCCGCGCGAACGTCTATCGCCGCGACAATGATATCCCCTACTCCTGGGGCACCGCCGTCAACGTCCAGTCCATGGCGTTCGGCAACATGGGCGACGACTGCGGCACCGGCGTTGCCTTCACCCGCAACCCCGCCACCGGCGAGAAGAAGCTCATGGGCGAGTTCCTGACCAACGCGCAGGGCGAGGACGTCGTCGCCGGCGTCCGTACCCCGATGCCCATTGCCGAGATGGCCGAGAAGTTCCCCGAGGCGTTCAAGCAGTTCGAGGACGTCTGCAAGATCCTTGAGGATCATTACCGCGATATGCAGGATATGGAGTTCACCGTCGAGCACGGCAAGCTCTATATGCTCCAGACCCGTAACGGCAAGCGCACCCCCGCCGCCGCTCTCAAGATCGCCTGCGACCTCGTGGACGAGGGCATGATCGACGAGAAGAAGGCCGTCGCCATGATCGAGCCCCGTTCTCTCGACACGCTGCTCCATCCCCAGTTCGATACCGAGGTGCTCAAGAAGACCCCCGTTATCGGCAAGGCGCTGCCCGCCTCTCCCGGCGCGGCCTGCGGCAAGATCGTCTTCTCCGCCGAGGACGCCAAGGCGTGGAAGGAGCGCGGCGAGAAGGTCGTGCTCGTCCGTCTCGAGACCTCTCCCGAGGACATTGAGGGCATGAAGGCCTCTCAGGGCATCCTGACCGTCCGCGGCGGCATGACCTCCCACGCGGCCGTCGTGGCGCGCGGCATGGGCAAGTGCTGCGTCTCCGGCTGCGGCGACATCAAGATGGACGAGGAGAACAAGCAGTTCGAGCTCGCCGGCAAGGTCTACCACGAGGGCGACTGGCTCTCCATCGACGGCTCCACCGGCAACATCTACGACGGCGCAGTCCCCACGGTCGACGCCTCCATCGGCGGCGAGTTCGGCCGCGTCATGGGCTGGGCGGACAAGTATCGCCGTCTGGGCGTCCGCACCAACGCCGATAACCCGCACGATACCGCGCAGGCGGTCAAGTTCGGCGCCGAGGGCATCGGCCTCTGCCGCACCGAGCATATGTTCTTCGAGGCTGACCGTATCCCCGCCATCCGCGAGATGATCTGCGCCGACACGCTCGAGCAGCGTGAGAAGGCGCTCGCCAAGCTCGAGCCGATGCAGCAGGGTGACTTCGAGGCCATGTATATCGCGCTCGAGGGCCGTCCGATGACCGTCCGCTTCCTCGATCCCCCGCTGCACGAGTTCGTCCCCACCGAGGAGGCCGACATCGAGCTGCTCGCCAAGGATATGGGCAAGAGCGTTGCCGAGATCAAGAACATCATCGCCTCCCTGCATGAGTTCAACCCGATGATGGGTCACCGCGGCTGCCGTCTGGCCGTCACCTTCCCGGAGATCGCCGCGATGCAGACCCGCGCGGTCATCAAGGCTGCGCTCAATGTCAACGCCAAGCATCCCGATTGGCACATCGTGCCCGAGATCATGATCCCGCTCGTCGGCGAGGTCAAGGAGCTCAAGTACGTCAAGGACGTCGTCGTCAAGACCGCGGACGAGATCATCTCCTCCGTCAAGTCCGACATGAAGTATAAGGTCGGTACCATGATCGAGATCCCGCGCGCCGCTCTGACCGCGGACGAGATCGCCAAGGAAGCGGACTTCTTCTCCTTCGGCAC
>ENA-UEYI01000302-UEYI01000302.1-human-gut-metagenome-genome-assembly--contig:-NODE-302-length-50430-cov-13.892837_pt1 | contig 50430 bp, 52 predicted proteins | sample MGYA00242900_ERZ507916 | MGnify/ENA primary metagenome ERZ507916 (study PRJEB26167, sample SAMN06115521) | human gut metagenome | host: Homo sapiens | place: China:Chongqing | collected 2015-09-02...
CATTTTCTCGGCATTTTATATGCATAAGAGCCGTGAAGACCAATATACAAGCTGGTCAGCCTCTGTTGACCGTCAATAACAGCTTCAAAATCAGACACTCCCTTTGTATCAATATCCTTATTATTTTCTGCAAAGAATTCTCGGAATTCCGTAAGGAATTCATAGAATTTATATCCGCTCTTGATCTCATTAGCCGAAATTCTCCACATCATAAAAGAGTTAATCGGATACCCTCTAAGGATACTATCAAAGAGCATTTCTATTTGATTGCTGCTCCAAGTAAACTTCCTTTGAATAGCTGGAAGAAGATACTGTCGATTATGTATTTTATCAATAGCATCCTGAAAGCCACTACTCATATTCGTCTTATCCTTTCTTCTTTACGTAAAGCAAGTTTCGTCTTTATATTGATATTGAACGTCAGGAAACAAGTCGCTTCCTCTCGTAATCACATTACTAATAGCAAACCTCTGAACAATCATTTTTGATACTTTGGGTTCTGATTTTTTTACCTTACCTATATATTGTACAACTTTTGGCGTTTTTTTACAAGACCATTTCTTAAAAATAGAAGTGTTTTTCTGTAAAAAAATAATCAATATCCTTATTCAAATCACAACAAATAACAAAAAACCTATTGAAAACATAACCCCAATATGGTATAATTATAATTGAGATAATATACAGTTATATGCGGAGGTACTATGACACAGGATGTTTATACCGATAAATGGATTAGCATAGATGAAGCTGCTGAGTATTTGGGAGTAAAAACGGGTACAATTCGAGATTGGCTTCGGAAGAAAAAAGATATCCCAGCTCACAAAATAGGAAAGCAGTGGAAATTTAAATGTTCAGAACTTGACGCTTGGGTTCAAAGCGGAAAAAGTGCAATTGAATGAATAAGAACAAGAATGGAGAATAAAGAGGACTATGGCTGTGAAGAAATCTGAATTGTATTCAATGCTCTGGGAGGCTTGTAATAAGCTTAGGGGCGGTGTGGAGCCGTCACGTTATAAAGACTATGTGTTGCTTCTACTGTTTTTCAAATATGTATCCGACAGATATAAGGGTCAGCCGTTCGCTGAATTTACTGTCAGCAATGGTGCGTCATTTGAAGATCTGATTGCTGCAAAAGGCAAGAGTGACGTAGGCGAGCGCGTAGATAAGATTATCCAAAAGTTCCTTGAGGACAACAAACTCCTGGGTTCTCTTCCTGACGTCAGTTTTAATAATCCGGAAGAATTAGGCTCAGGTAAAGAACTTGTAGATAAGGTTTCAGGTTTGATTTCTGTATTCCAAAATCCTTCGATTGACTTTAAAAATAATCGCGCAAGCGGTGATGATATTATCGGTGATGCCTATGAGTATTTCATGATGAAATTTGCACAGGAATCCGGTAAGAGCAAGGGGCAGTTCTATACGCCAAGTGAAGTATCACGTATTATTGCCCGTTTGATTGGCATCGGTAATATCAAGCAGACGGCGACAAAGAAATGGACACTGTACGACCCTGCTGCAGGCAGTGGAAGCCTTCTTATCAGGTCCGCTGATGAAGCGCCTGTGGATGAAAATGGCGATTCGATCGTGACTATCTTTGGACAGGAAAAATATCCTGATACTGCTGGTTTGGCAAAGATGAACTTCATCTTGCACAACAAGGGTACTGGTGAAATCAAGAGTGGTAATACGCTCTCCGCTCCACAGTATTTGGATGAATTTGAAGAGTTAAAGAAATTTGACTTCATCGTTATGAATCCTCCATTCTCTGATAAATCTTGGACGGATGGAATTAAGCCGAGTGAAGATAAATATAAGAGATTTGATGGGTATGGCATCCCGCCTGAAAAGAACGGCGACTATGCCTGGTTTTTGCACGTTCTGAAATCTTTGGATAGGAATGGCAAGGCTGGCATCGTTATGCCTCACGGCGTTCTGTTCAGAGGTAATGCCGAGGAAACTATCCGCATCAAAGTTTTGAAGAAAAAATATATCAAGGGGATTGTAAGTCTGCCACCTAACCTTTTCTATGGCACTGGCATTCCTGCTTGTATTATCATCATTGACAAGGAAGATGCACAAACAAGAGAAGGTATTTTCTTGATTGATGCCAGCCGGGGTTTTAAGAAGGATGGTAGCAAGAACAGCCTTCGTGAACAGGATATTGAGAAAATTGTTCAGACTTTCATCAATCAAGATGTTATTCCAGGATATTCTCGTTTTGTGAAATACAGCGATGTGTTGGATGAAAACGGAGGCAACCTGAACATTCCGAGATACATCCCGAAAATTGATGATACGCTTCCGCAGAATATTGCTGCCCACTTAAAGGGTGGTATTCCGGGAACGGACGTTGATTCGCTTAAGAAACTATGGTCTATCGCACCTGATCTTAAGCAGGAAATTTTCACTTGTATTGATGAGGTGCATAACATTTATACACTTGCCCTCGCCTCCAGTGAGATTGAAGGTGTTATCAGCCAGGATGAGGGCATCTTGGCCGAAAAGAAGCGTGAGACAGAAGAGATTTTTGAACAGTGGAAGGCGGAAGCAAAGGATATTCTCCTTTGCATTGATGCTGACACCAATCCGAAGGAACTTATTCGTGCAATTGCGGCAATGCTTCGTGTGGCATATGAACAGGCAAGGTTGATTGACAACTATGATGTTTATGACTGTCTGCTGAATTACTGGAACGCTAAGTTACAGGATGACGTGTACGCTATCAAAGCAGGAGGTTATGGGGTCGCAAGAGAAATTGATTACGAATACGCAAAGAAAAAACAGAAGAATGAAAGCGGAGAAATTGTAGAAGTTGATGATACTACCAAGGTGAAATCTTTTGAAGGTGCGCTAATTCCAAAGGAAATTATGGAGGCTGTTTTCTTTGCAGAGGAACTTGCAGAACTTACTGCACTGATGGAGAAGTCGGCTGCTCTTGAAGCGGAATTAGATGAAATGCGTGAAGAAGAATCCGGGGATGAAGGGCTTTTGAAAGAGGTTCTCAGCGAAAAGGGCGATAGCATTCCGAAGGCTAATCTAAATAAGCGCATTAAGGAATTGGATGCCAAGAAGACTTCGGCTGTTATGGATGCTATGGTACAGCTTGTGGCTCTGTTTGACGAAGGCAAGACTTCCGAGATGGAGGCACTTATCCGAGAAGTGCCAAAATTGAGCGAGTTTGATATTCGCAATAAGAATGGTACTTTTGGTAAGGCAAAGCTGAAAGCAGCTTTGAAGATTGCTGCTGAGACCGCTGTGGTACCGGAAATCTACGCAGACGAATATGCGGCGTTGACACTTTACGCACAGAAGTATGCTGAGATGGATGCCGTGGACAAAGCATATAAAGAAGCCCGTAAAGCGCTTGATGAAAAACTGGTGGCAAAATATGCGGAACTGACCGATGAAGAAATCAAGCATCTTCTCTTTGATATGAAGTGGTTGACAAAACTGTCGGCGGATGTATGCGATGAAATTGAGCAGGTTCTGAATACACTTTCTTCCAAGGTGCTGTTGATTGCAAAGCGTTATGAACACACCCTTGGTGAGATTGAGGACAGAACTGCGAAATCAAGAGCAGCAGTAGTATCGTCTCTGGAAAGGATGGGGTACAAATGGTAACTTATCCGAAAGATTGGGACGAATCGAAACTTCTCGACCATGTATCTCTTGTTCAAGGACTAACATATACACCGGAGAATGTAATACCTACTGGGACATTAGTTTTAAGGTCATCCAATATTCAAAATGGAAGACTGTCACTTGACGATAATGTTTATGTGAACGCTTATGTGCCAGAAGAAAAAATGGTTGCACAAGGAGACATTCTTGTTTGTGTGAGAAACGGAAGTTCTGCTCTGATTGGGAAAAGTTGTGTTCTGCCTGAACTTAAATATACCACCTTTGGAGCGTTTATGTCAGTTTTGCGCGGTGATACAACAGGTTATTTCGCAAAGCTTTTTGAGTCTAATATTGTACAAGAACAAGTCAGAGGACGTAGTAATGCTACAATCAATCAGATTACGAAGAAGGACTTTCAGAGCATACAGGTTACCGTGCCTGATAAGCCAGAGCAAGAAGAAATTGCTCGTACTCTTTCTCAGTTTGACCCCTACATCGACGACCTTGCTGAGTTACTTGAGAAGAAACGCGGCATCCGTGATGGTGCTTTGGAAGACTTGATAAGCGGTAGGACAAGGCTGGAAGGATTTGAGAAAACATGGTCTGAGAAAAAACTAAGGGATCTTTGTACGCTTATTACCAAGCAAACTGGCTTTGATTACAGCAATGAAATCAAAGCATCTCTTATGGAATATAGAACAACTAATTCCTTGCCATTTATTCAAAATAAGGATTTTGAAGGGTTTACAATTAATTTTCAAACTGATTTCTATATCCCTTGTGATATTGCAATAAAATACCCCAAAATAGTTCTTGATGAAGAATGCTTGCTCATTTCCATTTCTGGTCGAATAGGTAATGTAGCTGTATTCAATAACAAGGAAACAGCTTTTGCAGGAGGAGCAGTTGGTGTTGCTAAGCTAATTGATCCGGCGCTTGCAACTTGGTGTATGTTATATATTTCGTCATCTTTAGGGCAAGAACAGATTTTTGCTAACGAAAAAGTAGGAGCCCAGCATAATCTGACAGTTGAAGACGTGAGAAATCTGATTATTAAACTGCCAAAATCGGAAGAACGTGAAGCGATAGTTGCAACAATAAAATCAATGGACGAAGAAATCGAAGCATTGGAAATTGAACGCGATAAGATGATTCAAATCAGAGAAGGCGCAATGGATGACCTGCTGACAGGTCGTGTTCGCCTGAGTGTATAAGGAGGCGCAAGATGGCAACGGTAGATGCTGAAAGAAAATTACAGAACAGAGTCCTGCATTGGCTCGTTGACGATTTGAAATATACCTATCTTGGCAATTTGGAGGACATCGACAATACACCTGTAAAGGAAGAACTGCTGAAGGCAAATCTGAAAAAGCGTGGATATTCTGATGACCAAATCAAGACAGCAATTAGCGAGCTTATTGGCAAGGTCAACAACCAGTCCGATACGCTCTATCAGATCAACCGCAGCGTGTACTCCCTGCTCCGTTACGGCAGACAGGGAGCGAAGGACGCGAACGGACATCGCCAGACCGTCCATTACATCGATTGGGATGACATTAGTAAGAACGACTTTTTCGTGGCAGAGGAGGTGTCCGTCCTGCGCTTCGATAAGGTAACAAGAAAACGTCCCGATGTGGTGCTATACATTAACGGAATCGCTCTCGGCGTGTTTGAACTGAAAAGTTCCTATGTCAGCGCGGGTAAGGGTATCCGTCAGCTTTTGCAGAATCAGAAGCGTGAAAACATCCTGAACTTCTTCAGCACGGCGCAGTTCCTCTTCGCCGGTAATGAGGCGGAGGGACTGTTCTACGGCACGATCAATACTCCAGAGAAATACTATCTGAAATGGAAAGAGGACAAGAAAGCGACCGATGACCTTTCGGCTGAAATAAAAATGCTACAAGATAAAGAAGTAAACCGTCTTAGGGACGGAGTGGTTTCTCTATGCCAAAAAGAGAGATTTCTTTCTCTTGTACATGACTTTGTGATCTTTGATGCAGGCATTAAAAAGATCGCACGCCACAATCAGTATTTTGCGAACATCGCTGCCCGCAAGCGCATTCAGAACGGTGAGGGCGGTATTATCTGGAATACGCAGGGTTCTGGCAAGTCGCTCATTATGGTGTGGCTTACAAAGTGGATTATTGAAAATATCACGGACAGTCATGTCGTAATTATTACAGATCGCGACGAGCTTGATGACCAGATTGAGAGCCTTTTTATCGATGTGGAAGAAAAGGTGCGCAGGGCGAGAAGTTGCGCTGACTTGCGCTCTATTTTAAATGCTGGTGAAGATGCAATTGTATGCTCGTTGATTCACAAATACGGACATAACGCTGGTAAACAAGCAGATATTGATCAGTACCGTAAGGAACTGCTAAAAGACTTGCCAAAGGATTTCAAAGCAAAAGGCAACATCATAGCGTTTATTGATGAGTGCCATCGTACTAATTCTGGCAAGTTGCACGAGGCAGTAAAAGTCCTGATGCCGGACGCTATCCTGATTGGATTTACTGGCACTCCACTGTTGAAGACTGACAAGAAATCCAGCATTGAAACTTTCGGCACATATATCCACACCTATAAATTTGACGAAGGCGTGGCTGACGGAGTGGTTCTTGACCTTCGCTATGAGGCGAGAGATGTCGACCAGGATTTGTCCAGTCAGGATAAAGTCGATTTGTGGTTTGAGCAGAAGACGCAGGGCTTGACCGAGCGGGCAAAACTCCAGTTGAAACAAAGCTGGACATCTATCAATAAACTGTACAGTTCAAAACAGAGACTGGAGAAAATCGCGTCCGATATCGTGTTTGATATGAGCCTGAAACCGAGGCTTAAGGATGACCGCGGTACGGCTATGCTCGTGGCAGGCAGCATCTATGAAGCCTGCAAGTATTGGGAAATATTCATGAGCATGGGCTTTACCAAATGCGCCATCGTGACTTCCTACGAGCCTACTACGCAGAGCGTCAGAACGGCTACCTCTGATCTCTCGCAGGAGAGCGAAGAAGAATACAAAAAGAAAATATACGAGCGGATGCTCGGAGATGAAAAACTCGCCGAGTTTGAGAAACGCGTCAAAGAGCAATTCAAGGATGAGCCGGCGCAGATGAAACTGCTGATTGTGGTGGATAAACTGCTGACTGGCTTTGACGCTCCGAGCGCGACATATCTGTATATCGACAAATCCATGCGTGACCATGATCTGTTCCAAGCTATCTGCCGCGTCAACAGACCGGATGGCGAGGATAAGGATTACGGATACATCGTGGATTACATGGACTTGTTCCGCAATGTTCAGCTTGCTGTTGCTGACTATACCTCCGAGGCGTTTGACGGCTACGACAAGGAAGATGTCGAGGGTCTTATCAAGAACCGCTATGACGAGGCAAAATCCGAACTGGAAGGAACGCTTATCTCTTTGGAGGCGCTTGTTGAAAATGTACCCGCTCCGCAGGCTGATACCGATTTTATCGAATACTTCTGCGGCGAGGACAGCGAGAATGACGAAAAGACAGCGCGGAGGGATACTCTCTATGCTCTTACTGCGTCTCTTTCTCGTTCCTTCGCAAACTGCTGCGATCGCCTTGTAGCGGATTACGGTTATTCCGAGGATGATGTTAACCATTTGCGTGGCGAAATTTCAGGGTACAACAAGATAAAGGAAATGATAAAGCTGGCAAGCTGCGACTATATCGATCTCAAGCCTTACGAGGTGGATATGCGCTATATTCTCGACACATATATCCGCGCCGAGGATACAAGGGTTGTCAGCGAACTTGGCAATATGTCCATCGTTGAGCTGCTCCTTCAGGGCAAGACCACCACGCCTGTTGACCTAGTAAAAGACCTGCCGGGTAATGATGAGGCAAAGGCGGAGATGATTGACAACAACTTGCAGCATGAGATCGTTAAAAAAATGAGTTCCAACAGTGTTTATTACGGCAAGCTATCCGATATGCTCAAAAATATTATCATGCAGCGTAAGGTTGCAGCGATGAGCTACGAGGAATACCTTCGTCAAGTCGTGGAACTGGCTGAAGCAATCCTTCATCCCGAAACGAACGGTAGCTATCCTGATGAGATAAAGGAAAGTGCGGCAAGACGCGCTCTCTATGATTATTTTGAAGAAAATGTCGAATTGACGATTGATGTGGACGGAGCTATCCGTGTTTCAATACAGCCGGATTGGAAGAGAAATTTTCAAAAACAGCAGCGTATAAGACTTGCTATTTATAAAAAATTATTGCTTCATATGTATACCGAAGACAGAGCCACCGAGGAAACCAACAACGTCTTCGATATTGCACAAAGGCAGGAAGAATACGATGCGTAATAATGAAATGCTTATTGGCGGATTGCCGATAGAGGTGATCAGAAAGAAAAACCTGAAAAACCTCTATGTCAGAGTCAATCCGCCGGAAGGAAATGTAACTGTAAGTACACCAATGGAGCTATCGAACGAGGATATAAAACTCTTTGTCTTTAAGAAACTCCCGGAAATCACGAAGGTCAGGGACAGGATGCTCTCGCAGGAGAGACAGAGCAAGCGGGAATATGTGTCCGGCGAGTCCCACTATCTTTGGGGAAAGCCCTACCGCCTGCAGGTCGTTTACGAAGGAACACAGCATAAGATTGTAAAGTCTCCTACGAAGATCATTATGACTGTGCCGGAGGGAACGGATACCGATGCACAAGAAAGGCTGTTCACCGAATGGTACAGACAGGAATTAAAGCGTGTGCTTGAGTCCGTAATAATCGGGTGTGAGAAAAAAACAGGTGTTCATGCGGATGAGTTCCATATAAAGAACATGAAGACCAGATGGGGAACCTGCAACATTGAAAAGCGCAGGATATGGATCAATCTCCAGCTTGCAAAAAAACCGATGGAATGCCTCGAATATGTGGTGATACACGAACTGGTGCATCTGCTGGAGAAGAACCATACTCACAGATTCCATGCGCTTGTTGAGGAGTATTGCCCGACATGGCGCGAGGCAAAGAAGATGCTTGCCACCATGCCGCTGGATTACATGGAAAAAGGAGAGACGGATACGGATGACGAACAAACCGACATCGAGCGATATCTTTGATATAAACAAAAAAACGGGAGCCTTGATTCTTGGAAAAAACCGCCTTGATGATTATGCAACCAAATATCTGACAAAGCATTGTAAAAAGGCTCTTGAAACGCCGATGCCGTTGCCCGTTGATGAAATATTGCAGAAAGCAAATCTCACGGTCAAGGAAGTCTCTCTGTCCCGCAACTTGGATATTTTAGGGTGCTGTCTGCTCCTCGATGGTGAAGTTGAAATTTACGACCACGAGCAAGGCACATCCAAAACCGTATCCTTTCCGGCGGGAACAGTTCTGATTGATCCCTATTCTGAGGCGATGTACGGAGAAGGCGCAAAACGGAACACTCTTATCCATGAGGCTCTTCATTGGGAAAAGGATAAAACATATTTTGAAATATTGGCGGTGAAGAACGCGGTGGCATCCGAAAAACTGTATCCGATTATGTGCCGCCAGTCCGAAATTTTCTACGAGCCGCCTGAAGGGAAAAAGACAAAAGAAAACGAAGTAAAGTGGCTGGAGTGGCAGGCACACCGACTGGCTCCGCGAGTGCTGATGCCGTTTGAGATGTTCAAGAAGAAAGCGCTTGAACTGATTGACAGCTATCAGAATCAGCAGAACGACATTATTCCGTCCTGCGACACATTGATTGAGGATTTGAGTACCTTCTTCATTGTGTCCCGCGTATCTGTCAAATACCGCCTGATTGAAGTTGGGCTGCTCGGTCGCATATCTGGCTTTGAAGATTTTGATGCTGTTTTTGCAGAAATCAACAATAGCAAGGAGCTTGTCGCACTGACTCCCGTGGAGGCTTATCAACTGTTGAGTCTGGACTCTTCCCTTCGGGAATGGGTCAGCGGCGGTCAGTTCGTTTTTGCTGATGGATACTTTGTGCTGGCAGATAAGAAATACATAACCGCCAAAGAAGACGGTCTACATCTGACGGCAAAAGCAAAAAAGAATCTGGTGCAGTGCGTCATCAATATCCGTGAGCAGAAATATACGACCTACCGAAATATACAGAAGGACTTCGTAGGCTTTGCCGTCCTTTATCATGTGGAAGGAATCGATCAGCGTATGCTGACATTCCATCCGAAATACCAGGCAAATTTCAAGTACGAAGAGGATGATGTGTATTCGGCGTTCCGAGATCATATCCTAACGTATGATGAGGACGAAGAAATCGAATTGGTTAAGCGACTGGGTGATCCGACCACCACGCTCTGTCAATGCCTGTGGTATCTGATGGAAAACAGAAAATGGAATTACCCAGAAACCTTTAACGACAGAACAGGACTGCACAAAAATTATCACGGCAAAATAAAGAACGACAAGTACAATAATATGGGTACAGATGTGCTGATGGCTATCTGTGTCGGCTTAAGGTTGAATCTACGTCTTGTTGAAAAGATATTTGCTAAATCGGATAATAAACTGAATTATTATAAGGACCCTGACAAAACTTACATTCGCATATTAGAGAATATGCCTGGCCTTTCACTGCAGGATTTTAATGGAATCTTAAAACAGGTAGGCATAAAAGAACTGGGAAGCACAATAAAAGAGGATACATATTAAATTTTGATAACTCACTGTGTTGGTTTTAGACCCCTAAATGGGGTCTTTTTTTTATCGTTAAACGAAAAATTATGATTCACAACTATTATAAGCCCAACTCAATGAGTTGGGCGCGCTTTTTATATTAGTGATAAGATAAAAGTATAAGATAATCCATTCACTACCTTTTATGAAAGTATAGTGCACGAACGTGCCTTATACATAAGAAATGGAGCAATGCTCCGAGTAAAAATTTCACAACAAGCCTGATTACGTATAGGGCAATGTGGATACATAAAATTGCTTTAGCTGATTTATCAGCAAGAAGTGATATGTGTACCCTTAATTTCCTATACCCTTTTTTCAGGCGGAGGATAGTCGGGTCGCATATTGCATCCGGCTCTTTTTGTATCTCATTGCCCTTACCCGTCAAACAGGCGGAAAGGTCAAAACATGAGATTCAAGAAAACACCCCAGAGCAAGAGAGGCACTTACAAACTGTATGATGAGAATGGAAACCTTGTCACCGAGTACAAGCCAGGAGAAAACGGAGTAACTGAATTGGATATTCTCAACTTACATAGGTTAGATGACCACGAAGTTTACATTAACAGTAAAGAACTCAAACTTCCCGAGTGGTATCAGCCTATCTACGACCATTGGATAGAAAATTACATAGCCGACTTTATTGAGAAGTACGGCAGGAAGCCTTTTGCAGATGAGCTTCCCGGCAGGCATCGTGTACTTGAGTCGATTGACGCACAGACAGATGCTGACGGTGATGACCTTGGAGATAGCAGTCACCTTGAAGAAGAGTTATCTGTTTTCGAAGATGATGATACTCCCGACCATATTCTCCGCCTGCGGGAAATTGTTGCAGATATGCCTGACCAGTGGCAGAGAGTTTATCAGCTTGTAAATAGAGAGGGCTTCAATAAAACTCAAGCTGCTAAAATTCTTGGAATAAGCGATGTCCGTGTGGGTCAGTTGATTAAGAAAATCAATGAAAAAATCGCCTCAGATAAGGAATTGAAAAAATATTTTCGCTGATCACTTCGGATTTGCCGATTTTCATTTGCCTATAGAGGTGTAAGGGAAAACGATACACCCCTTGCAGAAAGGCAGGTAACTGAAATGGCACTTAAACACATGATTCGTATCAATGTCACGGACGAAAAATCCAAGACACAAGTCCTTGAGGGTGCTGACCGCAGATTGCCGATGAGACTGCTCCGTTTGCTATTCGGAGATTTCACAACGGTATATCTGCTGTCACCCGGGCAGAGCATTGAGTCAGTCGAAATCCACGAAGTTAAAGGAGGAAAAGAAAATGAGCAGAGTCAAGTTGCTACTTGATGTCATCAAGGATATTCGTTCTTTAGGTGACAGCTTGCAGATTCTCGCAGATGCTATGGAGAGCGATGAGCCAAAGGAAGAACCTAAGAAGTCAGAGCCAAAATCTGAGTCTAAGCAGGAACCGCTCACTAAAGAGAAAGGTAGTGTTACTCTCGAAAACGTCAGAGCCGTCTGCGCTGAAAAATCCCGTGCCGGCTTCACAGCAGAGGTAAAGTCAATCATCACAAAGCACGGTGCGGACAAGCTTTCCGCAATCAAGCCGGAGGAATATGCAGCAGTCCTCGCAGAGGTGGAGGTGCTAGGCAATGCCGACTAACCACGCAATTCTCTCGGCATCGTCAAGCCACCGCTGGCTCGAATGCCCGCCGTCTGCTAAAATCTGCGCCGAACTGTCGGATACATCAAGCGAGTATGCGCAGGAGGGCACGGACGCTCACGCTCTCTGCGAACACAGGCTGAAAGCCTTGCTCGGCAGAGAAACCACCGACCCAACAGAAAACCTCACCTATTACAACGAGGAGATGGAGCGCTGCGCTGTCGAGTACGCTGCATACGCTTATGAGCAGGTCGAGAAAGCAAAAGTAGCCTGCAATGACCCCATAGTCCTTATCGAACAGAAACTGGATTTCTCCCGGTGGGTTCCGGAGGGGTTCGGCACAGGTGACTGTGTTATCGTGGCTGACGGTACACTTTCCGTTATAGATTTCAAGTATGGCAAGGGTGTGGAAGTCCTCGCAGAGAACAACCCACAGATGATGTTGTATGCCCTCGGTGTTCTTGAATTATTTGACGGAATATATGACATCTCCGCAGTGAGCATGGCAATATTCCAGCCAAGGCGTGACAACATCAGCGAGTATGCCATTTCCAAGGAAGAACTTCTCAGTTGGGCAAATGAGGTTCTCGCCCCGACAGCGCAGCTTGCCGCTAATGGCAAGGGAAGTTTCAAAGCAGGTGAACATTGTCGCTTCTGCAAGGTCAGAGCGACCTGCCGGAAACTCGCAGAATACAACCTTGCTCTCGCTCGTTACGATTTTGAACCGCCTGCAACCCTTGATGATATTGAAATCGCCGCTATCCTCGCAAAAGCGGACGAGTTTGTATCCTGGGTGACTGATGTCAAAGATTTTGCTTTGCGGCAGGCGCTCAGCGGCGTTTCATACGATGGCTTCAAGGTAGTCGAGGGACGCTCTAATCGCAAGTACACAGATGAGAACGCAGTAGTTGAAGCCGTCAAATCCGCAGGATTTGACCCATATGAACACAGCGTTCTCGGTATCACAGCAATGACTGCACTTCTCGGAAAGAAAAAATTTACCGAACTGCTCGGTAAGCTTATCGAAAAGCCACAGGGCAAGCCAACCTTAGTACCAATGTCGGACAAGCGTCCGGCAATCCATACAGCAAACGAAGATTTCAAGGAGGAAAAGTAATATGCCAAAGTTTATCAATCCCACAAAGGTAATCACAGGACCCAACACAAGGTTCAGCTACGCAAACGTCTGGGAAGCTAAGTCTATCAACGGCGGCGCACCGAAGTTCAGCGTATCACTTATCATTCCGAAGTCGGATACCAAGACGGTAGAGAAGATCAAGGCGGCTATCGAAGCGGCTTACAAGGAGGGTGAGTCCAAGCTCAAGGGCAACGGTCGCTCCGTTCCTGCGCTTTCCGCAATCAAGAATCCACTCCGTGATGGCGATACAGAGCGCCCCGATGATGAAGCGTACGCAAACAGCTATTTCATCAACGCTAATTCTGCGACCGTTCCCGGTATCGTTGACGCTAATTGCAGCCCCATTCTGGAGCGCAGCGAGGTTTACAGCGGCGTGTACGGCAGAGCGTCCATCTCATTCTACGCATTCAACTCAAATGGCAACAAGGGTATCGCCTGCGGTCTGAATAATCTTCAGAAGATACGCGATGGCGAGCCGCTTGGCGGCAGAACCCGTGCCGAGGATGATTTTGCAACCGAGGCAGAAGCTGCCCCCAGTTCCGACGATGATTTTCTGTCTTGAGGAGATACACGATGATGACAACTGAAAGCATTTTGCTTGCTATCTGCTTTGGATATGTGCTTGGAGATACACTTTCTAAGCTGGTCGTAGTTGTTTCTGATGTTGTCAGGAGCATTAAGCGCCGCAAGCAAACTAAAACTGACAAGTAATACAAACAGGGCGGCAGGAACTATCTTGCCGCCTTTTTGAGGTGAACTATGGAAAAAATCAAAACACTGTCAATAGATCTGGAAACATTCAGTGATGTTGACCTTGCAAAATGCGGTGTTTACAGATATGTTGAGTCACCCGCATTTGAGATACTGCTGTTCGGAGTTTCAGTGAACGGTAGCGATGTTGTGGTGTACGACCTTGTGCAGGGTGAGAAAATACCCGCAGAAATTCTCGCTGCGCTGACTGACAACAGCATTATTAAATGGGCTTTTAATGCTGCTTTCGAACGTGTGTGTCTGTCAATGTATCTCGGTTTGCCGTCCGGAGAGTATCTCGACCCGACTTCGTGGAGATGTTCGATGGTGTGGTCGGCATATATGGGACTTCCGTTGTCGCTTGCCGGCGCAGGCGCAGTTCTGGGCTTATCGGAACAGAAACTCAAAGAGGGTAAAGAGCTCATCAAGTATTTCTGTGTTCCTTGCGCCGCTACCAAAGCGAACGGCGGCAGAACAAGAAATTTTCCCGAACACGCTCCCGAGAAATGGGAGCAGTTCAAGTCGTACAACAAGCGCGATGTCGAGGTTGAAATGTCTATTCAGGACAAATTGCGGAAGTTCCCCGTGCCTGATTTCGTGTGGGAGGAATACTGCCTTGACCAGCAGATAAACGACCGTGGAATTGCCCTCGATATGGCTGTTGTGGATAACGCAATACGATTTGATGAGCGTTCAAAGGCGCTGCTCTCATCAAAAATGCAGGAACTTACTTCGCTAGAAAATCCGAACTCGGTTCAGCAGATGAAGCAGTGGCTTTCGGAGAATGGACTTGAAACAGACACTCTCGGTAAGAAAGCTGTTTCAGAACTACTGAAAACCGCACCGCCACAGCTTGCAGAGGTTCTGGAACTCCGTCAGCAGCTTGCGAAATTCTCGGTGAAGAAGTACCAGGCTATGAGGAACGCTGTTTGCTCCGATGGACGCGCGCACGGAATGTTTCAGTTTTACGGCGCAAACCGTTCCGGCAGATGGGCGGGTCGGCTGATACAGTTACAGAACCTCCCGCAGAACCATATCCCCGACCTTAAACAGGCTCGGGAACTTGTGAAAAGCGGCAACTACGAAGCCATGGAACTGCTGTATGATGATATTCCAGACACGCTTTCGCAGCTTATCCGCACGGCATTTGTTCCGAAACTGGGAATGAAATTCGTGGTTTCAGATTTTTCAGCAATAGAGGCAAGAGTGCTGTCCTGGTTTGCCGGAGAACAGTGGCGGCTTGACGTGTTCAAGTCCGGCGGAGATATCTATTGTGCGTCCGCTTCGCAGATGTTCCGTGTCCCGGTAGAGAAGCACGGCGTCAACGGTCATCTGCGACAGAAAGGCAAAATTGCAGAACTGGCTCTCGGCTACGGTGGTTCGGTCGGCGCTCTGAAAGCTATGGGCGCATTGGAGATGGGACTGACGGAGGCCGAACTTCAGCCGCTTGTGGATATGTGGCGCAGTTCCAACCCGAATATAGTTCGGTTCTGGTGGGAAGTCGACCGCTGCGTGAAGGATACAATACGACAAAGGCTTCGCACAGACACACATGGCATTCAGTTTGAATATCAAAGCGGAATGCTGTTCATCACGCTGCCGAGCGGCAGGCGGCTCTCCTACGTCAAGCCACGTATCGGCGAGAATAAGTTCGGCGGCGAATCCGTCACTTACGAGGGCGTTGGCGCAACGAAGAAGTGGGAGCGCATTGAAAGCTACGGTCCTAAGTTCGTAGAAAACATCGTTCAGGCGGTCAGCCGTGATATTCTCTGCTATGCTATGCGAACGCTGCGGAATTATCGGATTTGCGGTCATGTTCATGATGAACTTATCATCGAATGTCCGATAGATACGAATGTATCTGAAATCTGCGATATGATGGGAAGAACTCCGCCTTGGGCAGAGGATCTTCCGCTCCGTGCCGATGGGTATGAGTGTATGTTTTATAAAAAAGATTAGTCCTAAAAACAGGGTGTCTGTTCTTTCGCTATAAGAAAACGGATACCCTGTTTTTGAAAAAATTTTGTTTGGACTTCGGTTTTTTATATTTTTCTTTGCCTATAGCAATAGGAGGCAGAAGTCGCCCTTAAAAGGGAGAGTGAAAGCCTTACTAAATTATGAAAGGTCGAAAAAATATGAAACCACTAATCCCAAAGGACGAACTCGGTATATACGCTGATACTCACGATATCGCAAGAGTAGATAGTCGTTATGTAGCAGAGTATTTTGAAAAAAGGCACGACCATGTACTTCGTGATATTTCAAAAATCACTGCCCCCAAATCTGGGTTGAGCGAAGAGTTTATTAAGAAAAACTTTATAGTAGATACATACTTAGATTCTACAGGCAGAAAGCTCCCGTGCTATCAGATGACCCGTGATGGTTTTACGATGCTTGTTATGGGTTATACCGGAACTAAAGCAATGCATTTTAAAGAACGGTATATCAAGCGCTTCAACGAAATGGAGAGCTTTATCAAGACGCTTGTTATGGCAAGACAGGAGTTTCCTTTGCTTACTGACAATATCAAACTGCTACACGACAATCCCAAGCCTTACCACTTCAGCAATGAATGCGATATGCTCAACCGTATTGTAATCGGTATGACAGCAAAGCAGTTCAGGCTTGCTAATGGAATTGAAAAGGGCAAGAGCATCAGACCATATCTGATCAAGGAACAGATTGATATGCTTGAAACTCTTCAAAAAGTGGATGTCGGTTTACTTGTCGCTTTTCCGAGCTATGAGGATCGCAAGCGTCATCTTGAATGGTACAAGGCTAAAATAGAGGAGAACAAAGAATGCAATTGACTCTTTTCTCGGCAGACTGCGTAGGCAGTCTGCCTAACAGCATATACCCCAACAAGTGTGTCATAACAGACGAAGATTCCATGAAAACAGCTGTGGCATTTGACCATGTTGCAGCTGAGTACACAAATAATCATCGCAGCAATACGGATTTTCTTTCTTCCGATAATATCCCGATGGACTGCGACAACGACCACTCGGACGACCCGAACGATTGGATTACACCGCTTGAAGTGGCTATGGCTTTTCCGGGGGTAGAGTTTGTGGTAGTTTACAGTCGCAATAATATGCTTCCGAAGAGCGGCAAATCGCCACGCCTGAGATTTCATGTGTACTTTCCTATCCCTCCTATTACGGACAGCGCAGAATACACAGCCTTGAAAAAGCGCATTGCGGCGGAATTCCCGTATTTCGACAAGAATGCGCTTGACAGTGCAAGACTGCTTTTCGGAGTTACGAACCCGCAGGTTGAAATATACAACGGAGATATGTCCATCGTAGACTTCCTCGACAATGCGGATTTTGAGAAGTGGGATAGTGACAGTGCGAGTGTACCCGAGGGCAGCCGCAACAGCACTATGTCGCATTATGCGGGGCGCATTATAAAGCGGCTCGGAAATACCGACGAAGCATATCTGCAGTATCTGAAACAGGCTGAAAAGTGCGACCCTCCGCTTGACGATTCGGAACTTCAGACAATTTGGAACAGCGCCGTTAAGTTCGGCAGAAAGGTCGCAAAGCAGGACGGCTATATTCCTCCCGAGCGGTATAATTCGGGATTTAATCTGAACCCCGAAGACTATTCTGACATCGGACAGGCTAAGGTTCTCGCTCGTGAGTACGGCGGCGAACTTGTATTCACCGATGCTACGGACTATATGCGCTATGACGGGATCCGCTGGGCAGAGTCAAAGCAGCTTGCTGTCGGAGCCTGCGAGGACTTCCTCGACAAACAGCTTGATGAAGCCAAAACCGCTGTGGAAAAGGCACAGCAGGCTCTTATGAAATCCGGCATAGACAAGGAAGTCGTTTTGTCGGGAGGCAAGGCTCTTGAAAAGGCGATAGACGAGAAAAGCGAGAAAGCCTTTGCTGAATACATGACAGCACTTGTGTATAAATCGTTTGTAATGAAACGCAGGGATATGAAGTATATCACCTCTGCATTGCAGGCGGCAAAGCCTATGCTGCTGCGGGATATTAAGGATTTTGATTCGCAGGAATTTCTGCTGAATACTCCGGCGGCTACATACGATTTGCAAACCGGGACAAGCTCGGAGCACTCTGCAGATGACCTCATAACCAAAGTGACTGCTGTATCTCCCAATAATGAGGCCATGGACATTTGGCTTGAAGCCGTGAACAGCTTTTTCTGCGGCGATGCCGAGCTTATCGAGTATGTTCAGCAGATAGTCGGGCTTGCGGCAATTGGAAAGGTTTATATGGAGGCTCTTATAATCTCCTACGGCGAGGGTCGAAACGGCAAATCCACGTTCTGGAACACGATTGCGCAGGTTCTCGGGTCGTACAGTGGCAGTATATCCGCCGATGCCCTCACAGTTGGCTGTAAGCGAAATGTCAAGCCCGAGATGGCTGAACTTAAGGGAAAACGGCTTGTTATTGCTGCGGAACTCGAGGAGGGTATGCGGCTGAATACCTCAGTGGTAAAACAACTGTGTTCGACTGACGAGGTTTCCGCTGAAAAGAAGTACCGCGACCCGTTCAGATATACTCCTACCCACACGCTTGTTCTGTACACGAACCATCTTCCGAGAGTCGGCGCTAATGACGAGGGTACATGGCGCAGGCTTATCGTCATACCGTTCAATGCCAAAATTGAGGGCAACTCCGACATCAAAAATTATGCGGATTACCTTGCAGAAAAGGCAGGATGTGCTGTGCTTTCTTGGATTATCGATGGAGCAAGAAAGGTGATCGAATGCAATTTCAAGCTGAAAATTCCGCAGTGCGTGAGTGAAGCAATATCTCACTATCGGGAAAATAACGACTGGCTTTCCATGTTCATTGAGGACTGCTGTGAGATTGACCCATCATATACGCAGAAGTCCGGCGAGCTTTACCAGGAGTACCGTGCATACTGTGCGAGGATAGGAGAATACACAAGAAGCACCACGGATTTCTATACCGGGCTTGATACCGCAGGATTTGAAAAACGAAAATCCAAAACAGGTGTTATGGTCTACGGAATCCGCTTGAAATCTGACTTTATAGCAGATTGAAAACCATAAAGGTGCAGGTCGGTGAAGGTCTTTGTATAAAATCCCCTTTAGGGCAGTTTTATTAACAAAATTTACCTTATAGAGAGTTTTATGAAATTAGGTTCACCGACCTGCACCATTGAAGAAAAAGGAGCAGAAAATGCGTGAGAAACAGATAGAACAGAAACTGGTGCAGGCGGTAAGAAAAAGCGGCGGTATGTGTCTGAAATTCGTGTCACCAAATTTTGATGGAATGCCGGACAGGCTGATACTTCTTCCGGGCGGCAAAATCGCCTTTGCGGAACTGAAAACTCACGGCAAAAAGCCACGTCCCCTGCAAATCGCAAGGCACAAAGCATTGATGAGACTTGGCTTCCGTGTGTATGTCATTGACAGCGCAGAACAGATAGGAGCAATACTTGATGAAATACAGTCCTCATGATTATCAGCGGTATGCCGCCGAATTCATAATCACCCAACCCGTTGCAGCGCTTCTGTTGGATATGGGCTTAGGCAAAACGAGCATTACGCTAACGGCGATAAACGACCTGCTTTTCGACAGTTTTGAGGTACATAAAGTCCTTGTAGTAGCGCCGCTGCGTGTGGCTCGGGACACATGGTCGGCTGAAATTGAAAAGTGGGAGCATCTTTGGGAACTACGATACAGCGTTGTTGTCGGAACAGAGCAAGAGCGGCTTGCAGCGTTAAGAACTCCCGCAGACATCTACATAATCAACCGTGAGAATGTACAATGGCTAGTCGAGGAGAGCGGACTGCCCTTCGCTTACGATATGGCGGTGATTGACGAGTTATCTTCTTTCAAGAACCACCAGTCAAAGCGGTTCAAGGCATTTATGAAAGTCCGTCCGAAGCTGAAACGGATAGTCGGGCTTACGGGAACTCCTGCCAACAACGGTTTGATGGATTTGTTCGCCGAGTTCAAGCTGCTGGATATGGGAGAGCGGCTCGGCAGGCTTATAGGGCAGTACAGAAATACCTACTTTCAGCCGGACAAGCGAAACGGAATGGTGATTTACAGCTACAAGCCGCTGCCCAACGCCGAGCGGCAGATATATGACAAAATCTCGGATATCACCATTTCCATGAAAGCCGCTGACCACCTTAAAATGCCCGAACTCATAAGTTCGGAATACATGGTTCAGCTTTCCGACAAGGAACGGGAGAAATACGACCGTTTGAAGAAAGACCTCATTTTCTCCACTGAAGATAACGAAGTGACTGCGGCTAATGCTGCGTCCCTCTCAAACAAGCTGTCGCAGATGGCTAACGGAGCGGTGTATTCCGATGATGAGAGCGTAATTGAGATACACGACCGAAAGCTGGACGCGTTGGAGGATATAATCGAAAGCATGAACGGCAGACCGCTGCTTGTGGCATACTGGTTCAAGCACGATTTAGAGCGTATCCGAAAACGCTTTGAAATCCGAGAGATAAAGTCAAGCGCGGATATTTCCGACTGGAACAGCGGTAAAATCCCCGTAGCGCTTATCCACCCGGCAAGCGCAGGTCACGGATTGAACTTGCAGAGCGGCGGTTCGGCGCTTGTGTGGTTTGGGCTTACATGGAGCCTTGAATTGTATCAGCAGACAAACGCCCGCTTGTGGCGGCAGGGTCAGACTGCGGATACCGTGGTCATTCAGCACATAATCGCAAAAGGCACTATTGACGAGCAGATAATGAAAGCTCTGAAAACAAAGGACACAACACAGGCGGCACTTATCACCGCCGTAAAAGCAGAGGTACATAAATGAACCCATATAAAGAACTGGCAAATGCCATAATCGTTCAGGCGGTCAAGGATTACCGCACCGCATTGAACCAACTTTCTCTGAACCCTAATGACAAAGCGGCTCAGAGTGAGAAAAAGAGTATTGAACGCTTTTTTCGTTCAGATTTTTTCTCCATTCTTACAGATCTCAACGGTGAGGTTATTCTTGCAAAGCTGAAGGAGGTGTCGGTATGACGGCAAAGGAATTTTTGACAAGCGCATCTGAAATGAACCGTCAGATACACTACAAGGAAATTGAACTGAAAAGCCTGCGTGATTTGGCAAGCGGTATATCTGGCTGCGGTTTCGGAGAGCGGCTTTCGGGAACAAGAAATACCGACCCGCCTTTCGTAAGGTACACTGACAAGGCACTTGAACTTGAAAAAGAAATTCAGAACGACAAATGTAGATTGTCTGAACTAAAATACTCCATCGGCAAAGCAATTGATGATTTGGAGAACACAAACGAGCGAACTGTTCTTCGATACAAGTATCTTATGTTTCTTTCGTGGAAAGAGATTAGTACAAAAATGGGTTATTCAAAAAGGTGGGTAATTAAACTGCACGAAAAAGCCATTCAGAATTTTTCTGAAAATTGGACACCCTAGTGCACAGCAGTTCACCCCTGTTCACCGTTGACGCAGTCAACCTGTTGTGGTATGATATACTTAGAAAAATATACAGAGAGCCTTGTGGATTTTATAACTCGCAGGGCTTTTCCTATACCCAAGGAGATGAACCCCATGCCCAGACGACCGCAGCGCCCTTGTTCCTACCCCGGCTGCCCCAACAGATGTGACGGACAGTACTGCGAGGAACACGCAAAGCAGATGAACCGCCGCTATAACAAATTCGTCCGTCCTGCCGACAGCAACAAGAAATATGGCAGAGCGTGGCGGGAGATACGAAAGCGTTATGCAACGTCTCACCCGCTGTGCGAGATGTGTCTGAAAGAGGGTCGGCTTACTCCCGTGGAGGAGGTACACCACATTGTTCCCGTATCACGCGGCGGCAGTAACGATTTCAGCAATCTGATGTCGCTGTGCCAGTCGTGCCACACGAAGATACATCACGCCCGCGGCGACCGGTAGGACGGAAGCCGTCAGCTAGGGCGGTCAAAATCTCTGTGACTTTTATCACGGACAGCGGCCCGGGGCTTCGTGTGCAAAAATCGGGGTTCAAACGGGGTATTAAACCATGAATATATTTTCGGACGGCGCGAACCGTCCTTTTTTCTTGTCCTGCGGAGGTGAAAATCATGGCTAAGGACGGCACAAACAGAGGCGGCAGACGGGTACGCGCCGGAGATAAACCCGCTCCTGCCGCAGAGAAAAAGCAGAAAGGTCTGCCGGTAAAAATCATGAGCAACGATATTCCTGCGCTTGACACTGCGGAACTTGAAGCAGTCGACCTGCCGGAGGGCGCTGTGCTTAACGGCGCGGATATGCCGAAGCCAAGCGACTATCTGTCGGCTCGGCAGAAGAACGGTGTTCCGCTCGGCGCTGATGATATATACCGAGAAACCTGGCTGTGGCTTAAGCAAAGGAACTGCGAGAACCTCGTAAACAAGCGGCTCATCGAAGCCTATGCGCAGGCATACGCAAGATACATTCAGTGCGAGGAAGCAATCAGTACTTACGGCTTGCTCGGCAAGCACCCGACCACAGGCGGCGTTATTGCTTCGCCGTTCGTGCAGATGTCGCAGCAGTTTCAGAAGAACGCAAATCTCATCTGGTATGAAATTTACGGAATAGTCAAGGAGAACTGCGCCGAGCCTGTTGGTGATGATCTGAATGATGCTATGGAACGGCTCTTGCGTTCCAGGAAAGGATAACACTATGTCAAAGGACACAATAGATTTTTTCAGAGAACTAAAAGGCAGCCGTCCGAACCTTACAGTACAGCAATACCGAACAATTAAGGGACAGGCTGTTAAAGGAAATATTGCGGACGCTCGAAAAGGTCTGCACAAGGTCTTGAAAAGGAGGAACGCCAGATGAATACGACTACCGAAATGCAGCTTGTCCAGATAGACAAGCTGATACCATACGTCAACAACGCCCGGACCCACTCACCGGAACAGCTGAACAAGCTGCGTTCATCGCTGCGGGAATTTGGCTTTATCAATCCCGTTATCATCGACAGGGATTTCAATGTTATCGCCGGCCATGGCAGAATACTTGCTGCGAAAGCCGAGAATATCTCCGAAGTACCCTGTGTGTTTGTGGATTATCTTACGCCCGCGCAGAAGAAAGCGTACATAATTGCGGATAACCGAATGGCTCTTGACGCAGGCTGGGACGAGGAAATGCTGAAAGTTGAAATCGAAGCATTGCAGGCTGACGATTTCGACCTCGGTCTGACGGGCTTTGATGAAAAGGAACTCGCCGCATTCTTTTACGAGGATTCCGATACCAAGGACGATGATTTCGATGTGGACGGTGAATTGGAAAAACCTTGCATAACAAAAGCAGGCGACCTCTGGCTGCTCGGAAATCACAGACTTGTCTGCGGCGACAGTACAAAACCCGAAACTTACAAACTCCTTATGAACGGAAAGCAGGCAAATCTTGTGGTTACCGATCCGCCCTACAATGTGAATTATGAGGGCTCGGCGGGAAAAATCAAGAACGACAATCTCGAAAACGAGAAGTTCTACCAATTTCTGCTTGACGCTTTCACCTGCATGGAGAAAGCTATGGCGAACGACGCAAGCATCTATGTTTTCCACGCAGATACAGAGGGTTTGAACTTCCGCAAAGCGTTTGCTGACGCGGGATTTTACCTTTCCGGAACGTGTATCTGGAAGAAGCAGTCGCTTGTTCTCGGACGCTCGCCGTATCAATGGCAGCATGAGCCGTGCCTGTTCGGCTGGAAGAAGAACGGCAAACACCAATGGTACTCCGACCGCAAGCAGACCACGATTTGGGAGTTTGACAAGCCGAAGAAAAACGGCGACCACCCCACAATGAAGCCGATACCGCTTATTGCCTACCCCATAAAGAATTCAAGCATGAGCAACTGCATTGTTCTCGACCCTTTCGGCGGTTCGGGCAGTACGCTTATCGCGTGTGAGCAGACAAACCGCATTTGCCACACAATCGAGCTTGATGAGAAGTTCTGCGATGTTATCGTGAAAAGGTATATTGAGCAGGTCGGCTCGGCTGATGGTGTGTTTGTGGTTCGGGACGGTAAGACTACACCTTATTCTGAACTGGATATTCCAGCAGAATAATCTTACGATTGTGTACTGTACACAGTTAATCGCAGGAAAACTTGTATAGTAATACCGCTTGATATATGTGCCTTTCAGAGTTAATATGTACGCAAAGGAGGGCAAATGCCATGACTATTTACTACAACGCACAGGACAGAAAACCGCTTGTGAAAGCCATCAGCGAGTTCACGGGAGCGGACGCGGTTTACATGAGAACCCCGACCTACGCTTACCGAATCGACTATTTCACGGTGACCCGCGAGGGCAACCTTGAATTTGACGACAGAGCCGACAGCGAGGAAATCGAGAACCTGCTTGAGTTCCTTGCAGAGCGTGGGTTCATCGCCGAGGTTGCCGATACAAGTGCCACAGAGCAGCCGGAAACGGCAAGCGAGGAAGTATCCGCAGACACCGACAGCGCCGAACACGGCGAATCTGTGGGGCTTACGGTGGAAGTTCCGCTTGAGGGTACGGCGGTGGATAACCTTACCAAGCTGCTCGAAGCAAAAGGCAGACTTATCCGCAGAGCCTTAGCGGTGGAGAGCCTGCCGATTGAGGTCACGGACAGCGCGGTGAAATTCCCCTGGTTCGCAGAATGCGGCGCTGACGAATTTAAGGCTTACACGCACTTCATTTCGGCAATCTGCGAACTCGCCGCCAATGCAAAGAGGGTTACGGCTAAAGAAAAGGAAACAGACAACGACAAGTACGCATTCCGCTGCTTTCTCCTGCGGCTGGGGTTTATCGGTTCGGAGTACAAATCCGAGCGGAAGATTCTTCTGAGAAACCTTACGGGCTCATCGGCTTTCAGAAATGGAGGTGCAAACCATGAGATTTCCAAGTAAAGAAACAATCGAACAGTACCGCCGAGAGTACCCAGTCGGCTGCAGTGTGGAACTGGTTTCAATGGACGATTTTCAAGCGCCGCCGATAGGTACTCGCGGCACGGTTCGAGGGGTCGATGACGCAGGTAATCTGCTAGTTCGCTGGGATAACGGCTCCGGGCTGAATGCTGTTCTCGGTGTTGATGTAGTTCGCAAAATCTGTGGCTGATATACACAATTTCAGCGTGTGTATTTCGTTCAATATATTGTGGTAAAACCGCTTGCTATATACTGCTTTTAGAGTTAATATGTGTGTACCGCAAGGGAAACAAAGCAAACGGAGGATACAAAAATGAACGAGAAAACCACCAAGCAGATTGAAGAAATGATGAACCAGACCATAGGGGTCGAGGTTGAAATGAATAACATTACAAGAACAAAAGCCGCGCAGCTTGCCGCCGAGTTCTTCGGAACAGGCAGACACGAGCACACCGCAGGCCGCAACGGTTACGATACCTACTCCGCATGGGACGGCGAGGGTCGAGAGTGGAAGTTCCAAAAGGACGTGAGCATTCACGGACCGGACAGTGAAAAGTGCGAAATGGTGACCCCGATACTCACCTACGCAGACATGGAAACCCTGCAGGAGCTTATCCGCAGACTTCGCAAGGCGGGTGCGAAAAGCGACGCTACAAGGGGCTGCGGAGTTCACATTCACATCGGAGCCAAGGGTCACACACCGCAGACTTTGCGAAACCTCGCAAACATTATGGCAAGCCATGAAAGCCTGCTTGCAAGCGCCTTGAACCTCGACAGAAGCCGCATGAGCCGCTACTGCCGCACGGTCAGCAAGGATTTCCTGGTGGAACTCAACCGCAAAAAGCCGAAAACCATGGCGGCGCTTGCGGACACCTGGTACGGCAGTCAGAATGCGGATTACGGCAGGTCGGCGCACTACAACGAAAGCCGCTACCATATGCTGAACCTCCACGCAACCTTTACAAAGGGCACGATTGAATTCAGACTTTTCCAGTTTGACGCGCCCTCGGGCGGCAAGCAGAACGGACTTCACGCAGGTCAGCTGAAAAGCTACATTCAGCTTTGCCTGGCTCTCAGCCAGCTTGCCAAGCAGGTCAAGACCGCAAGCGCAAATCCTCAGCAGACTGAAAACCCCAAGTACGCAATGCGGACTTGGTTACTGCGGCTCGGGTTCATCGGTGACGAGTTCAAGACCGCAAGGGAACTTTACACCAAGCGGCTCGAAGGCGACACGGCATTTCGCAACGGCAGGCCGCAGTAAGCAGGAATCAGCTTCCTGCCCCCAATCCCCCACTCGGGGGCTTTTGGTGGTAGAAAGGTGATTTCTGATACCGCCTTTCAGAAAGGACGGATTTCAAATGAAAAAATACTACCTTGCTTATGGCAGCAACTTGAATGTTCGGCAAATGGCATGGCAGTGTCCTACGGCAAAGGCTGTGGGAACTGCGGTTATCAAGGATTACGAACTGCTTTTCAAGGGCAGCAAGACAGGCGCTTACCTCACAATCGAACCGAAATCGGGAGCGGAAGTTCCTGTCGCAGTCTGGTCGGTTGAACCGAGTGATGAACTCAACCTTGACCGCTACGAGGGATACCCTACTTTCTACTACAAGACCGAAATCGAACTGCCTGTAAGGTACTTCTCGGGCAAGACAGTGGGCAGAACGGCTTTCGTGTACATTATGCATGAAGAGCGTCCACTGGGCTTGCCGAGCGGTTCGTATGTTCGGACTTGCCTTGAGGGTTACAGCGGTTTTGGTTTTGATGAGAGTATTCTTCTCGCAGCGCTGAACAACAGCAGGAGGGTTGCAAATGAAATCAGATAACGCAACAATGCTTCGCACCTGTCCCCTCTGTGGGGCGGTGTACGGCGAGCACCCGGCAATGTCGAGAAACTATCCCAACACCGCTATCTGTCCCGACTGCGGCACACGAGAGGCGTTACAGAGCATCGGCGTAAATACTGCTGAGCAGGATAAAATCCTCAGCATTATCCACCGAAATATAGGCAGATAAATTACACAATTCCGTGTTAAATCTTTGTGCAGTATATTCTCCGAAAACCGCTTGCTATTATGTGTTTTTAGAGTTAATATACACATACCGAAAGGAAAACAAAACACGGAGGACATGAAAATGACAAGATTTGAAAGAGACCTTAAGGACGCAAAGAACGGAAACGAAATCGAGGTGCTTGCCCGCCGCAAAGCGGAGATTGAAAAGTTAACCGCCGAAGACAAGGCTTGCAGAAACTGTTTCAGAATGAAGTGCATTGCCCAGGAGGTTGCAAGGCTGAAAGCAGAATACAACAAGATTGACAGCCTTTTCTGAAAATCAACGGAACGCAGAGCCGAAAGGCTCTCTTCCTCGTTTACAAAAAAGGGTTGATTTTTTTGTTTGATTGTGATAAAATGATAGTGGGTTAATATGCCCTACAAATCGGAATTTGGCGGAGGTGTACTATGCTGGAACTATGGGACGCATATGATAATCAATTTAACAAGCTTGACAACATTGTGTTAGTAAGAGGCGATGAAATCCCAGACGGGATTTATCACTTAGTTTGCGAAATTGCAGTACGACATACTGATGGACAATATCTTCTTATGCAAAGGGACAAAAGGAAGCATTTTGGCGGTATGTGGGAATTAACCGCAGGTGGCTCCGCATTAAAAGGAGAACTCCCCTTAGAATGTGCTGTTAGAGAGTTAAGAGAAGAAACAGGCATTTGTTCCGAAAACTTAATCGAAATTGGTCGTGTCGTTCATAATAAACATCATTCTATTTATGTGGAATATTTATGCGATATCGAATGTGACAAAGACTCCATTCTTCTTCAAGAAGGAGAAACAATTGCTTACAAATGTGTAGATAAAGAAGAAATTAAAAACAGCCATGAGCTTGTAACAAGGCGAATGCAAGTGTTTATCAAGGAAATTCAATAACGGCTTGTCAAATTCCAGTTTATTTGGCAACACAACATAAAAAGCATCGCACTATGCGGTGCTTTTTTCATATCTAAAATAAGGAGGTGACCGCATTGAGAAAGCTGAAAAAATACAAACCCACCAAGTTCAAGGCAAAGGACAGCCGATACGATAAAGCTGCCGCAGACTTTGCGGTTGCATTCATCGAAAGCCTGTGCCACACCAAAGGAACCTGGGCGGGAAAACCCTTTGAACTTATTGATTGGCAGGAGCAGATAATCCGAGATTTGTTTGGGACGCTGAAACCGAACGGCTACCGGCAGTTCAACACGGCATACATTGAGATACCGAAGAAGCAAGGTAAATCCGAGCTTGCCGCCGCTGTTGCACTGCTTCTCACCTGCGGTGACGGTGAGGAACGAGCCGAGGTTTACGGCTGTGCCGCCGACAGACAGCAGGCGGCTATCGTGTTCGATGTGGCGGCAGATATGGTGCGAATGTGTCCTGCTCTTTCCAAGCGAGTGAAGATTTTAGCATCGCAGAAACGACTAATATACACGCCTACTAACTCGTTCTATCAGGTGCTTTCGGCAGAAGCGTACAGCAAGCACGGATTCAATATCCACGGTGTTGTATTTGATGAGCTGCACACTCAGCCGAATCGAAAGCTGTTTGATGTAATGACCAAAGGCTCCGGTGACGCAAGAATGCAACCGCTGTATTTTCTAATCACCACAGCCGGAACTGACACGCACAGCATTTGCTACGAAACTCATCAGAAAGCCAAGGATATAATCGAGGGTCGGAAAATCGACCCTACTTTTTATCCCGTGATTTACGGTGCTGATGAATCTGATGACTGGACTGACCCGAAGGTGTGGAAAAAGGCAAATCCGAGCCTTGACATTACAGTCGGTATCGACAAGGTCAAAGCCGCCTGCGAATCTGCCAAGCAGAATCCGGGCGAGGAGAACGCTTTCCGTCAGCTTCGCCTGAACCAGTGGGTAAAGCAGGCGGTGCGCTGGATGCCGATGGAGAAATGGGACAACTGCGCATTCGCTGTAGACGAGAACGAACTGGAGGGGCGTGTCTGCTATGGCGGCCTTGACCTTTCTTCAACCACGGATATAACGGCATTCGTGCTTGTTTTCCCGCCTTTGGACAATGAGGATAAATACATCATTTTGCCATACTTCTGGATTCCCGAGGATAATCTGACTCTGCGTGTTAACCGTGACCGTGCTCCGTATGATGTGTGGGAGCGCCAAGGTTACCTCCAGACCACCGAGGGAAATGTAGTGCATTACGGCTTTATTGAAAAATTCATCGAGAAACTCGGCGAACGTTTCAATATCCGTGAGATAGCTTTCGACCGTTGGGGCGCTGTGCAGATGGTGCAGAACCTTGAGGGCATGGGATTTACGGTAGTTCCGTTCGGACAGGGTTTCAAAGATATGTCACCACCGACAAAAGAATTGATGAAACTGGTGCTTGAACAGAAAATAGCGCATGGCGGTCACCCTGTTCTGCGGTGGAATATGGATAACATTTTCATTCGCACAGACCCCGCCGGCAACATCAAAGCGGACAAGGAAAAGTCCACGGAGAAAATTGACGGTGCAGTTGCTACAATAATGGCGCTTGACCGCGCTATCCGTTGTGGGAATGACGGTGGGGCGAGTGTGTATGATGAGCGAGGGCTGCTGTTTATTTGAGAAGGATTTTTAGTAAAGAAATAATTACTTTATTGTGAACAATCAACAATATTTTTTGTGAAAATTTACAATTATTGATTTTTCCTATTGACATTTAGGTTGTAACGATGTACTATGTGTACATAGCAACAACCTAAATGAAAGGAGATGCAGTGCTATTAAGAGATTGTATTTGACATTAGATGATAGGTTATACCAAAGAATTACGGAAGTGGCGGGAAAGAAGGGTATTCCACCATCAAGTTTAGTTGTAGGAAATCTAGAGGATTTGTATATGAAATCGGATTCAATCGATTATAATAAGTTGCTTGAACAAATCTGCAAAGAAGCCCAGGAAAGAGATAATACCCCGTTTGTTTTATCCGATTTGCCGTCGTTTTCGGAACTGATTGTTACGAACGCTGCAAAGGCGCACATTGGTCCATCCACACTTCGCGCACGGATTGGTAAGACTTTCAATGCGGCAGTCAAGGAAGGCAAGGTAGGAAACGTAGTCAGGGCAAAAAAAGCAAACGGCGATTTACTGAATAAAGCGGGAGTCGCGATGTATATAAATGAATTCAAAGGAGAATAAGAATATGAGAGATAGATTTGAGGTAGGAAGGGCTATCGATAAAATTTTGATTCCTTATGCAGACTGTTTTGCTTGGGAGGAATTGGGTGCCGCAGGCAGTTCCTGCTATGATCCGAACGATTTTGCTTCTGCTGTTGAAAAGGTAGAGGCCGCCTGCACTCTAGCGGCAGTTCAACTTGAAATGGAGAAGTACGGCACTCGTCATACTGATCTAGCTAAAAAGGTAGCTGCTCAGACTAAGAACCAGTATGTTACATATCCCTGGCTAAGGGACGCAGTCGCAAGGCTTCTTAGCAGCACAAACTACGAAAAACTTTGGTCGATGGTAGTTCTTTCTCGCAAGGTTAGATGGGGAATGAAAATAAAGGGGTTAACACAGATAAATATAAATTCTGTAAAAGAAGTCTTGAAATAACGTTGATAGCATCTGTCAGTAGTGGCAGGTGCTTTTCTTATGCCTAAAATCCAGGAGGATAAATTCTTATGAAACTTTTTTCAAGTCTATTCCATTCAAGGGACAAGCCTAAAAACAGCACTGCCGGCATCGCCTACCGCTTTTACATGGGCAGTTCTACCGCAGGAAAGAACGTCACCGAGCGCTCCGCAATGCAAATGACCGCTGTGTATTCCTGCGTTAGAGTGCTGTCGGAAGCTGTGGCGGGATTACCACTGCACGTTTACAAATACCGTTCAGACGGTGGTAAAGAGAAAGCAATCGACCACTCCTTGTACCGCCTGCTTCGCGATGAACCGAACCCCGAAATGACCTCGTTCGTGTTTCGTGAAACGCTTATGACTCATTTACTACTATGGGGCAACGCATACGCACAGGTTATCCGCAACGGAAAGGGCGAGGTCGTTGCTCTGTATCCGCTTATGCCGAACCGAATGACGGTTGACCGCGATTCAAGCGGAAATCTGTACTACAAATATTATCGAGGTTCAGACGAGGCAATCCGCAGCAAGGAGTACGAGGTTATTCTTTCCCCATACGATGTGTTGCATATTCCCGGACTTGGGTTTGACGGACTTGTTGGTTACTCGCCGATTGCAATGGCGAAAAACGCTATCGGGCTTGCAATTGCGACCGAGGAGTTCGGCGCAAAGTTCTTTGCAAACGGTGCAGCGCCTAGCGGCGTCCTTGAACACCCTGGTACTATAAAGAACCCGACAAAGGTTCGTGAAGCGTGGCAATCGCAGTTTGGCGGAAGTTCCAACAGCGGAAAGGTCGCTGTGCTTGAAGAAGGCATGAAATACACGCCCATCAGCATTTCCCCTGAACAGGCGCAGTTCCTTGAAACACGAAAATTTCAGATAAACGAGATTGCTCGAATTTTCAGAGTGCCGCCGCATATGGTCGGTGACCTTGAAAAATCGAGCTTTTCTAATATCGAACAGCAGTCGCTTGAATTTGTGAAATACACTCTTGAACCATGGCTTGTGCGGTGGGAACAGAGCATGATTCGTTCGCTCCTCACCCCAAGCGAGAAACAGGAATATTTCATCAAATTCAATGTTGACGGACTGCTGCGCGGCGATTACGCAAGCCGCATGAGCGGGTACGCTACCGCAAGGCAGAACGGCTGGATGTCCGCAAACGACATTCGGGAGCTTGAAAACCTCGACCGAATTCCTGCCGAGGACGGCGGCGACCTTTATCTCATAAACGGCAATATGACAAAACTTGCCGATGCGGGTATTTTCGCATCTACGAGTGGAAAGGAGGATAATTCCGATGAAGAAGTTCTGGAAATGGACGAACAGGATAGTGAAGAACGAGGAAACGCAGGATCAGAACCCGGAGAGAACTCTGTTCCTCAACGGCACTATAGCAGATGAGAGTTGGTTTGACGATGATGTCACACCGCAGATTTTCAAGGACGAACTGATGTCCGGCAGCGGTGACATTACCGTCTGGATAAACTCGCCCGGTGGTGACTGCGTGGCGGCGGCTCAGATTTACAATATGCTCATGGACTATCACGGAAATGTAACCGTGAAGATTGACGGCATAGCGGCGAGCGCGGCAAGCGTTATCGCTATGGCAGGAAATAAGGTGCTGATGTCGCCTGTTTCAATGCTGATGATACACAATCCTATGACAGTTGCGATGGGCGACACCGCCGAAATGCAGAAAGCAATTGAAATGCTGTCCGAGGTCAAGGAAAGCATTATGAACGCTTATGAAATCAAGACGGGAATGAGCCGTGCGAAAATTTCTCACCTCATGGACGCAGAAACATGGATGAACGCAAACAAAGCGATGGAACTCGGCTTTGCGGACGGTATTCTTGCCCGTGAAGAACCTATGGAGGAACAGTCCGCTAACGCTCTGATGTATTCAGAAGCGCAGGTGGTTAATTCGCTTATGGGCAGGATTGCAGAAAAGTGCCATATAGCGCCGAAAACAGAACATAAAACCAAAGCCGAGGATTTATTTTCTCGGCTTGATTTGATTAAGCACTGGAGGTAACATACATGACTATTATTGAACTGTGCGAAAAGCGCAACAAGGCGTGGGAAGCCGCAAAGGCTTTCGTTGAAACCAAGCGCGACAAGGACGGGCTTCTGTCTGCAGAGGACGCGGCTTCCTACGCTGAAATGGAACAGAAGATAAAGGACTACGGCGCTGAAATCGAGCGTATGGAGCAGATGGCAGCTATGGACGCGCAGCTTTCCAAGCCTACATCAGTACCCCTCACCGCAAAGCCGCTGAACGGCGATAAGCCCAAGTCCGGCAGAGCAAGCGATGAATACAGGGCGGCAATGCTGAACGCTCTCCGCACGAATTTCAGACAGGTGTCCGATGTGCTTTCCGAGGGCGTTGACGCTAACGGCGGATATCTCGTTCCCGAGGAATACGACAACCGCCTTATCGACACGCTGACCGAGGAAAACATCATGCGAAAGCTCGGTCACACCATCACAACCAGCGGCGAACATAAAATCAACATTGCCGCAACCAAGCCAGCCGCAGCGTGGATTGACGAGGGCGGAGCGCTTTCCTTTGGTGACGCGACCTTTGCGCAGATTAACCTTGACGCGCACAAGCTGCACGTTGCGGTTAAGGTAACCGAGGAGCTGCTTTATGACAATGCTTTCGGTCTTGAAAATTACATCATCGACCAGTTTGCAAAGGCGCTTTCCAATGCGGAGGAGGACGCTTTCCTCAACGGCGATGGTGTTGGCAAGCCTCTCGGACTTTTCTCCGACAAGGGTGGCGGCGAGGTCGCTGTCACTGCGGCGAGCGCTACCGCTATAACCGCCGATGAGATAATCAACCTTGTGTACTCCCTCAAGCGCCCGTACCGCAAGAATGCAAAGTTCATAATGAACGACCAGACTATTGCGGCGCTCCGCAAGCTGAAAGACAACAACGGCGCATATCTCTGGCAGCCGTCACTCCAGGCGGGCGAGGTCGACAGGCTGTTCGGCTACGAGGTCTACACATCTCCGTATGTTCCCACTATCGCCGCGGGAAAGCCAGTAATCGCATTCGGTGACTTCAACTACTACAATATCGGCGACCGTGGAACTCGTTCCTTTGCGAAACTCAAGGAACTGTATGCCGGAAACGGTATGGTTGGCTTTGTGGCAAAGGAGCGCGTTGACGGAAAGCTGATTCTCCCCGAAGCTGTGCAGATTCTCAAGATGAAAGCCGGCTCGGGTTCTTCCGGCGGCTAATAGGCGGTGACTATGGACGAGCTTCTGACAAAAGTAAAGCAGAACCTCATACTTGAACATTCGGCAGACGATGAACTCATAAAAGGGTTCATCACCGCCGCTGTTTCCTACGCTGAAAGCTATCAGCATTTGCCCGAGAATTACTATTCTGAAAACGCAATGCCGCCGACTACCGAACAGGCGGTAATAATGCTGTCCTCACATTTTTACGAATCGAGGGACGGCAGTACAGGCGGCTTTTTCGGGGACAATGTTCAGGCGGGGAAACAGGTGTGGGATACAGTGAATATGTTGCTGCGACTGGACAGGCGGTGGAAAGTATGAGTTTCGGGAAGATGAACACGCAGATACAGATAACGCAGAAAAGGGTCACGCTCGATGACGAGGGCTTTCAGACGGAAAGCGATGTTGTTGTAGCAACAGTCAGAGCCTATCGGGAGGGACGGCACGGCAGCGAGAAATGGGCTAACCGAACCACTTTTTCCGAAGCTACCGACCTGTTTCGTTTCCGCACTATTCCGGGAGTGAAAATATCCGCGCATATGCGGCTGTTATGCGATGGTTCTGTATTTGAGATAACCTCTGTCGAAGATGTGAAAGGCAGAGGAATGTATATTGAAGTGCTTGCAAAGGAGGTGCAGCCGAGTGGCTAAAACAGATGTTAAAATGCCCGATGAATTTCTTGCGAGGATTTCCCGGCTTGGAACGCAGACTGACAGAATTGCCGAAAAAATATTGCAGGCAGGCGGCGAGGTTGCTCTCGCAAAGGTCAAAAGCAATCTGAAATCCGTTGTAGGTTCGGGAACTATAAGCAAATCCCGCTCCACAGGAGAACTCGAACGGTCGCTCGGCTTATCTCCCGTTATGGTTGACAAAAACGGCAATCACGACATTAAGGTGGGCTTTTCCGAGCCGAGAACAGACGGGTCAAGCAATGCTAAGATAGCGAATATCCTCGAGTATGGCACAAGCAGTCAGTCGGCGAAACCCTTTCTGAAGCCCGCAAAATCCGCTGTGAAAAAGCAGTGCGTGGAAGCCATGAAATCCGCGTTTGAAAAGGAGGTCGAGGGGTTGTGAGCTTGCTTTCCGAACTAACAGAAATTGCGAAACGGCTGAAAATCCCCGCAAGCACTGCGGTGTACTCGGGAAAGCCACCCGATGAATATCTGGTGTTCACTCCGCTTTACGACAGCTTTGAACTTCATTCGGACAACAAGCCCGAAATTGATGTACAGGAAGTGCGGATTTCGCTGTTCAGCAAGGGCAATTACAACCAAATAAAGAGCAAAATTATCCGCGCCCTTATCAGCGCAGATATTACGATAACCGCCCGAAAATATGTCGGTCACGAGGACGATACGGGCTACAATCACTATGCCATTGACGTGGCAAAAGAATACGGATTGGAGGAGATATAATGGCAACTATCGGTTTGGATATGCTTTACTACGCGCCTATTACCGAGGACGAAAACGGCGATGAAACCTACGGAACTCCCGCAAAACTCGCCAAGGCTATGACTGCGGATCTGTCCGTGGAACTCGCCGAGGCAACGCTTTATGCCGATGACGGCGCGTCCGAAATCGTCAAGGAGTTCAAGAGTGGAACACTTTCCCTCGGCATTGACGATATAGGCAACAGCGCCGCGTCTGTTCTGACGGGAGCGACTATTGACAGCAACAACGTGGTTATTTCCGCAAGCGAGGACGGAGGAAATCCCGTGGCTATCGGCTTTCGTGCGAAGAAGTCCAACGGAAAATACCGCTATTTTTGGCTTTATCGTGTCAAGTTCGGTATTCCGTCAACCTCGCTTGCTACCAAGGGCGACAGCATTACGTTTTCTACGCCGACTATCGAGGGCACGGTTCTCCGCAGAAACAAGCCGGACGGCAGTGGAAAGCACCCGTGGAAAGCGGAAGTCACCGAGGGTGAAAAGGACGTTCCGGCAAGCGTTGTTACTGACTGGTACAAGTCGGTGTACGAGCCGGCATACGCGATTACCCCGCCCGAAACTTTACCGACAGAGAACGAGGAGGTTTAATCTATGGAAAACGAGCGCAGTTCTTTAATTACAATCGGCGGCGAGCAGTACGAAATGGTTCTCACCACGCGCGCGACAAAGGCAATCTCCACCCGCTATGGCGGTCTTGACAATCTCGGCGACAAGCTGATGAAGTCCGAGAATATGGAGATGGCGCTTGATGAAATCGTGTGGCTGATTACGCTGCTCTGCAATCAGGGAATACAGATTCACAACCTAAAAAACGGGGACAAGAAACCACTGCTCACCGAGGAAACCGTGGAACTTCTCACCTCTCCCGGCGAACTTGCAGAGTACAAGGACGCAATTACCGAAGCTATGCTGAAAGGCACAAAGCGGAATGTCGAAAGCGAGGATATCTCAAAAAACTCGGCAGTCGGGTGAATGATAGCGAGTTGTTCACTCGGCTGTTCTATTACGGCACGGCGCAGCTGCACCTCGGTTCGGAAGAGGTGTGGCTTATGCCGTTTGGGTTTCTGTTGGATTTGTGGGAGTGCCATAAGCAGTTTATGGGGATTGCCAAGCCTAAGCGGGAGGCTGATATTGATGAGGTGGTGCCGGTGGGGATATGATTGGAAAAGTGGTTGAAAAATGTGGAAATGTGTGGTATAATTATATTGAATGATGTAATCTAAAAAGATAATCTGTGTATTTTCACTGACGATTAGTAATACCACATAGCATAAAGTTATTAGATGTTTGTATTTGACAATTAGGAGATTAAACATGAATATAAGAGAAATTGAAAAAATAATAGATTCTTTACATGAGCATCATCCGGCATTCTCGGGGCTTAAGGAACAGGTAATATATGAAGTGCTAACTGTATTCGAGGATATTTGTTCACTTAATGTAATGGGTAGTATGCTAAACCCTTGCTTATTACAGAAGAATACAAATTATTTGGATGCTCTTAATCAAGCTTTATTCTGGATTGAAAATAGCAACCTATCTTTAGAATCTTTGCCGATTAATAGAGATATTTCTGAAGAAAAATATAAGAATTGTGCTTCACTTTTATTAGATTATGCCTATCCATATTCGGTGATATGCAGTGGATATATTTCATTTTCTCGAAATCGACTGATTGCAAAGGTGGATAATAATACAATAACATTCGACTTTCCAGATGATTACAATTGTTCTGCGTGGAATGATATTATAAGGGAAGCAAGCCAGTCTACTTTGGATGACATGATTAATGCAATTAATCCATTTAAAATATCAAATGCATATGCAACATTGCAAAAGTCAATACGCATTGAAAAAGGCGATATTACATATAATATATCAGAAGAAATTTTCAACTTATTTCTTGAAATTGCTGAAATGCATTGGGAAGCCACCAAAACTCTGCCCGTTTCTTGGAAATTTGACAATTTCACATTAGATGAATACAAAAAGGCATGGATAAGTATTGCAGCTATTTGTTACATTCATTTTTTTAGTGACTTAAAAATTCAAGATCCACAAATAAGAATACGGAATAGTATAATTACCATGCCTCTAAGTCAAATAATAGAATACGTTATAAAAATAAGTGGACTTGAAAAGCAAACCGTTGAGAAAATAATTAAGTATATAACTTTTGAACCAAGAAAGAAAAATATAGATATCATGTATCAGCCTATTATTGTTTTGAACGATGATACGGCGCTGATAGCTCCCATGTTATTTATCAATTCGCGGCCAGAACGAAATCTTTTAGCTGTTGTGTGCACTAAAAAAGATAGTGAACATTCAAAAGAAGTAAATAAACTTGAGGAATTAATGGTGCAAGAACTTGAAAGTGTAATTCCTCATCTTAATACACTAAGGATAGTTAAGCACAAGAATCTTGGGGGACGTTTGCCTGATATTGATTTTGCTATATTAGATACTACAACTAACTCAGCTCTTATGTGTGAACTAAAATGGTTTATCGCAGCAGATTCTACTAAAGAAGTGTATGCAAGAGAGGATGATATAACACATGGCTGTGAGCAATCTGATATGGTGATGGCTTATGCAATGAGTGATAGAAAACGCTTCATAAAACAGGTGTTCAACTATGATGATGGTGCTAATGTGGATTTATTTTGCTGTGTGGTTGCACGTCACAATATTAGAACTCAACACCCTTATATCCCCGTAATAGATTTAAGTAAACTCAAAAAATTGTTTATGACTCAACCTATAAACAAAGTATTTCATACGATACGGGAGCACAAATATGAAGATTCCTTGCCAGATGATGCTTCCATAACATATCAAAGTGTAAAATATGGTGATTTCACATTCAAAATTCCTGCAATATGTTTCGGAACCATGCCATTGTAAGCATTATTGTGGTATTGTTGATAAAAATATGTATAAAGGAGTAGCCAAACCCGGTTGCTCCTTTTCCTATATTTTCGAGCCGCAAGGCTCTTTTTTTATGCCCTTTCCAAGGAGGTGACGCAGAATGTCTGAAAATTTCGGCCTTAAAATAGGTCTTGAGGGCGAAAAGGAGTTCAAGAAATCACTCGCCGAAATCAATAATTCTTTCAAGGTCCTCGGCTCTGAAATGAAACTGGTAGATTCGCAGTTCGACAAGAACGATAAATCCATCGAAGCACTCGCAGCCCGCAGTGAGGTTCTTAATAAGAAAATCGACAGTCAGAAGCAGAAAATCGAAACGCTCCGTTCTGCCCTTGCCAATGCCGCTGAATCATTCGGTGAGAACGACCGCCGCACTCAAAGCTGGCAGATTCAGCTGAACAACGCGCAGGCGGCTCTGAACGGCATGGAGAGTGAACTCAACTCCAACACCACCGCTCTCGCCAATGCCGACAAGGGCTTTGATGAAGCCGGAGATGAAGCAAAGGACTTTTCAAATTCCGTCAAGAACGCCGCCGACACAAGCGAGGACGCTGACGGAAAGTTGAGCAAGCTCGGCGATACCGCAAAGAAAATCGGCGCGGCTCTCGGGGCGGCTGCGGCGGCAGTCGGAACAGCCTGTGTCGCCGCGGGGAAAAAGCTGTGGGATATGGCGAACGAAGTCGGCTCGGCGGGCGACCAAATCGACAAGACCTCTCAGAAAATCGGCATAAGCGCCGAAAGCTATCAGAAATGGGGCTATGTCTTTGAGCGCTGTGGCGCAGACGTAGATAACCTCCAATCGGGAATGAAAAAGCTGTCTACCGTCATAACGGACGCGGCGAACGGTTCGGATTCCGCTGCCGAAAAGCTGTCTGCTGTGGGGCTTTCCATCGAGGACTTGAACGGCAAAAGCCAAGATGAGCAGCTGTCGCTTGTTATTTCCGCTTTACAAGGCATGGAAGCGGGCGCAGAACGCACTGCTGCTGCAAACGACCTCCTCGGTAAATCCGCAACGGATATGGCGGCCGTTCTCAACATTACCGCAGAGGAAACCGAGCGTTTAAAGCAAGAAGCCGAGGACTACGGAATGGTTATGAGCAACGAAGCCGTAGCCGCGTCTGCCGCTTTCGAGGACAGCCTTACACGGCTCTCGCATACTGCGGGCGGTCTGAAAAATCGCATGGTAGGAGAACTTCTGCCCGGAATAACACAGATTACGGACGGACTTGCCGACCTGCTTGCGGGAAACGATAACGCCGCCGATGAACTGAAAAGCGGCGTTTCAAGCGTTATTGACGCAATAAAAACTCTCATTCCGCAAGCCGCAAAGCTGGTTTCCTCAATTGCCGGAGCAGTTCTTGAAAGCGCACCCGGTATCATCAAGGCGCTTGCCGATGGACTTCTTTCGGCAATATCCGAACTCACTCCGACACTCGCCAAAATTGTGACAGAGATTATTTCGGCTTTGGTGGGGTTACTTCCGCAGATAGTTTCGGCGGGAGCGGATATTCTGCTGTCGCTCATCAAGGGTATTGCGGACACAATTCCGCAGCTTGTTCCGCAGATTGTGACCGTGGTTGTGGAGATAGTGAAAACGCTCATCGACAACCTGCCGCTTATTCTGGACGCAGCTTTGCAGTTAGTTGTTGGACTTGCACAAGGTATACTTGACGCGCTTCCTGTGCTGATTGAAGCGCTCCCGCAAATCATCACAGGCATTGTGGATTTCCTTATCGGAGCAATACCGCAGATAATCGAAGCGGGAATACAGCTGCTCACCTCGCTTGTGACGGCTCTGCCGGACATCATAACCGCAATTGTAGAGGTCATTCCGCAGATAATTGACGGAATAATTACTGCGGTCATTTCGGCTATCCCTCTGATAATTGACGCAGGAATTAAACTGCTCATCTCGCTTGTGCAGAACCTCCCGACTATCATCACGACCATTGTTGCGGCTATTCCGCAGATTATTTCAAGCGTTATTGACGCAGTAATCGGCGCTATTCCGCAGCTTATTGCGGCGGGTGTTCAGCTGTTCATTTCGCTGATTGCAAATCTCCCTACAATCATTATTGAGATAGTCAAGGCCATTCCGCAAATCATAACAGGAATCGTGGACGCATTCGGCAGCTACTTCGGAAAGATGGCAGAGGTCGGCGGTAATCTGCTGAAAGGTCTGTGGCAAGGTATCTCGGACGCGGGCGCATGGCTCTGGAATCAAATCAGCGGCTTTTTCGGCGGCATTGTGGACGGAATCAAGGACTTCTTCGGAATACACTCGCCGTCAAAGCTGTTCGCCAACCTCGGCGGCTTTATGGCAGAAGGACTTGGCGAGGGCTTCGGCGATGAGATGAAGGACGTTTCAAAGAGTATGCAGAACGCTATCCCATCAGATTTCGACCTCGACATGAATGGCACGGTTTCGGGTTTCAACGGAGTACAGACGCAGGCATTTGACATTACGATTCCGCTGAGCATTGACGGAGTTCCGCTGACTAAGGTAATATCCAGAATACAGTGGAATCAGAACAAGGTGACGGTGAGGAATGCGGGGGCGGTGTGATGGTGCAGATAATCGTGACTGAAAACGGCAATGTCAGAGGTGTGTTTACACGGGTGATTTCCGCATCGCTTACCGACAGTTTGAACGGAGAATGCACCTTTCAATTTTCTGTGATTTCCTCGATGGCTTCGGAGATATACACAGGGCTGGAGGTACAGCTGAAAAGCGACACGCTGAACTACCTTTTCAATGTGGTGAAGGTGTCAAAATCGCTCTCAAATGGCATTGCGATTTGCACAGTGGAGTGCGAACACAAGTCCTACGAACTTAACAACGATGAATACAAGCTGACTGAATTTGACTTCAAGGGCGCTCCGGGTGAGTGCCTTATTTCTTTGTTGCAAGGTACTTCGCTGACCGCAGGAATTTGCGACACGACCGTTCCGATAAAGCTGAAAATCAACCGAGAATGTACCCGCAGAGCCGCCTTAATGCAGCTTATTGCGCTCTGCGGAGGAGAAATCGAGTACAACGGAAATGAGATAAATATCCGTTCGCACAGAGGTTCGCAGGACTACATCAGCATTATGGACGGGAAAAACGTGTCCGACCTCACAATGGAAACCGACAGCCGTTCGGGAACTACAAACTACGAGCTGACGCTCTACAAGAACGTCAATTTCTCGGTCGGCGACAACGTGCAGATAGTGTTCCACCCGTTCAATCTCAATGTGAATACCCGCATAATCGCCATGAGTTTCAATCCGTACAACCGCCGTGAAATCTCCATCGAAGTCGGAGATTATCGTCCGAGCATTTCGGACAATCTCTATCAGATGGAGCAGAAAACGAACGAGATACGCAAGGACGTGGGCGAATCCACTGCGGAGTTGAAAACCGCAACAAACAGCACGGATATTTCGATAACGGAGAAGTCACAGCGGCTGTTCCGCATTACTTACAATGCGATTCAAGCGACATATGCGGCGTTCTGCTCGACTGTTAAATTCGTGATTTCAGCCGCAGGAACTCTTGCGTTCATTCTGAAAAAGAACGAAAACGAAGTCATGCGGTATGAGGAGTATTTCAGCGAGGGTACTCACACCAAGACTTACACATATCCGTTTACATCGGAGATAGGTCAAAATACTATGTCGCTCAGCGTGGTTTCGGCTGACGGCGCAGAGGGTAAATTTCCGAAAATGCAGACCTGGGGCTATGTAATGGGCGCTTACCTTGCAGGAGATACTCCCTGGGACGGCTACATTGAAGCCCGTGAGGACGAGGTTCGTTTTACCATGCGCCGAACCGTCAGAAAGTCGCTTGTTCGTATATCAGATACTCTGCTGTTTGAAATACTCAAATCGCACAAGTTCAAGTTCAGCGAACCTATGTCCGCTTTCATAAAGCGTGAAAAGGGCAGAAAAACGCTTGAACCCACCATCAGAGCGGTATTCCCGGACGCATGGAGTCCGAAGATAATCACACCGCCGCCAATCACCGTGGTGAACATATCGAACAGAAAGCTGTATCTTGAACTGCGAAATTCCGTCAAGGCGGAGCGCATTGAAACAACGGCTTTCACAATGATAGTCACCACCGAAAAGGAAACAGTCCGCTTGCAGCCGATTTCCACAGATTTCGGCGTGGGTGATTTCGGCAGTACGATTTGGCTTGCGTTCGGCAGTTCCGCAATGAAAGACAGCGTTCAGAGCATTACGCTGCTGTATGATGGAGATGTCGGAAATCTTATTGATGTTCTGAACAATGCGCCGTGTAACGGCTTCCAGACATCGTTTATTTACACACCGTATGAGGAGGAACAGAATGATTAAAGGTAAAGCGACTATTCAGCTTTTTGATGAGAAATCCGGAGAAGTGGTTAAGGAACTTCATGAGGAAAACATGATTACAAATGCCGTTGACACGATTCTCAACCCGCCTGACTACATCGAAATCGGCATGGATTCCGACAATGACCGCAGCTTTAATATGCTGCGTGATTTTGCGGGAAACCTTGCAGATACTGCGTTCCGTGGGGTTATAGTCTGCCGTGATAAGATTCCCGAGGACGGCAACAATATGATGCTACCTTGGACGAACGAGGAGATAGGTCACGCAGGAATCGCCAACACGAACACGGACACAAGCATCGGCACTTACAATGCTAACGAAAGCGGCCGCATTGAGAACGGCAAGGGCTACCGCCATGTGTGGGACTTCGCTTCGGACAAGGCGAATGGCGAAATCAGCTGTATCTGCCTTACCACCAAGGACGGCGGCACAAACGGAATGCACCATTCCTACTGGAATCTGTCATGCGGAGGAACTGACCTTAACAGCAGTTCTCTGGATTCGTTCAGGCAGGCATATCACACTATTGTCGGGCGGTATATTCCGGATTCGCAGTTCAACTGCGGGGTTTTCAAGTGGTTTTACATGGGCAGGCTGACGAATGGAAATGTGCGGCTCCTCGGAAAGCATATTCATGACGGGTGTATTTACGAGGTCGTTATGTTCGACCCCATGTCCATAAGCGTAAGCACGGAAAAGCCGTTCTGCGGCATTATAAGCGTGAAGAAAGTCATAGAGCTGTTCCCGGCGGCAGAGCGTATTCCGGATTCCATGTACGACAACAGCTATCATCATGGCGGCTATTTTTATGACTGTAACACTACAAATGTAGATTATGTACCGCAGGAGGAAAAGGAGAAACTGCGTCAGGATTGGGAGGACGACCCACAGTGGCTTGCGTATTTTCCGTATGTTATCGGTGATAAGATACATATCGTTGCGACCTCACGCTGTCATATCCATCACTATATTTTCAGGCTGTCCGACTACTCGCAGGTTTCGAAGAAAACCATCGAAACAGACACTCTGCTCCAGACGTATGGCGTGGGCTTTAAGTATGAGAGAATCAGCAATTCTTCATCGCAGTACAGGTGGTTTTACGGCGCGGGTGTGAACGGCGATTACTGCAATGCGCTGAGCGCCTTTGAGTGGGACGATAAGTACTTCGTCATTACTAAATATCCGCTGATAGACGGAAAAGAAGCGACAGGAACAAACAACTTCGGGCAGCTGCGCATATTCACAAAGGATGGCAAATCCACGGGCAAGACGTGGCAGTATGTCGCTGACGGAACGCTCTCTAATATGACGGCGGCGAGCTTCTGGGGATTTTATGTTGACGAAAAGACGAACACTCCTCTTGTGATTTGCGACAGCTGCAATATTTCCTATTCACTGCTTGCCCTTGAGATAATCAAAAGCGGCGAGGATTACGGAAGATACAGAATGAGGTTTTCTGCACCCACTTATTCAAGCAGCTACCTCTATTCTTACGCAAATATACTCAAAGTCGATGGACTTAGTCTGCCGCTGTATGTCCTGCCGTACTATCCGTATTCAAGCGGCAGTCAGCATTTCTTCGGCTTTGCGCTTGGGATATGCAAGCTGTGTCTTACAACAATAAATAACCTGTCAGAGCCGGTGCGAAAACTGGACGGGCAGGTCATGAAAATAACTTACGACATCGTTGACGAATGATTGGAGGGTTTATTATGAGAGAATTCTGGAACACAATTCAGCTTATTTTTACGGCGGTCGGCGGGTGGCTCGGCTGGTTTCTCGGAGGGAGCGATGGTTTGCTTTTTGCGCTTATTGCCTTTGTGGTGATTGACTACATAACCGGAGTGATGTGCGCTATTTCGGACAAGAAGCTGTCCAGCGCAGTCGGGTTCAAGGGAATATGCAGAAAGGTGCTTATCTTCGCTCTGGTCGGCGGCGGGCATATTCTCGACACACGGGTTATTGGCGCAGGTTCTGTTCTGCGCACTGCAGTGATATTCTTCTATCTGTCGAACGAGGGGATTTCACTGCTTGAGAATGCAGCGCACCTGGGTCTGCCCGTTCCGAAGAAACTGAAAGACGTACTGGAGCAGCTGCATAAGCGCTCGGAAAAGGAGGACGACGATGAAGATTAAAGGTGTTGATTTAAGCTACTGCCAGGAGGACATCAGCTTTCCTGCACTGAAACAGGCGGGTGTGAGATTTGCGATTATCCGTGCAGGCTTTTCCACAAAGAAAGATGTTACTATGGATAAGTTCGTGGCTGACTGCAAGAAATACGGCATTGATTACGGATTTTACTGGTACAGCTATGCTATGAGCATTGAGCAGGCAGAAGCTGAAGCTAAAAAATGTATTTCTGTGATTAAGGAACTGTCCCCGACATATCCCGTATTCTTCGACATGGAGGAGGAAAAGCAGATCGGCGATTTAAACACGGACACACGCACAAAGATGGCTATTGCTTTCTGCGAAAAGATAAGGCAGGCGGGATTCAAGCCCGGAGTTTATGCAAATCCGTCCTTTATGGAGAACTATTATGACAAGAGCAGGATTGTCGGCAAGTATGACATATGGCTTGCTCACTGGACTAACAGCCCAATTGCCCGTCAAAGTACAACTACGGTCAGACTATGTGGCAGTGGGGACTTGACAGAATAGGCGGATACGACATTGACGGCGATATCTGCTTTACCGATTACGGCAAGAAAAAGCCCGTTGAGAAAACCATAGATCAGCTTGCTGACGAGGTTCTTGCCGGCAAGTGGGATAACGGCGCAGAGCGTGAAAGGCTGCTCACCGCCGCCGGATACGACTACAATGCGGTTCAGAAAAGGGTGAACGAAAAGCTCTATAAGAAAACCGTTGACGAGATTGCCGTTGAAGTTGTTGCGGGGCTGTGGGGGAACGGAGCTGAACGCAAGGAAAAGTTGATGGAAGCCGGGTATGATTACTCGGAGGTGCAGAGAAGAGTAAATCAGCTTATTAAATAAGAAATGTGCCGTGGGCATTTGGACTATTCCGAATGCCCACGACTTTTTTTATTTCAGAAAAATACACATGGTACTTCGGATTTTGCGTTTTTCTTTTGCCTGTAGAAATAAAAGATAACCGGAGGTGTTTTCATGTATAACATTTTTATGACCCACATGAAAGAGATAGAGAAAAACGCTGAAAATCTACCTGTCAGAACCGAACCCGATATACAAGCAATTTCAAAACAGATTACGCAGGAAGAAATCCAGCGTGATTTCGATTATTATATGGCGCAGTGCATAGCAGAAAAGCTGAAATTCGAGGGTCTTATCACAGTTGACGAATTCAACAAACTGACCGCTCTTAACCGCCGTACTTTTTTACCTATGAATGTCGAGATATTACCGAAAATACGTTGATTATATCTCGGTTTAGAGTTAATATGTCAACACTGAAGAGAGGTGAAAAAAGTGAAAACTGTAACAAAAATCGAATCCAACCAACGTACTACGGGCTCTGAGAAAAAGCTCCGTGTTGCGGCATACTGCCGTGTGTCGACAGGTTCTGACGATCAGCTTGAAAGCCTTGCTGAACAGAAAAAGCACTATGAAACCTACATTCAGGTGCACGAAAACTGGAATTTCGCAGGCCTATACTATGATGAGGGGATAAGCGGTACTAAAAAGGAAAAGCGCTCCGAACTTATGCGATTGCTTTCTGATTGCGAAGCGGGTCAAATCGACTTCATCATCACAAAGTCCATAAGCCGATTTGTGAGAAATACCACTGACTGCCTTGAAATGGTGCGAAAGTTGCTTGCAGTAAATGTAGCAATATATTTTGAAAAGGAAAATATCAATACCACTTCAATGGAAAGCGAGTTGGTACTTGCGGTTCTCAGCAGCCTTGCAGAGAACGAATCAGTGTCAATATCCGGTAACGAAAAGTGGTCTATAAGACAGCGGTTTCAGAGCGGTACATACAAAATGAATCCGCCGCCGTATGGTTACAGGTGGAACGGCGAACAGCTTGAAGTAAATAATGACCAAGCGGAAATTGTTAAGCGCATTTTTGCTGAATTTCTCTCGGGAAAAGGAGTAATGCACATTGCAAGAAACCTGGATTCGGATAATATTGCTCCTGCCCGTGGAAAGCAATGGTGTCAATCGAGTATTCTCAGAATTTTGAAAAATGAGAATTACACAGGAAACGCAGTTTTCCAGAAAACCTTTACAGATGAGTCTTTTCGCCGCTGCGTGAATTACGGACAGTTGGATAAGTATCTTGTTGCTGATCATCACGAGGGGATAATCAGCAAGGCTGACTTTGAATCAGCTTCTGCTTTGATAGACAGACACTCCGTTGAAAAGAACGTTACTAAGGGTAGCCACAAGTATCAGCTGCGGTATTGCTTTTCGGGAAAGATAGTCTGCGGTGAGTGCGGCGCTACGCTAAAGCACAGGACTCACAGGCTTGGCGGTGAAACGTATGAAGCGTGGTGCTGCAGCACTCACATATATAATAAGGAAGGCTGTTCAATGAAGTTCATCAGGGACGATGACATCAAACTTGCTTTTGTTACAATGATGAACAAACTGGTTTTCGGTCACAAGCTGATTTTGAAGCCGTATTTGCTGACATTACGCAGTTCGTCAACGGACAGCAGCATTCAGCGAATACAGCAGCTTCGGCTGTTGATCGAACAGAACACGGGTCAGCAGGAAACTCTCACACGTCTTATGGCGAATGGTTTTATTGACAGAGCGCTTTTCGGTCGGGAGTTGAACGCAATAATGGCTCAGACCGATGAATACCGTGCTGAAATTGATACGCTCAGCAGTTCAGTCACAGGAGATGGCGCAAAGCTGAAAGAAACCGAGCGGCTTATAAAGCTGGTCGAGCGTGGGAGAATATTCACGGAATTTGACGCAGACTTGTTTTCAAAACTGGTTGACCGCATTTGTGCATTTTCTCGCAATGAGATCGGCTTTGTGCTGAAATGCGGATTGACGCTCAGAGAAAGGATCGGTGAGTAGAGTGGAGCATATTCCTTACGGCTATCGCATTGAGAACGGAAAAGCGGCGGTTGATGAAACTGCGGCAGAGCAGGTTCGGAGATTATTTGAAAACTACCTCAGCGGCGATTCGCTGAAAAAAGCGGCCGAAAACGCAGGTATCACAGGAAATCATGGCACTATCAAACTAATGCTGCAGAACCGCCGCTACCCGGGAGATGACTTTTACCCTCCGATAATCAGCGAGGAGATGTTCAATGCTGCAGCAGAGGAGCTTCAAAGCCGTGCTGAACGGCTCGGCAGAAACGGTCATGTAAGAAAAGAACGGTCGGTGAATGTCCCTGTGCGGTTCACATTTATCAGCACAGCAGATTATTTCGAGGATCCCGTTCGGCAGGCAGAATATATGTATGGATTGATAAAGACAGAGGTGACGAACATTGAGTAACATAACGATAATCCCGGCAAGACCCCAGCGGGCTAACTCACAGCAGAATGAAACGGAAAAACCAAAGCTGCGAGTGGCTGCGTACTGTCGCGTCAGCACGGACAGCGATGAACAGGCGACCAGCTACGAAGCCCAGGTGTCGCATTATACAGAGCAGATCACCCGAAACCCCGAATGGGCATTTGCGGGTATTTATGCCGATGATGGTATCTCCGGCACGAATACCAAAAAGCGTGAGGAATTCAACCGTATGATAGCCGACTGCATGGACGGCAGAATCGACATGATTATCACAAAGTCCATCAGCCGATTTGCCAGAAATACGCTTGACTGCCTTAAATACATACGTCAGCTTAAGGGGCGTAACATTCCCGTATTCTTTGAGAAAGAGAATATCAACACCCTGGACGCGAAGGGCGAGGTTCTGCTTACGATAATGGCTTCGCTTGCACAGCAGGAATCTCAGTCGCTTAGTCAGAATGTGAAACTCGGCTTGCAGTTCCGCTATCAGCGGGGAGAGGTGCAAGTGAACCACAGCCGTTTTCTTGGCTACACCAAAGACGAGAACGGCAGGCTTGTGATCGACCCGGAGCAGGCAGAGGTAGTGCGGAGAATTTACCGTGAATACCTTGACGGTTACAGCACAGATAAAATCTCCGCCGGTCTGGAGCGTGACGGAATACTCACCGGCGCAGGAAATCCACGCTGGCATACAAGCACTGTAGCCAAGATACTGCGCAACGAAAAGTACATGGGCGATGCGCTTCTGCAAAAGACCTACACGGTGGATTATCTTTCCAAAAAGCGTATAAAGAATAACGGAATAATGCCGCAGTACTATGTCGAGAACGACCACGAAGCAATTATTCCTAAAGAGATTTTTATGCGGGTGCAGGACGAACTTGTGCGCCGCAGGCTTGTAAAGGTCAGCCCGAATGGGAGAAAGCATGGTTTCAGCAGTAATCATGTGTTTTCTCAGATGATAGTCTGCGGGGAGTGCGGCGAACTGTTTCGCCGTGTTCACTGGAATAATCATGGCTGTCGTTCAATCGTTTGGCGGTGTCTTAGTCGTTTGCAGCCTACAGGTGTGATTTGCCATGCCCGTACGGTAAACGAAGAAGTGCTGAAAAATGTGGTCGTGCAGGCATTCAATGAGCTGCTCGGCAGTAAGAGCGCTTATCAGAAGCGGCTGCAGGACAATCTTGCGGCGGTGCTTCGTGGGTATGAAGATGAGCAGGCTCTGAAGATAGACAAGCGGCTTGCCGAACTTCAGCAGGATCTTATCAACCACGCTTCCCGCAAGGAGGACTACAACGACATCGCCGATGAGATATTCCGGCTTCGTGATATGAAACAGAAGAACTTCACCGACACCGCCGTCCGTAACGAACAGGTCAAGCGTATCAACGAGCTGAATGAGTTCATAGAGCAGCAGGATTCTGAGCTTACCGAATTTGACGAGAGCCTTGTGCGGCGGTGGATTAAGGAGATTATAGTCTGGGACGAAAGGTTTTCTGTGGAGCTGAAGTCGGGAGTGAGGGTAGAAATTGAAATATAGTATTTATAAGTAAAGGCAGGCTCTTAATCATTGGAATACATCCGGTGGTTAAGAGCTCTTATGTATTTATTCTGTTGGTTGTGCTATCGTTTTTACATCCGTGTCATACTCTGTGTCAGTTACATCGGATCTCGTATATCGTTCATCAAATAAATCTATTAAACTTTCCACTTCGCTATAATTACCAAGTACTATTTGATTTGCTTCATGGTTAAACTGAAATTTTCCCTGCCAACGCGGTAAGGTGTTAACTTTATTAATTAGTTGCTCTTGGGTAAGGTCAAACACTCTTGATGTACTGATTCGCATCATTTTCTTTGCGTATTTAGCTTTTCCACGTTGAATATATTCAAATAGTTTGTCAGTATTATTAACAAGATTTTTTTGCACAATAGATTGAACAGTTTGTTGTGCTGATTGATATATATAGTCTTGAAAATTAAAATATTTTTGTAAAAGCGTAATATTATTTGTAATTAAATAATTGTCTAATACAAGAATATCTATTTTCTTTGCTATTGTAAGTAAGCTTTCACGCTGTTCTGAAAAAACAATTTGATTTTCGAATCTCATTAAGCGAGCCATACAATTATTTTTCTTTTTGTTAGGTATCATAATACTCCAAAGATGCTGATAAATCCAAAATTCATCATTTCCTTTTCTGATACAAAAAATGAGCCCAGAAGCATCAGATAAATCTTCTTCAGCAAATTCTCCTAATTCATTAGCATCCGATAAATAATCAAAAGGATGGAAGTTATCTTTTTGCTCAAAAATTAAATGTTTATGCTGGTTATCAGCTAATTGGCAGCCGTCTGCATATTCTGCATCTTCTGTCAAATATTGTTGTTCCAGGATTTCAATAAACATTTCTTTAAGAAAAGTTCTAAAGTTTTTTCCTTGTTCATTGGGTTCTTCTGAAAAAGAAATCCTTTTTAGTTTAGGAGAATTCTTTTTTACAATAAACGCTTCTAATCCACATTGTGTTGAATTGTCACAATAATCCTTAAGCTTTGTTCTAATTTGATCTTCGTTTAGTTTTTCTTTTGACATATTATTCCTCTTATATATTGTTTGAAATTT
>ENA-UEYI01000309-UEYI01000309.1-human-gut-metagenome-genome-assembly--contig:-NODE-309-length-49645-cov-7.533066_pt1 | contig 49645 bp, 32 predicted proteins | sample MGYA00242900_ERZ507916 | MGnify/ENA primary metagenome ERZ507916 (study PRJEB26167, sample SAMN06115521) | human gut metagenome | host: Homo sapiens | place: China:Chongqing | collected 2015-09-02...
GGTTGCGTCAGGCACCAATATTTCGCTCGTACCGTATGAAATGATTGCGACCGGATTGCCGATTATCGAATTCAAAGGCGGGTCTTTTCCGTACTTCTTCGGCGAAGACGACGCTTTTATGTTCGATCTGAACTACGACGAACTTTACGCAGATATTAAGCACGCTATCGATGAACCGCAGATTTTGGTTGACAGAGATAAAAGAAACCGCGAAAAACTAGACGGACTTTCGTGGAACGATTCTGCGGAAAAGTTCAGACAGATTTTAGAGAATTTAGTTATTAATGGATAAAAGAAAAGGAACAATCAACGTAACCGTTTCTATAGTTTTCAGAATGGTAATCCTTATTCTCAATATTTTGGTAAGGAGATATCTGATTCGCTGTATCGGAGATGAAATAAACGGACTTAACTCGTTATATATTTCGATACTTGATTTTCTGGCGGTCGCGGAACTAGGCGTGGGTAGTGCGATTACTTTTTGTATGTACAAGCCTATCGTCGATGGCGATAACGACAAAGTTTCCGCGCTTTACGGATTGTTTACTAAACTGTATCTTATTATAGGCGGAATAATTCTGGCAGCGGGGTGTATAATTATGCCCCTTTTGCCGTTTGTAGCGAAAGGATATCAGGACGTAGACGTAAATTTATATCTTACGTTCGGGCTGACTTTGATTGCCGTCGTAATGACGTATTTGTTCAGTTCGAAAACTTCGCTGATTAACGCGTACAAAAACAATTATATCACCGTTACCATTTCGTCGGTGGGGCAGATTTTACAGAACGCCGTACAAATAGCCGTACTTATTTGCACCGGCTCGTATATCGGGTATTTGCTTTGCCGTATTGCGACGAGCGGATTACAATGGCTTGTAACCGACGTTATAACGCGGAAAAAATATAGCAACATAATAAAAAACGTTCGCAAAATAGACGCCGACACAAAAAAAGAAGTTACCAAAAACATAAAAGCGATGTTTTTGCACAAAATCGGCGGCGTGCTTGTCAATTCTGCCGACAGCATAATCATATCGACGTTTTTAGGAGTCGTGATTTTAGGGAAATATTCCAACTACACAACGATTATGGCGGCGATGTTTTCCGTGCTGTGTCTGTGTTTCAGTCCGCTTACGTCCGTTATAGGACATATGTTCGTAGAAGAGAGTAATGAGCGTGCGCTGAGATATCTAAACTTCTTTCATACTTTCAACTACGTTCTGGGCGTTATTTTCTTCCTCGGCTATTACGCGGTAATCGACAATCTCATTTCGATTTTATTCGCCGACGGACTGGAACTCGCTAAGTCCGTGTCTTTTATCATAACGTTGAATTACTTCGTGCAGTTTATGAGGCAATCAGTATTGCTTTTCCGCGACGCTACCGGCACGTTTTATTACGACCGTTGGAAACCGATCGCCGAGGGTCTTACGAATATAGTGCTGTCGGTTGCGTTCGTGTTCCTGTTCGATTATCTGTGGGGAGCGGACTACGCGGTAGTCGGCGTTATCGCGGCGACGATATTTACCAACTTGTGTATTTGTCACGTCGTCGAGCCGCACGTTCTTTATAAATACGCATTGCGCACAAGCACGAAAAAATACTATATCCGTAATTACACGTATATCGCGATTTTCACCGGGCTGCTCGTCGCGTTGAACTTCACTATGATAAAAAGCGACAACGAGTGGATAGAACTTTTTGCCAACGGCGCGATATCGCTCGCGTACTCGCTGACCGCGTCGCTTGTAATAATCTTGTCGAACAAAACTTTCCGCAGTTATCTCTCGGTGTTTTTCCGTAAAATAAAGTCGCGTAAATCGTCCGGCGTACAAGCGTGTCCCGCGGACGGCGAGAGCGTGCTGGGTGAGAATGGTGAAAGCGGAGTTTCGGGCGGCGCGAACGGCGAAGAGGGAAAGAAAGATAAAGAGGAATAAGAGAAAAGACGATATATGTCGTTTTGAAACGGTTTTACTTACGGTAAAGCCGTTTTTTTTGTGTAAAAATCACGGCGCGAGTTGTGGCCGGGCTACGGTTGGCAGGGCGGAGAGAAGAAAAAAGCATCTGTCGGGGGCGGAATAGTTTGCGGAACGAGCGGATATAATTAGTTAAACAAAGACGCGGCCCGCAGAGTTCGCTCGACGATAAAATTCAAAAAAAATTTTAAAAATTTTTCCGAAAAGTATTGACAAACGCGAAAAGCGGTGGTACAATATTAGCAGTTGATAGGGAAGAGTGCTAACAGAGGTTAGCAGCAATTGCCAATCAACTGAAATAATAAAGACAAATTCGGAGGTAAGTATTATGAGAAATTATATTGTGAAGAGAAATCCTATGGGATTGTTTGACGAAGCGTTCGACGACTTTTTTAAACCGACGTTTTACAACATGGACAACACGGTTATGAAGACCGACGTTAAGGAAAGCAAGGACGGCTACACGCTGGAGATCGAGATGCCGGGCTACAGCAAGGACGACATTCATATCAGCATGGAAGACGGATACGTTTCGGTCAGCGCGGCAAAGACCGAAAAAGAAGAGGACAAAGAGAACCGCTACATCAGAAAAGAGCGCAGCGTTTCTTGCTCGAGAAGTTACTACGTCGGCGACGTCGAGGAAAAGGACGTCAAGGCGAAATTCGAGAACGGCGTACTCACGCTCACTGTTCCGAAGCCGCAGGAAAAACTGCCCGAAAAGCATCATATCGCTATCGAATAACGCATAGCGCTTAATGCGCGATAGTAAGAGTAAGCAAAAAAGCCCTTGTCGGTAATTCCGGCAAGGGCTTTTTGCGTATTGCGAATAAGGATAAGACAGCGGTTCTATTTAGGGGATCCTCACGGTTGATTGCGCGTCCGAGGTTTGACGAGGACTCGTTCTGTTTTTTAATTTACCGCGCAGTTTCCGTTTTTAACCGTCATTCTACGCGCGGCGCCGCGCGTAGCGCCGTAAAAACAATTCAGTGAATTGTTTTTAGAAATCTCGGGGAGCAATCTATGATTGCGACCTGTGGAGAGTGGATCCCCCCCCCGCAATACTTATCACGACAATCCGATATTTAGCGCATTACGATGAGAAAAGAACGGTATAAGACGATAAAATAATGCTTTATTCGGAGCAAACGGGCATTGTATAATTAAACCATATCAATACTAAAAGGCTTCGTTATGTGGATCAAAAGAAAGAAAAAAGAGGAAAACGAGGGATTGCCGGTATTCGTCGGGCGATTTTCGGCGCGCGAAGGGCTTTCGCGGTGCGAACTTAAGATAACCGCGACCGGGATATTCGGCGCGAGTTTCAACGGCTACGAGATCCCCGATCTTTTCATGCCCGGCTGGTGCAACTACGATAAGCGTATCGACGCGTGTACTTACGACCTTACCGATTACGTCAAGCCCGACAACGCGCTGACCGTGACGGTGGCGAACGGCTGGTATTCCGGGAAACTCGGCTACGGCAACAAAACGAACGTTTTCGGCGACGAAAAGCGCCTTTACGCGGTTTTCACGCTGACTTACGCGGACGGCACGACCGAAAAAATCGAATCGGACGAGAAGTGGCAAACGACGACTTCTGACGTGATTTTCGCGGACTTTTTCGACGGCGAAACGATAGACGCTCGCCTGCGCGGCGTTGCGGCGGAGTACGCCCCCGCCGAGCCCGCCGACTATTCCGTGCCGATCACCGGGTACGCTTGCGAGCCGGTGCGCGTGACGGAAACGCTCGAACCGAAAATAATCTACGAGGACGAAACGACGATCCGTTACGACTTCGGGCGCAATTTTGCGGGCATGATCGCGATTACGGCGCGCGGCGGATGCGGCGACAAGCTCACGATCAGATACGGCGAAATGCTGGACGGAGGCAGAGTGTACGTCGAGAATCTCCGTCGGGCGAAATGCACGGACGAATTTATTCTCTCGGGCGGAACGGACCGCTTCGAGCCGAAATTTACATATCACGGCTTCAGGTACGCGGAAATAACCAAGCCCGCGGGTGCGCTCGTGACAGAAACGCTCGCGCGCGTGATAACGCAGAATATCGAATATTACGGCAGTTTCGAGTGTTCGGACGAAATCGTGAACGGCGTTTACGCTATGGCTAAAAACGGACAGAAAAGCAACTTCGTGGCGATCCCGACGGACTGCCCGCAACGCGACGAGCGGCTCGGGTGGACGGGCGACGCGGAAGTTTTCTGCAACTCCGCGATGTTCAACGCCGATTGCAAGCGGTTTTTCGAAAACTATCTGCACTTAGTGCGCGACGATACTCTCGAAAACGGTCGTATACCCTCGATCGTGCCGCTGTATATGCCGATCGCGGACAACACGGCGGGCGTGCCGGGCTGGGGCGACTGCATAACCGTTATGCCGTACTTTCATTACCTTCACTATCGCGACGAGTCGGTAATTAAAGCCAACCTTGCCACCGCGGAAAAATGGATCGGCTACTACCTTGCGCGCAGCGAAAACTACCTTACGAAAATAACCAACAACTTCGGCGACTGGCTGTCGCAAGGCGGCGAAACCGACCCGAACGTAATAAACCAGATTTTCTTCGCGTATTCGACCGCGCTGACCTCGAAAGCGTGCGAAATCATCGGCAAAACCGCGAAAAAAGCCTACTACGACGAAGTGTACGCCGGCGTAAAACGCGCGTTCCGCGACAACTACTATAAAGAGGGGAAAATAACGAGCGACACGCAGACCGCGTACGCGTTTGCCTACGCCGCCGGGCTTATCTCGACGGAAGAAACCGCCGCAAGACTGCCCGCGACAATTCGCGAAAATGGGGATTCGCTGACGACGGGCTTTATCGGCAGCAGATTTATTCTGCCGGTGCTGTGCGATATCGGCGAAACCGACCTTGCGTACAGGCTTATTAAAAGAACGGAATATCCGTCCTGGGGCTATATGCTGAAAGAGGGCGCTACCACGGTGTGGGAGCGCTGGAACGGCTATACCGCCGAGAACGGCTTCGAGGATCCCGAGATGAACTCGTTCAACCATTACAGCCTTGGTTCGTGCGCGGAGTGGCTGTATACCTACGTTCTCGGCATAAAACTCTCGCACAGTACGGAAAAAGTAACGATTTCGCCGTCACTAAGCCGCGAAATCGGCTACGCGAAAGGCGGCACGAAACTGAAAAACGGCAGAATTTTCGTGGAGTGGAAATACGAAAACGCCGCCGTACGACTGGAAGTCGACGCGGCGGACGGCGTGGATTACGAGATAGATACTTCTTTGGGTGCGCTCGTTTCGCTGGTAAAGCGCGGCAACCGCACTATCGCGGTATTCAGGGCGGAAACGGACGAAAAGTCCGCGTCGCTTACTCGTCGTGACGAACGGAACTGCGATACTCGAGCGGCGAAACGTTATATTTGTCCTTGAACTTCCGCGCGAAGAACGACTGATTGTCGTAGCCGACTTTGGAAGCGATGGTGATCACGCTGAGATCGGTAGAGGACAAAAGCGTGGCGGCGTAAGCGACCCTCAGATCAGTGACATATTCGATGATCGTCTTGCCGACGTGCTTTTTGAAAATCTTGATAAAGTGCGAGTGCGAATACGAACTGAGCGCGATGATGTCGTTGATTCGGAGAGAGAACACGTCGGGCGTGGAAATCTGCTGCAGAAACGACAGAATACTTTCGGGCAACTTTTTTTCGGACTTGTGTTCGACATAAATGCCCAGAAGGTACACGACGATCGAGGACAGCACGGCGTGCGTGTGTTCGGGATCGGAGTTGAAAACGTTAAGGTTGTTCAGCCGCTTGTGAATCTCGCCGAAAGTTTCGATGCCGAGGTGAATGACGATCGGTTTTTCCTGTTTCTCGAGCGCGGAGTAGAGCGTGGGCGAGAGAATCTCGCAGAGTTTCTTGAGTTTCTCGTCTGCGATACACACGTCGCGGCGCTGAATGGGTACGTCGGACACGAATCTGTGAACGTGGCGCGGACCCAGCAGAACGAAGTCGCCGGGCATAAGCGGATAAGTCATTCCGTTGACGATATTCGAGCCGGTTCCGTCGACCGTCGAGGTGAATTCCCAGTCGCTGTGACGGTGCAAAACACTGTTGTCGTCCCACAAAAAAGTGGTGACTTCGTCGGGGCTGAGTTTGGATATTATTTTCTTAACGCCAACGTCTTTCATATCCTTATTTTACCGATTTTTGCGCATTTTGTCAACTTTTAATCGATACTACGCGAAAATCGCGATAAGAAATCTTTGCAAAAAACGGGTCGAAACCCATAATAAAAAAATAGCGAAGTACAATAAACAAGTGATTGAAAAGCTAACCGCGATAATGTTAAAATTTTAGTAGTATAAAGGCGCATTGCGCCGAGGCGGATAAAACGGCCTCGGGCGGACCGAAAAAAACAGGGATAAAAACAGGAGGTTAAAACCAAATGATGAAAAAATTCAAGGCAATTATAGCAGCGACTTTAGCGGCGGTCACCTGCGCGAGCGTTTGCGCGTGCGGCGGCGAAAAAGAAGATCCGACCAAGACGTACCTCGACGTCGGCGTATTCGACGCGGGACTGGGAACCGTCTATTTCGACGAAATGAAAAAGGACTTCGAGGCGTACTACGCAAATGAGAGTTTCGAGGACGGCAAAACCGGCGTCGTTCTTCGCGCGACGAAGAAGAACACCGAGTTTAACCCCGCGCAGCTTCTCACTTCGATGAAAGACTATCAGCCGGTGCTGTATCTTCTCAATACCGGCGACTACGAAGCGTTCACTTCCGCCGAACTTTTCACGGACGTGACCGACGTCATGACAGAGAAATACCTCGACGAGAACGGAGAAATCGCAAAAGATACCGGCAAGACCGCAACGCAGTCCATCGAGGACACCATGCTCGACGGCTATTCCGACGTTTTCAAAAAGGACGACGACAAGTACTACGCCGTGCCGTTTATGTACTCCGCTCCCGGCATAATCTTCGACGCGGATCTGTTCGACGAACAGAGTCTGTACTTCAAAGCCGACGGTACCGTGGGCGCGAACGCAGCCGACCTCGCGGCGCAGAATTGCTCCGCGGGCTTCGACGGCAAACCCGGCACCTACGACGACGGACTCCCCGCGACCTGGGCACAGTTCCTCACGCTTCTTTCCGCTATAAGGAACAAGGGGCTTACGCCGTTCACCTGGGCGGAATCTCCCAGTACGTATCAGATCTCGAGATTGTTCAATATCATTCACGCGAATTACGAGGGCTACGACGATTATATGCTGAACTACTCGCTTTCGGGTACGGACAGCGAACTCGGCGAGATCAACGACGGTAACTACACCAAACTCCTCGAGCAGGAGGGCAGAAAAGTCGCGATCAAGGCGTTCTACGACATAACCAAGAATACCGACAACTATTCGGTCAAGGCGGCTCCCGCGGGCGGCAACACGCATACCACCGCCGAGCGCGAGTTCATTCAGAGCCAGCGCTACGGCACGAGAATCGCGATGTTCGTGGAGAACAGTTACTGGGAACAGGAAGCCCGCTCGGTTTTCGACGGCGAACCCCAGCAGGAAAAGAACGGTTACGGCAAGAGAAACTTTAAATATATGACTATGCCCAAGTTCGAGGGAATGGGCGAGGGCATCGAGGATCAGACCTCGACCGAGCGCGTTATCCCCACGACTTATTCCGAGAGTTATATGTGCATCAGCGCGAAGAATACCAACAAGAACGCCGAAGTACAGACCCGCGTGGCTAAACTGTTCATCAAGTTCGTTCAGCAGAGATCACAACTCGTCAAGTTCACCGCGAACACCGGTTGCTTCCGCCCCTACAACTACACGATCGCCGAAGAGGAGAAGCAGACTTGCACTCCGTACACCCGCAGTATCCTCGAACTGATCGAAGAGGGCGCGACCGTCGCTCCCAACCTCGCGATTTCCACCAAGCGCCGTCAGTACACCGGCGAGGACGGCTTTGACGAGAGCAACAACGGCTTCGCTTTCCGCGCGAAAGTGGGCAACAACGTCTACAAAGAACCGTTCACTTATTTCTATATGAACAAGGAAAAGACGGTGGACGACGCGTTCGCAGAAATGAAATCCACTATCACGTCCATACTTGAAGGCGCGGGCGCGATTTAACGGAAAATACTTGCCGGAAGGGAGGGTAGCGTAACGGTCCTTCCCAAGGCGTTGATTTCAGAGAGATAGTTTATGAAAGCAGAAAAAACTTCGTTCTTCGGCAGAATCAAGACGTTTTTATACGACGTCCGGGTCAAACTGCACGAAAAGTTCGGCGGCAAAAAGAAAAAACAAAAAGTCTATAACAAAAAACTCGGGCAGAATTTGTTCTTATTCTTCTTTCTGCTTTTCCCGATCGTACAATTTCTGATATTCTACGTCGGCGTCGCGGCGAACACGCTCAAACTCGCGTTCCAGGCGCCGGACAAAGCGGGTAACTACTATTTCACGCTGGACACGTTCAAAAAAGTCATTCAGGCGTTTTTCGTGACGGGCGAAATGTCCGTGCTGATCCGCAACTCCGCGATTCAATTTGCGCTGGGACTGCTGGTCAGTATGCCGTTGCAGATCATGGTCGCTTACGTCGTATTCAAAAAAGTGCCGCTCGCCGGCGCGTACAAGGTAATTCTGTTTCTCCCGAACATTATTTCCAGCCTCGTGTTCGTCATCTGCGGCAGAGCGCTGATGCAGAAGGGCATACCGTTCCTCTTCAACGACCCGACGATGGGCTTACTCAACCGTCACACGGACAAGAGTTTCTACTCCGTGCTCGTGTTCGGAATGTGGATGAACTTCGCCAACGGACTGATCATCTATCTTTCCGCGATGTGCAGTATCTCGAAAGACGTGCTCGAATACGGCGAACTCGAACAGATGTCGTCGTTTCAGGAGTTCTGGCACATAATTCTGCCGTCGATCTTCCCGACTATAGTCACTTACATAATCGTCGCGATCGCTGGCTTTTTCACCAACTACGGACATTTCTATTCGTTCTACGGCGGCGAGGACGGCGCTATGCAGCCTTTCTCGACGCTCGGGTTCTACTTCTTCGTGAAAGTCGCGGGAGGAAAGAACACGATACCGTCGCCAAACGATTATCCGTTCGTTTCCGCGGCGGGCATGCTGTTTACGCTCATCGTCGCGCCCGTAACGCTGCTGACGAAGTACCTTCTGGAAAAATTCGGACCGAGCGAGGACTAAGCGTATGTTAGAAAATATAAAAGTCAAAAACAGAAAATACATAAAGATGGACGCGTTCACGATAGTGCTGTACGCGCTGGTGACGATCTATTGTCTGTCAATGCTGTACGTCTTGTTCTTCGGACTGGTCAATTCGCTGAAAGACGCGACCGACTACGAGTGGAACAACCCGTTCGCGTTCCCGAACTCCGAATTCGGCTGGAAATTCGGCAACTATGCCAAGGTTTTCAAGGACTTCAACGTGTTCACCGTGGGCGGCAAGCAAGTTTATCTCCCGTCGATGTTCCTCAACTCGTTACTGTACGCCGGGCTTATGTCGCTGTTCTGCATGGCTACGCAGGTAATCACCGCTTACGCCGTCGCGAAATACGATTTCAAAGGTAAAAGACTTATCTACGGCGTGGCTATCGTCGTTATGCTTCTGCCCATTATCGGCTCGCTCGCTTCCGAAGTCCAGATCGCTAACTTCTTCGGTTTTCGGAACAACCTTATCGGCGTGTGCATTATGAAATGCAAGTATCCCGGCATCTACTTCCTCGTGTTCTACGCGACCTTCAAGAGTCTGCCGTGGACGTTCGCCGAAGCGGCTCAGATCGACGGCGCGGGGCATTTCCGTACGTTCATTCAGATTATGCTTCCGCTTATCCGCAGTACGCTGTTCGCCGTGTTCATACTTCTGTTTATCGAGCACTGGAACGACTACTACACGCCGATGGTCTTTTTGCCCGAAAAACCCACTATGTCCTACGGCTTGTTCATATTCCAAACGGACAACAAGGCGAGCACGCCTATCCAACTCGCCGCGTGCATACTCGCGTGCGTGCCTATTCTTATCGTGTTCGCCGCGTTCAAGGATAAAATTATGAGCAACGTCACCATGGGCGGAATCAAGGGCTAAGCCTTTTAAGGAGAGTAAAATGACGAAAAGAAAATCGATTTTAACAACGATTTGCGTACTCGCGCTGTCGCTCGCGCTCGCGGCGGTATGCGCGGGGATCGCGGGTTACGGCACTTACGCCGCCGAAGAACCCGTTACCGCCGTCACGATCGATATCGATTTCGGCGACTACGACGGCAGAAACGAGGGCGCGAACCTCCCGCACGGCAAGGCGGGTAAGTCGTACCCCGTGTTCGCGTATACCGCTGCCGATAACCTCGGGCAAACGGTCGACGACGTTCTGGTCACCGTCACCGCTCCCGACGGCTCACTCGTGCCGCAGGTCAAGGGCAGATTCGAAACCGCGACCGCGGGATCGTATATTTTGCGCTACGTCGCGACCGGGAACGCCGTCAGCGCCGAGAGAACTCTGAAAATCACCGTCGACGAGTACGCAGACAATATTGCTTACGACGGCGCTACCGAAAACGTACCGATGAACGGAACTACCGGCTCGGCGGTTTTCGTGGTTTTCGGCGAGTTTTCGGGCGGTACCGGCGACCTTACGCCGTATACGAATCTTACGTACGGCGAAACCGAACTCCAGACGACGACCACCGGCGCGGGCGCGTACTTCGTACCCGAAAAGTGCGGCGAGTACGTCGTGACCTACGGCGTAGTCGACTTTGCGGGCGACGAAAAAAAGATCACGAAAAAGATCACGATCGAGGACCCGATCGACCCCGCGATGGGCGAAGTTTCGCTCCCCGGTTCCGCGATCTCGGGCGATACGCTGAATCTGCCGCTTCCCGACGCGATCTTCTACCGCGGCGGCAAAAAGACTTACGTGCCCGTCAAAGCGACTTTCGACGGCGAGGACGTGACCTCTAAAATGAAAGTCGAAAACCTCGCGGTCGGCGAACACGAGATCGTGTATTCGTGCGTAAATCCTCTGGACGAAACGCGCGAAGTGAAACGCGGATACACTCTCGTCGTCAAGGATAAAAACGTGGCGGCGGAAGCGAAACTTTTCGACAACTATTTCGACCTTACAAACTGCGTTTCGGACAAAACGAATAACGTAGCGTATTCCGTAGCCGTTACGGCGAACGCGGACTCGACTCCGTTTGACGCTTCCGCGTCGTTCGCACGCGCGCTGCCCGTCGAGTACGCCAACCTCGAACTGAGCGCGACCGCGGCTTTCGCGGCTTATAAAAACGCGTACTTCGTCGTCACCGACAGCAAGAACGCCGCGGAAAAGATAATGATAAATATAAGCAGACTGACTTCGCTCGGCTCGGTGTGGCTGTCCTACGACGAAGCGACCTCGTCTATCGTCAACCGCAACGACGGCGCGACCTTGACCGAAGTCGAGCGCTACGCGGACGGAACGAAGTTCGCGGGCTTCAGTAGCGGCAACGTGTATGTTTCGTTCGAGTTCACGGGCGTTACCAAGGATATTTACCTCTCGCTCACCAAGGTCGGATCCGGCGTAATCACCACCGGTTCCGCCGATTACACGCCGCCGACTTTCGTTACCAACCCCGACTATCGTTCGGTGTACGTGGCAAACCTCGGGCATAAGGTTTACCTCCCCGAAATGCAGGCGTTCGACCTTCTCGACAAGAACGTTTCCGTCACGCTTACCGTCCGTAAGCCCGACGGCTCGCTCGTGTTCGAGGGACAGGGCGGGTATACGCTCGACGTGACGGAAAGCGGCGAGTACAGCGTGGAATACACTGCGCGCGACTACTCGGGCAACGTCAGAAAACTCGTTTCCGGCGTGTACGTCACCGACCTCGAGTCGCCGGTAATCAAGGTTTCGGGCATCAAAAAGACCGTCAAGGTCGGCGAGGAAATCACGCTCCCCAAAGCCGAAATCACCGATAACGACACCTCCGCGGATAAGATACTCAGTTACATTTACGTGCTTAAGGGCAATTTCCGCAAGGAACTCGCGGGAGAAACTTATACGTTCACCGAAGCGGGCGAGTACAAGATAAGATACGTCGCTTACGACGCGAACCAGAATTACACCGTGGTCGAATTCACGGTAATCTGCAAATAAGGAGGGCGACAGAATGAAAGGAATTAAAAGAGCGATCGTTTTCCTATTGTGCGTCGTCACGGTTTTCGGCGCGCTTTCCGCTTGCGCCAAAAAGCCCGACCCCGATACCGACGCAACCAAAAACGCGAATATGATAGGCTCGGAGCCGATCGCGTTCGACGATACAGACGCTTACCTTGTAGACGGCGGCAAGTCCGACTACAAAATCGTGGTGAGCGCGGATCCTTCGAGAATAGAGAAGTACGCCGCGGAAGAACTTCGCGATTTTATCGAGCAATCCACCGCCGTTACGCTTCCGATCGTTTCCGACGACGAAGTTTCTCACGACAATAACGCCCGCTATATTTCCGTGGGCGCGACCAAACTTCTCGCCGCCCAATCCGATATAAAAGCCGACTACGCCGAACTCGGCGAGAACGGCGTTATCGTGAAAACGCAAGGCAACTGCGCGTACGTCACGGGCGCTACCGACCACGGCACGCTGTTCGCGGTTTACAGATTTCTGCATTACCAGATCGGCTACGAAGCGTACGCCTACGACTGCGTGGAAGTCGATTACCATAAGTCGCTGAAACTCAAGAACTTCGACTACAAGCACGTTCCGGCGCTGGGACTTACCACCGCCGAGGACGGCGAACTGTCTGGAGAGGGCAAGGTCAAGGAAGCCTCGAGAATGCTTATATACGCTTCCGAGAACGGCGGCTACGATATGAACGGCAACCTCTACAACGGACTTTGGTGTCATACGACCAACTTTCTCATAACCGCCGACTACGATCAGCCGCGCGTTAAAGCCGCGCAGAACGCCGAGTACGAAGCCAAACTCGCGCCGTATCTCGATATGCTGATCAGCGACTACGGTTACGTTCGCGAGAACGATACGGTCATGCCGCAGTACGTCAAGAAAACCGAGAACGGCGAGCCGGTACTCGACGAGAACGGCAAGTTTGTCTACGAAACCGACGGAAGCGGAAACTATATCCTCGCGACCGACGGAAGCGGCAAGCCGCTGTCCAACGTGTACTTTATGAAAGGTTTCGACCGCGGCACGACCACTTTGTTCGCTTCGTCCAAGGGAACCAAGGACAAGGTTGACATAAAGTCCGGCGCCGAGGGTTACGACGATTACGTCAAGGGCTGGGACGCGGCTTACGAGAGCGGCACTTATCACGTCGGCTCCGAGTGGCAGAAAAAAGTCAAGTCCATAAGACTGTGGAACAACAATCAGGCGTGCTACACGAAGGAAGAAACGCTCGAACTTGCGGCTAAAACGCTGGAAAGCAAGTATATCAACACCGCTACCGGTCCGTATCTTATGGTAGGTATCACCGACGGCAAAGGCTCGTGCGACTGCGAAGAGTGCAAAGCCGCCGTCAAGACTTACGGCAACGCCGCGGGCGTACAGATGGTTTTCATGAACAAACTCGCAAAAAAGCTCGAGGAGTACATGAAAGCGAACGATATAAACAAGCAGATCACGCTGGTAGCGTTCGCGTACTACGCTTACCGCGAACCGCCCGTAAAACTCGTAAACGGCGAATATACGCCCGTTCACCCGGACGTAGTGCCGAAGAACGACGGACAGGTAAGAATCGGTATTATGTACACGCCTATCGAAGCGTGCTACACTCACCCCATCACCGACGAAACCGAAACATGCGAAAAGAACGCGACTATCGCCGCGGAAATGAAAGCGTGGACTTCGCTGACGACCAACCTTATGATGTACTCCTACGGCACGAACTTCCAGGCGTACAAGTACCACTTCAACAACTGGTCGCACATAGGCGATTCGATAAGATTCTACGAGAAACTCGGGCTTAAGTACTACTTCGAACAGGCTTGCGCTCAGAACGGAATTTCCCCGATGTCGTCCATGCGCGCTTACGTTCGCAGCAAACTCGCGTGGAATTCGGCTTATGACACGCAGGACCTTATCGACGAGTTTATCGAGCATTACTACGGCGACGGCGCGGAAGGCGTAAAGCAGTACTTCGACGCCGTAATGGAGAACTTCGAGAGAATCTACACGCTCGCCGAAACCGAGGATCAGGATATTTACTACAGCAGAATAATGAGCGCGGATTACTGGACGCGCCCGCAGATGCTCCAACTCGCAAGTTACCTCGAAAAAGCGGACTACGCAGTCGACCTCGGCTCGTCGAACCGAAAGGACGTATATAAAGAGAGAATTTTCAGAGAGTACTTCCTGCTCAAGGACAACGAGTACACGACTTACTCGGCGTACCTTAGCAGCGACGAACTTGAAGAACTCGAAGCCCTCGTAATGTACGGCAGAGAGAAATATAACGCTTATAACAGCGCGGAGAAAAAACAAAATGGCTAAGACGAAAAGAATTATCGGTTTTATAGTCGCGGTTGTCGCGCTCGTCGGCGCGTTTGCGTTGTCCGCTTGTTCGAAGAAGGAAGCCGACGACTCGACCACGGAGTACAGTTTCAATATCGGAAAGACCGCTATTTCGCTCGAAGTCGGCGAGAGCGAAAAACTCGAATGTCGCTACGGCGACAAAACTATCGTTTTCGTCAGTTCCGACCCGAGCGTAGCGACGGTTGCGGAGGACGGTACGATCACCGCCGTCGCCGCGGGTACGGCTTACGTCACGGCCGGCGCCGAGGGCGTAGACGGCGCGAGCAAGATCTGCAAAGTCACGGTAACGAAAAGCGTTTACGCGGTTTCGCTCGACCGTAGCGGCGAGATCGAAGCGCTCGCGGGTACCGCGCTCGAGTTCAACGCGGCTGTCGCGAAAAACGGCGAAAAGACCGCGCTCGTAGCGAATTTCTCCGTCAGCCCCGAGGGCTGTACGATCGCGGCGGACGGCAATACCGCGAGAATAACTTTCGCGCAACCCGGCACTTACACGGTCAAAGCCGAGTACGGCGGCGCGTCCGTTACCGTCACCGTGACGGTAGTCGGCGGCATAGCCGAATAGAGGAGGGCGTATGAAAAGATTCCTGATAATCGTTCTCACAGCGTTGTGTTGCGTGGCGATGGCGGCTTGCTCGGGCGGCAAAACTCCCGACAACCCGACGATCGTTCCCGACAGCGTTCTGCTTGCAGACAGAGAAGTCACCGTTTACGTCGGCGGAAAGTACAAGTTCGAACCGACCGGCGCGGCTTCGTTCACATACTCAAGCAGCGACGACGGCATCGCGAAAGTGACCGCGGACGGCGTGCTTACCGGCATTTCCGACGGTACGGCGTTCGTCGTAATTACCGCGGGTGGGGGAGACGCTTCCGCCACTTGCAGAGTCAACGTTATTAAATCCGAAAACTATATCCGATTGGGAGCCGAGAACCGTTGCGTCGTTGCGGGCGGCGATATTACTATCAAAGCCGAAGCGATCAGAAACGGCGAGGTTATGGACGAAAAAGTCGAGTTTACCGTCGACAAAACCGCGGGCGTTACTATCGTCGATAGCGGCGAAAACGAAATCACCGCGACGATCGACGAAGCCGGCAGTTACGTTATCACCGCAACGGCGGGCGATCTAAGCGCGAAATGCAACGTAAAAGCGGTTGACAGATCCGCAAAAGTCCTCGGGAAACCCGTACTTATCGTAAATAATTGCGCGACCCTTACGTGGGATGTGATCGAGGGCGCGGTCGACTACGCGGTCGCGGTAAACGGCGGCGCGGAAACGATAGTGAACGGAACTTCGTACGACGCGTCTGGCGCGACCGACGGGCTTGAATTCGGCGACAAGGCGGTATTCTCCGTTCGCGCGATCGCGGCGGCGAACGATTACGGGCATATCGACGGATCGATTTCGACGCTCGATTTTGCGCACGACTACCGCGAAACCGTAAAGACCGAACACACTTGCGTCAAGGCGGGCGTATCGGAATTCGAGTGCGCGACTTGCGGCAAGAAGTATACCGACGAAAACCGTCTCGACGATCATATTTATACCGACGCGGGAACGCCGCGCGGCACGGGCGCTTGCCTCGTTTGCGGTTTTCAGCGCACCAAGAAAGTAAACTACAAGTACGACGAGCATAACGACTGCTACTTCGTGGCGGGAGCGGACGGCGGCTACGATTCCAAAGACTTATATATTCTCGCAAAATACAACGACGGTACGTCCGAACACGGCGAAAAACCCGTCAAGTACATCGGCTACGGCGCTTTCAAGGACAACAAGATAATAGTCCGCGTGTATTTGCCCGAGAGCATGACCGAATTCAAGGATAACGATCCCGCGTTCGTCCGCAGTAACGGCGCGAGTCTGAACGACGTGGATGGCATGGGAGGCAAGTCCAGTCCGCTCCGCGGCGCGGCTTTCGATAACTGCGTAAACCTCGAACTTGCGTCGCTTCCCGGCGTACATACGCTTCCCGCGGTAGCCGAGAGCAGTTACACGCACTGGAACTTCCGCGATTGCTACAACCTTACCGCCGTAATCGTTCCCGAGGGCTTTAATAACCGCGGCGCGGGCTTTATGCGCTGGATCAACACGCCCGCCAAAGCCGCGAACAAAACTGATATTTACGTTATCGGCGACAGCGTCGGCGCAATTTGCGACGCGGCGAACTACCCGATCGGCAACGACATCGGCTTCGGTAACAACACGCTCCTTAGCGGCGACGTGCTGACTTACGACGAAAATGCCACGACCGAAACGTGCTTCAAGTGGCGCTACGCCGACGACGGAGTAACGATTATCGGCGGCGGCAAGCACGAATTCAACGGCAAAGGCTTCTGCGGCAAGTGCGGCGCGAGAAACGATTACGGCGTGGTTTACGGCTATGACAAAGATTTCGTAAACGCCGACAAAAGCACGGGCGCGTACTACGTTGCGGACAACAGAAACCTTACCGAATCCGAAGTCACGATCGTGGACGTATACGACGACGGCATTAACGGCGAAAAGCCCGTTAAATTCGTCCGTAACCGCGCGTTCGAGGGCAACAAATTCCTTAAGAAAATCACGCTTCCCGCCGGCGTAACCCGTCTTGACGGACTTGTGTTCAGCGAGTGCGCGAACCTCGAGTACGTCGAAATGCCCGGAGTTGCCGATCTCAATTACAGAGATATACCGAACGAAGGCATTTACGAAAACGCCGGTTATATCGCTTCCGATAACAACTTCCTCGAGTGCGCGAAACTCAAAACGGTCGTGGTAAGCCCGATTTTCGAGATCAACTGCGGACAGTTCAAGACGAGAAACGGCAGCGGTTTGCCGCGCGTGGAACTTTACTCCGCAGGCACTTACACCGAAAGCAAAATCAATATTACCGAGCGCGCCGCGAACGACCTTTTCACCGGCAATATTTACTACTTCGGCGCACTTAACAGATGCCAGAGATGGACCAAGGACGGCGGCGAAATAGTTCACAGCGACGCGGCGCATAATTATGCTCATGGCGCGTGCGTTATTTGCGGCGCAAAGGACGACAAGGGCGTTGCGTACAAGTACGAAAGCGGCGCGTATTACGTCGGCGGCTATACCGGCGACGGAGAAATCGTCGAAATCGCGGAAACGTGGGACGACGGCGACAACGGCGAACACGCGGTGACTTACGTCGCGAAAAAAGCGTTTGAAAACAAAAAGAAGATTAAACGCGTGATTATGCCGTCTATAACCGACCTCGGCGGACAGGTATTCTGGGGCTGCGAAAACCTCGAATACGTCGATATGCGCAGCGTGACTTATATCAAGTACAATCAGCCGGGCAGACCGGACGGCGCAACCGAATCGAATAACAACTTCCGTTTCTGCAACAGCCTTGCCACCGTTATCGTGGGCAACGGTTACTCGTCCGAAACCGGTCAGTTCAATTCCGACCATACCCGCGGCATAGTCGATCTCTACGTCTACGGCACGAGTACTGTCACCACGCACGCGGACGACAATATTCTCAGCGGTAACGTTTACTATTACAGCGACACTGAAAAAGCGGGCGCATGGCATTTCGCGAACGGCGCGGCTACGCTTTGGTAATTTCTAAGTTTAATCGGTTAAAAACGCCGTTCTCGGGCGGCAGAAAATAAAGGAGCATTTATAAATGCGAAAAAGGAGCGGAAAGATGAGAAAATTCATGAAACTCACGATTGCGATTCTTTGTCTTGCGGTATCGGCGCTCACGTGCTTTGCGTGCGGCGAAACCGAGCGGAAAGAAAAGACCGTACTCGAAACCCCGGTTATCGCTTCGGCGGTATACACGGGCGAGAAACAGACGGCGGTCGTACCCGAGAACGCGGGCTACGCCGTCACGACCAACGACGGCGGCGTACACGCGGGCGATTACGACGTGGTGCTTACGCTGACCGACGCGGAAGCGTACGAGTGGAAAACGCCCGACGAGGGCAACGCAGCTACGGTCACGCTGAAGTTCACGATCACAAAAGCGGACAACGAAATCACCGCGCTGACTATCGCGGACAGGTACTACGGCGACGAAGCCGCGACGCCCGTCGCGATCGCTAAGTTCGGCACTCCCGCGTTCACTTACTCGGCGAGCGAGAACGGCGAATATACAGCCACCGTACCCACGGCTGTCGGCAAGTACTTCGTCAAAGCCGCGGTAGAGGGTACGAACGACTACGCGGGAGCGGAAAAAATCACTTCGTTCGAGATAAAGAAGCAAAAACCCGAATTCACGACTTTGCCCGCGGCAATCGGAAACCTCGCGTACGACGGCGCGGCGCACGCGCTCGTGACGGCGGGCGAAACCGCGCACGGCACGGTCGAGTATCGCCTCGGCGAGGACGACGAGTGGAGTGCTACCGTGCCTTCCGTTACCGACTCCGGGACTTACAGCGTTTATTATCGAATAAAGGGCGACGATTCTCACAGCAACCTCGAAGCGGAAGCGCCGATTTCCGTTACCGTTGCGAAAGCGAACGCAACGGTTACCGCGCCTACCGCGAAAACTCTTACTTATACAGGCAGCGCTCAGGAACTGATTACCGCAGGCTCGGTAGTCGGCGGCAAAATGCAGTATAAGGTCGGCGAGGGCGAGTGGAGCGAAAATATCCCCACGGCAACCAATGCAGGCACTTATACCGTAGAATACAAAGTATTGCCCGACGGTAACCACAACGCGGCAGAGGGAGGCAGCGTGGAAGTCACGATTGCCAAAGTCGATATGGTTATCACTCATCCCACGGGCATAGAGGGACTTGTGTACACCGGCGAGGCGCTGGTAGTTGTCAACAAGGGCAGCGTTATCGGCGGCAGAATCGAATTCTTTAACAATGCCAACGACACATGGAGCGAAATTCCTCCGACGAAAACGAACGCCGGCAATTATCAATACCGTTACAGAGTAGTTGCGGACGGAAACCACAACGAGATTACCGAGGAATACAGAGTAAGTTTCAAAATCGCTAAAATGTCGAACTCGGTTAAGTTCGACACGGCGGGTATGGACGTGACTTATCCCGCCGTTCCCGAGCCCAAAGCGACGGCGATTTTCGGCGAAATCACCTATACTTACGCGACCGTAGCGAACAAGGATAACGCCGAAGCCTACGGCGACTGGAACACTATCGTTTCCGCAGGCGCGGGCAAGCAGTACTGCTGCAAAGCGACAGCCGCGGGTGACAATAACCACGAAACCGCTACCGAAATCAGACTGTTCACCGTTCATAAAGGCGCGAACGCGTTCAGCGAGTTCGAACTCACCGCCGCGACACTCAAGTGCGGCAACGAAATCGGTTACACCGCCAAAGCCAACGGCGGCACGGTGGTCGTAAAATATTCGGACGGCGAGAACGGACAGTACTATTCGTGGAGCGAACTCCTCAAGAAAATGATCGAACTCGACACAAACAACGCTATCGGCAACGGCTTTACCTACTGGGCGAGAGCGTTCGTCGAAAACGACGATTTCTACACTGACGCTACCGCCGACGCGCGCTCGTTCGTGCTTAACCACGACTTTATAGACGGCGTTTGCAAGGGTTGCAATTATGCTCAGACCGGTATCGCCTACGGCGAAACCGAAACCGAGGCTTACGTCACCGGCTACGACGGCAACCACTCCAAGGAAGTCTATATCCTCGCCGAGTACAACGGCAAGCCGGTTACTTATATCGCGCGCCAGGCATTTCGCGAGAGAACCATTAAAAAAATCGTAATGCCGACCGGTATCACCGACCTCGGCGGACTGGTATTCCAGGATTGCAGAGAACTCGAATACGTCGATATGCGCGGAATCGATAAACTTCTGTACAACAAGGACGGCAGACCGGACGGACAGAACGGGTGCGACAATAATTTCTTAAATTGTATTAAACTGACCACGGTAATCGTGAAAAACGGCTACACTTCGGAAGGATGCGGCGCTCAGTTCAGCGTGAACGGTGAAATAACTAATCCCGAAAAAGTAGTTAATCTCTATGCTTACGGCACCGCTACCGTTTCCGCACACGCTAACGATAAGCTTTTCACCGGTACGATTTACTATCTCGGCGACGGCGAAAAGTGCTTTACCTGGAAATTCGACGAGAACGGCGGAATCAAAGCCGGTCCCGCAAAGCACGATTTCGTTGACGGTAAGTGCGCTACTTGCGGACTCTATATGGTCGAATACGCTTACGATTCCGCCGGTACGTCCTATTACGTCAAGGGCTTTGCAGCCGGAGTAAACGAGGAAGAAGTAGTAATCGTCGAGAAATATAACGACGGCACCAACGGCGAACACCCCGTGACTTACGTTGCGGCGGAAGCGTTTGCAAACAATCAGACGATTAAAAAAGTAATTATGCCCGGTATTACCGACATCGGCGGCAGATCGTTTGACAATTGTGCCGCGCTCGAATACGTAGATATGCGCGGAGTTACTTATATTCCTTATGCCAAGTCCGAACCTGCCAGACCGGATAACGCGAACGACGCAAACAACAACTTTATCAACTGCGTCAGATTAACAACCGTTATCGTGGGCAACGGCTATCACGCCGCGGCACAACAATTCGTTCTGAACGGTAAGGAAAAAATAAACGAAGCGGTTCTGTACGTTAACGGTACCGGACTTGCACAACTCGACAACGGCGATTCGCTTATGTCCGGTACTATTTATTACCTCGGCGACGGCGTAAAATGCCTTACCTGGAAATTCGACGAGAACGGCGAGTTCAAGGCGGGTCCGAAGCATAACTTCGTTAACGGCGTTTGCGAGAATTGCCAAGAAAAAGACGCTATGGGCGTTACTTACGCGTACGATTCCGCAAGCGATACTTACTTCGTAGCGGGCTATACCGGCGATTCCGAAACCGTTAACGTGTTCGGAACGTGGAACGACGGAACGCACGATGAAAAGGCTGTAACGTTCGTAAGGGCAAACGCGTTTGAGACAAATTCGATCATCAAGAAAGTTATACTGCCCGCAAGCGTTACCGATCTTGACGGCTACGTATTTTTGAATTGCCCTAACCTCGAATACGTTTCTATGGTCGGCGTAAAGAATTTGGTAAAAACTACGCAAGGCGACTTGAAAAACGCGGGTAAACGTAGTACCGCTACTTATCCGCAAAACGAGTTTACGTATATGAATTTCCAAGGTTGCGCGAAACTCACGACGATAGTAGTCGGTAAAGAGTTCGTAGTGGGAGAAAATATGTTCAACGGCGCTACCGCTTACGTAAACGTTTACACTTTGGCTACCGGCGACACCGACGGCACCGTTACGTTGAACAAAGATACGCAGAATGGTATGCTGAACAATATCTACTACTACAGCAAAACCGAGGCGGAGGGCTTCTGGCGTTACGTCGACGGCGTTGCAACGCTTTGGGAAACGGCTCAGGCGTAAAGTAAAAACGTAAAAACAAACGAGGAAAATGCGCTTTCCGCGGTCGACAACAAAAGCGGCGGCGGAAAGCGTATTTGTCTTTAAGAAAGCCGGCGCGGCTTAGGAATTATCCGTAAAGGAGCAACGATGAACGGAAAACTTAAAAAAATCGCGATAAGCGCGCTTTGTCTTATACTTATTATCCCCGCGTTCGCGCTCGCCGGGTGCAGCAGAAAAGAGGAAGAAAAGCCGTCCGTAACCGTTACTTTCGCGCAAAACGGCGTAACGAAATCGGAAATAACGGTAGTTTCGGGCGAGAAGATCGATCCCGCCGCCGTTTCCGCGCCCGCGTCCGAAAAGGACGGCTACGTTACCGAGTGGAATTTCGATTTCGACTTGCCGGTCACCGAAAGCCGTACGGTAAGCACGGTAAGTTACACCGAAGGCTTGACTTTTGCCAAGTCGCTAAAGGGCGGCGAGTACGTCGTTACCGGGTACACGGGGCGGTCGGAAAACGTTTTTATGCCCGATTTTTACCGCGAAAAACCGGTCGCTTCGATAAGAGCCGAAGCGTTCAAGGGTAACGAAACGATCGTTTCCGTGCGTTTTCCGGCTTCTCTCGTATCTATCGGCGAAGAAGCGTTCAAGGCTTGCGTAAACCTCGGCAGCGTGAATTTTCCCGACGCCGTCACGACTTTGGGCGCTTCGGCGTTCTCGGAGTGCGAGGGATTGGAGGAATTTACGTTCCCGAAAAACATAACGATAGTTTCGTCGCGCGTGGTGCAGGGCTGTAACTTCGATTTCGTCGCGGTGCCGGAGGGCGTGACGACGATAGAAGCGTACGCGTTCGCATGCCGCGCTACGGCCATAGTTCTGCCCGCTTCGCTCCGCAGAATAGAGGAGCTGGGGCTTTGGGCGAACCTTACGACGATTTACTACGCCGGCGAGGACTACCGCTGGGAAACGGTGACGATATCCGAAGTGCCGTACACGAACGGCGGAATTACGTTCTCGGCGAAATCCGTCGCCACCGAGCGCGCGACCGTGTACTTTTATTCGGAAACCGCGCCGTCTAAGCCCGGCAACTACTGGCATTACGTTTCGGGAGAACCTATCGTATGGGCATAAGCGAAAGACAAGACAGAATAGAAGTTTCCCGCCTCGACTACGGCGAGCGTAAGCCCTATAAGGACGGCGAAATCCGCACGGAAGCGCTCGAGTACGCGCTGAAAAATTACCGCGAAATTTATATTCCTGCGGGCAAGTATTACGTCGACCGATCGCTGATTATCGGCTCGGACACGAAGATTATTGCCGACGAGAACGCGGAAATTATCCTCGTAAAAGGCACGAAAACCTTGCTTATCCGCAACGAAAGCGTGATAGACGGTTCGTTCGCCGCGATTGCGGACGGAGCGCCGTTTGACCGCAATATTACGATAACCGGCGGCGTGTGGGGCGAGGAAAATACCGAACGGCTCGGCTACGGCAAAACGGGTTGCTACGACGAAGCGGACAGTTTTCACGGCGTGTCGACTTGTATGCTAATGAGCGGCGTAAAAGGGTTGACGATAGAAAACGTCACGTTTCGCAGCACCGCGGGCTTTGCCTGTCAGGTGGGACGGATAGAGGACTTTCGGATAGAAAACCTGCGTTTCGACCGCTGCTTTGCGGACGGACTGCACGTCGGCGGCGGAGTAAGGCGCGGCGTGATAAGAAACCTATACGGACATACCGAGGACGACCTCGTCGCGCTGAACGCTTACGACTGGGACGATTCGTCCATAAACTTCGGTCCGATAGAGGACCTCGTCGTGAACGGAATAAAGGCGGCGGGCGGCGAGAACGTCCACAAGTCGTTTCGTATTCAGCCGGGAGTGTACCCGTACCCGCGCGGCGGCGCCGAGGACTGCTATATAAAGAACCTTACCGTTCGTAACGTGACGGGCGTGACCACTTTCAAAATGTATCTGCAAACCCCCGCGTACACGGATAAGCCCGAAAAGAACGTAGGGGTGGGAAGACTTGAGAATATAATTTTCGAGAACGTGACGGCGGACACGACTTCGCCCGTCGACCGCCAGCCGAATTACCTCGGCGGCGACCCGATAACGGGCAACTTCGCGACTTTCGAGGTGGGAAGCAACGTTCGCGGGCTTGCGTTCCGAGACGTCCGGGTTTCGCTCGACAGACAAAAATATCCGAACTCGTATTTTATGATCGCAGGCCCGAAATCGCAGTATATCGCGGAGAAAAAACTCGAACTTTTCGACCCGTACGTTACTTGCGAAGTATCGGGCGTAACTTACGACGGCGTGATCATAAACGGAGAAAACGTCGACGACCTCGCGCCGTTCGTCAAAGAAATCGTATTCGACAAATTGTACCCGACGGATTTACCGTTCGGGCGCGGCAAAATAACTTCGATAACCAAGGAGAAACAGCAATGAGCAAAGGCAGATTTACCATACCGACCGACGAGAGTTTCGTCGACGGGACCGAGATTATCGCAAAAAAGTGGGGCGCGGACGCGGTGCGCGACTGCGACGGCACGCGGCTTCCGAAAAACCCGGGACAGTTCGGAAAAGTCTACAACACTTATTTCGTCGTGCGCGGCGACAACGAGTGGGCGCGCAAACACCCCGAGGAGGCTCAGCGCATTTTCCTGTTGTCCGAGCGTAAACTCGCGACCGAAAAAACGCTGACTATCGAGATAATGAAAGGGTTTTTGAAAGACGAGTTCGACCCCGATTACTCGTATCTTAACCTTTGGCAAGTCTACGACCGCACTACCGGCGAGGAAGTCGCGCGGGAGAAGTGGCGCGCGGACGAGAATTCCGGCGTAGTCACGATCGACGGCGCGGCGCCGTTTCACGAGTACACCGTAACTTTTCTTGCGCGCGTGACCTGGCACCCGGTGCAGATATACAATTATCTTACCAACGAATGGACTTGCGAAAAGCAACTCACTTACGACCCGGCGTTCCCCGCGACAAAGGAATACGTCAAGCGGCACATGCGCGAGTGGTGCGAGCAAAACCCCGAAACCGACGTGGTGCGCTTCACGACCTTTCTTTATCAGTTCACGCTGATTTTCAACGATCTCGGCAAGGAAAAGCAAGTCGAATGGTTCGGCTACGCGCAGACCGCCAACCCGATACTTATCGCGGACTTCGAGAAAGAGAGCGGCATCGCGCTCAGCGCCGAGGACTTCGTGGACAGCGGCTATTATAACAACTGCTTCCGCACACCCACCGAAAAGTTCAAAAAGTATATGGACTTCGTGGAGAGGTTCGTTAGCCGAACCATCGGCGAACTCGTGGCGATCGTTCACGAGCACGGCAAGGAAGCGATGATGTTTTTAGGCGACGACTGGATCGGATCGGAGCCGTACGGCGAGCATTTCAAGGACATGGGGCTGGACGCGGTGGTCGGCTCGATCGGCGGCGGCGTGACCGTGCGCATGCTGTCCGAAATCCCCGCGGTGAAGTACCGCGAGGGCAGATTTTTGCCGTACTTTTTTCCCGACACGTTCTTCCCCGGCAACGAGGACAACGCCGTAGCCGAGCTCAACCGCAACTGGCGTACCGCCCGCCGCGCGATCATGCGCAAACCTATCGACAGAATGGGCTTCGGCGGATATCTGTCGCTGGCGGCTTCGTTCCCGAAGTTCGTGGACAGAGTAGCCGAAATTGCCGACGAATTTCGCACGATCTACGAAGCGGTGGACGGCAAGAAACCTTATTGCCGGCTCAAAGTCGCGCTCCTTAACGCCTGGGGTAAAAAGCGCAGTTGGATGAGCCATATGTGCGCTCACGAACTCTGGTATCAGCAGATTTATTCCTATCAGGGCATTTTGGAGTCGATTTCCGGGCTTCCCGTCGATATCGAGTTTTTGTCGTTCGGCGACGTTCTCGACGGCGTACCGAATGGTATAGACGTGATCATCAACGCCGGCGACGCTTATACCGCGTTTTCCGGCGGAGAGGCTTGGCGCGACGAAAGGCTGCTGACCGCGATAAGAAAGTTCGTATACGACGGCGGCGGTTTTATCGGCGTGGGCGAACCCACCGCGTGCGAGGGCAACGGCAGATTTTTCAGGCTTGCGGACGTGCTCGGCGTGGACGAAGAGATCGGTTTCACGCTGTCAATCGACAAGTACAATATAAATAAGGTCAGCCACCCGCTTACCGACGGGCTTAGCAAGGTCGACTACGGCGAGGACAAGAAGAATATCTATGCGCTGGACAATGCGAAAGTGCTGGACATCGCGATAAGCGACCGCTTCCGCCGCAACGTGAACGTCGGCGAAGTCAAAATGGCTGTGAACGAGTACGGCAAGGGCAGAAGTTTCTATATCACCGGACTGCCGTACAGTTTCGAGAACTCGCGGCTTCTCTACAGGGCTATGTGCTGGGCGGCGAACAAGGATCTTAACGTCGCGTACTCGTCGAACCCCGCGACCGAGTGCAACTATTACCCCGAGGCGGGCAAGTACGCCGTCGTGAACAATTCGGACGAAACGCAGATTACGGACTTCTACGACGTGAACGGAAACAAACGCACTATCGAACTGAAACCCACGGAAATAATATGGCTGAAATAATCGCGAAAACCGAAAACTGGGACGAGGGCTTGCCGCTCGGCAACGGCTATACCGGAAGTATAGTTTACGGCTCCCGATTCTTGAAAATATCCGTCGACCGCACGGACTTGTGGGACTTGCGCCCTAACGAAACCACGCTCGAGAAAGGCTTCAATTACCGAAATCTCGTGGAACTCTCGACGAGCGATAATCCCGAGGATCGGAAAGAACGGGATCGGCTGTTTGAGGATATTTTCATGGGTAAGCCGTATCCTTCGAAGATCACCGCCGGGCATATCGAACTAGACTTCGGCGCGGCGGAAGGGAATATTCGCTATACGCTCGATACCGATACGGCGCTTGCGAGCGTGTACGGCGGCGACGAAAAACTTGCCGAGATTTTCGTATCGAAAAAAGCGAACGTCGGCGTTATCCGCAATTATAAAAAGTGCGAACTTAGGATTCATATCCCCGCGTATCTTTCCGGCAAGCCGCAAGGCGGCTCGGGTCTTGACGACAACGCGGCGAATCTGTCGCTCGGCTATCCGAAGGCTACGATAAAACGCGACGGCGAGTACTTGTGGTACGAGCAAAGCACGCATACCGACTACGCGTTCGGCATAGTCGCGCTTTGCGTGAGGGACGAGATCTATTACGCGCTGGTCACGACCGACGACGATCGCGACTATATCGGCTACGGCAAGCGGCTCGTCGGCGCCGCGGCGGGCATCGGATATAACGCGCTTCTTGCCGAGCATAAAAAGGCTTGGCGGGCGTACCGCAGACTGTCGAAAGTAAAGACGGGCGATAAACTCGTCGACGAAACGTACGAAAAGAGTTGGTATCTGTTCGGGTGCTGTTCGCGAAAGGGCGGTTACCCCATGCCGCTTCAGGGCGTGTGGACTGCGGATAACGACTGCTTGCCGCCGTGGAAAGGCGATTACCACCATGACACGAATACCGAACTTTCGTACTGCGCGTACCTTAAAGCAAACAGGCTCGACGCGGGCGAAGCGTTTATCGACTACTTGTGGAAGTTAAGACCCGCTTACGAGAAGTTCGCGCGCGAGTTTTTCGGCGTGGACGGGCTGCTGATACCGTCGTGTTCGACGCTGGACGGCAAGGCGATGGGCGGCTGGGCGCAGTACTCGCTTTCGCCCACGATGACTATCTGGGCGGCGCAGAGTTTCGACGAGTACTACCTCTATACGGACGACGAAAAATTCCTTCGTCGTCGCGCCTATCCGTTCTTTAAGAGCGTCGGCAAGGCGATAAAATCGCTTTTGGTCGAGAAAAACGGCAAACTGTATCTGCCGCTGTCGACCTCGCCCGAGATATTCGACAACGAGAAGCGGGCGTACCTTACGCCGAACTCGAACTTTGACCTCGCGCTGCTCAGATATCTGTTCGTTACGCTGAAAAAGTACGCCGAAACGCTGGGAGAAAACCCGGATGAGTACGCGGAAACGCTTTCGGAACTCGACGATATAGCAATCGACGACGACGGCGTGGTATTGCTTGATAAAACGCAGAGATTGCCCGAAACGCATCGGCATTTTTCGCACGTAATGTGCCTTTACCCGCTTCATCTTATAAACTACGACACCGACGAACACAAGCGTATTTACGAACAGACGATTCTGCACCTCGAAACGCTGGGTACGGGGCTTTGGGTGGGATTTTCGTTCGCGATGTCGGCGGCGCTTTACGCACTGGCAAAGAAAGGCAACGCCGCGGGCGAGCGGCTTACGCAGTTCTGCCGCGGATTCGTGGGCGAGAACGGCTTTCACTTAAACGGCGACTACAAGCATTACGGCTACACTTGGTTTCACTACCGCCCGTTTACGCTCGAGAGTCTGTTCGGTTTCTGCGACGCGCTCCACGAAACGCTTCTTCAGGATCATACGGACGAAATCGAGTTGTTTCCCGCGCTTCCCGACAAGTGGAAAACCCGCACGGTCGAGTTCCGCGATCTTCGCGCGCGCGGCGGGTTGCTCGTTTCGGCAAAGTCCGAAAACGGCGTACTTGCGGCGCTTACGGTCAGGTCGGATAAAGACCGTACCGTCACGATAAACGGCGCGACTTACGCGCTGAAAAAAGGCAGAAATATACTTATCGGAGGTAAAAATGCTTAAAAACATACCTAAAATCGTTTCGCCCGAACTACTGAAAATGCTTGCGGAAATGGGTCACGGCGACGAAATCGTCATCGCCGACGGCAATTTTCCCGCCGAAACGTTCGGCAAACGCGTGATAAGAGCCGACGGAATAAGCGGTGCGGAAATGCTCGACGCGGTGTTGACGCTGTTGCCGCTCGACACTTATTCCGACCCGAATTTTATTTTAATGAGATTGATGGATTGCGACGAGGGTAAAATCAACCCGATTATATGGGAAGAGTATAAAAATGTTGCCGATCGTCACGATAGAAACGTGAGAATAGGGCAAATCGATCGCTTCGAATTCTACGATCGCGCGAAATCGGCTTACGCGGTGATCGCTACCGGAGAAGAAGCGGTTTACGCGAATATTATCTTGAAAAAAGGCGTTATTAAATAACGAAAGGAGCAAAGAATTGTGGCAAAGAGCAGACTTATAGGAGAATATCCGGTAATAGGAATCCGCCCCACGATCGACGGACGACGCGGGAAAATCAAGGTTCGCGAGAGTCTCGAGGATCAGACCATGAATATGGCGAAAGCCGCGGCGAAACTTATCGAGGACAACGTGTACTACTCGAACGGCGAACACGCGAAAGTCATAATCGCGGACACGACGATCGGCAGAGTAGCGGAAGCGGCGGCTTGCGCGGACAAGTTCAAAAAAGCGGGAGTGGACATCACGCTCACCGTCACGCCGTGCTGGTGTTACGGCGCGGAAACCATGGACATGGACCCCATGACGATCAAAGCGGTTTGGGGCTTTAACGGCACGGAACGCCCGGGAGCGGTGTACCTTGCGTCCGTTCTCGCCACCCACGCGCAAAAAGGCTTGCCCGCGTTCGGCATCTACGGTCACGAAGTGCAGGAAGCGGACGATGATACTATCCCCGCGGACGTCGGCGAGAAGATTTTGCGTTTCGCGCGCGCGGCTGTCGCGGCCGCAACCATGCGCGGCAAGTCGTATCTGCAGATCGGCTCGGTCACCATGGGCATAGGCGGTTCGATCATCAGCCCCGAGTTTTTCGAGGAATATCTCGGTATGCGCGTAGAATCCGTGGACGAAGTGGAGATTATCCGCAGAATGACCGAGGGGATCTACGACGAGAACGAGTATAAAAAAGCCTTGAAGTGGATTAAAGAGAAATGCCGTCCGGACTTCGACAAGAACCCGAAAGGAATGCAGAAAACGCCCGCCGAGAAAGAAAAGGACTGGGAGTTCACGGCAAAGACGGCGTGCATCATAAAGGATCTGTTCAACGGGAACAAGAACTTGCCCGAGGGCAGAGAAGAGGAAGCGGTCGGACACAACGCGATCGTCGGAGGTTTTCAGGGACAACGCCAGTGGACGGACTTTTACCCGAACTGCGACTTCCCGGAGAGTATATTGAATTCGTCGTTCGACTGGAACGGAGCGAGAGAACCGTATATACTCGGCACGGAGAACGACACGCTGAACGCAGCGAGTATGCTGTTTATGAAACTGCTTACCGGCAGAGCGCAGATGTTCGCGGACGTCAGAACGTACTGGTCGGGCGAAGCGGTCAAGCGCGTAACCGGCTACGAGATCGAGGGCAAAGCGAAGGAAGCGGACGGGTTTATTCACCTTATAAATTCGGGCGCGTGCTGCGTGGACGCTTGCGGCGAGGTCAAAGACGAGAACGGATTGCCGACTATGAAAAAGTGGTGGGAAGTCACGGACAAGGATATAAATACCATGATGAACGCTACGACCTGGCCTTACGCGGATTTAGGATACTTCCGCGGCGGCGGTTATTCAAGTCGTTTCGTAACTCGTGCGGAAATGCCGGCGACGATGATAAGGCTTAACCTTATAAAGGGTTTGGGTCCGGTATTGCAGATAGTCGAGGGTTGGACGATTAAACTTCCCGACGAAGTGACGGATAAACTGTGGAAGAGAACGGACTATACGTGGCCATGCACGTGGTTTACGCCGAGAGTGACCGGCAAGGGCGCGTTCAAGTCTGCTTACGACGTAATGAACAACTGGGGAGCGAACCACGGAGCGATTTCCTACGGGCATATAGGCGCGGATTTAATCACGATGTGTTCGATGCTGCGAATACCGGTGTGTATGCACAACGTGGACGAAGAGGATATTTACCGACCGGCGGCATGGAACGCGTTCGGAATGGACAAAGAGGGTCAGGACTACCGCGCCTGCGCCGCATATGGACCTATGTATAAGAATATAAGAGGATAATCGACCGCTTAGTGCGGGAAATTACACGAAACGAGCGAACGCAAAACCCGCGTTCGCTCGTTTTCCCGAAAGGCGATATGTGACGGAAAACGCGCGTTATTGCTTAAATCGACAACGGAACGCCGTACTCTCGGGTTGCGCGATGCAGTCGCGAAGCAGTTTAAGAGAGCGTGGACTTTCGATATCTTACTTAATAATTGACAAACGAGCAAACTATTGCTATAATTCAAACAAACTCAATCATACAGCGCGATTACTACGGACGGCGAAAAAGGAGAAGATTATGAACAAAGCGAGTTTTGTTTATATAGCGGCGGCGAACGGAACCGAGGAGAGCCGGGCTTCGTCGGATTACGTTTGCGGCGGCGCGCACGACGAGCGCACGATCGTAAAAGCGTTTGCCGAGTGCGCGGAAAAGAACAAAAATATTTATTTTTACAACGGCGTCTATAATATCGACGGCTTTACCGACTTCGGCGACGGCGGTCCGCTCGCGGCTGTGGTTTTCCCGCGCGTTCATCGCGAAATAGCCGTTATCGGACAAAATCACGAGTACGGTTTTCAGCGTTCGTTCCACAGCGGCGTGGTGTTCTACGTAACGGCGCAGGCGCTCGAGGGGATAAACGGCGAAGCATCGGTCATGCGTGGCGCGTGGACGGAAGCCGGCATACAGAACGGTTCGTCGCTGCGGCTTGAAAATCTCGCCGTCGTGCTTGCGAATAACTCCCGCGCCGTGCGTTGTATCGACCTGAGGAGGACGGACAGGGTTGAGGTGAAAAACGTCACTATGATTTCCTACGGCGACGCGCTCGAAAACGGCGGCGTCGGACTGGATATTACGCCCGACGTGCCGGGCAAAGGCTGCATAGGGCTTACCATGACCGACGGCAGCAACTACAATTACAGCAATTATACCAACGTACACGCCTACGGTTTCGACGAGGGCATACAGGTCGGCGGCGAACACGTCGTGTGCGTAAACTGCGGATCTACGATCGGAAGGTACGGATTCACGTTCGGCAATTACGAATTAAGGTGCGGCTCGAACCACCCGATCACGCTGATTAACTGTCTTGACGAGCGCAATATCAATCTGCCGTACTTCGGCAAGTGGTGCGGCGACGGCGCGCCCGACGGCAACGGTCGGCTCGTGGGCGAACAGGAAGTCACGTTTATCGGCTTTAATATCGAACGCACCGCGGCGCACACGCCCGGCGGCAAGCTCGGCGACCTTATGCGCGAGGAGATACCGGGCAAGTGGAAGGGCAATATCGATTTTACCGCCCAGACCGCCTGGAACAGCGTCAATTCTTCGGACTTCAAACTGTGGGAAAGCGACGGCTCGGGCAGCGGTATAAAGACGCGCAACAACTGTCACAAGACCGTTTGCGGCACTAAAGAACGCCTGTCTTACTATCCGATGCTCGGACAGCAGATTTACGATACCGACCTTAATAAAATGCTGGTTTGTATCGATCCCGACCGCAAAAAATGGGTGGACTACGATGGAAACGAGGTCTGATTATGTACGAAAACTTTTATCTGGGCTGCCGAAAACGAGTAGATCGTCATCTTCTGCCGCATTTAAGTTTTCGGTAGGCTTTGCGCAAAATATCGGCATTGCGCCTTTGCCGCCGCCGTCAAAGTACTGAAAGGCGAATGAAGAAAAGGATAATTACGATTCTCATAGATGGGATTTTACGCGAAAAGGTCGCTATCCGAACAGAACAGTGACCTTTTTAATATTTTTTTCGTGTGTCGGCGTTTACTTTTCGATAACGAGGGTGTTGAGGGTGTTTTCGCCGAGGTCGAGTTCGAAAAGCGCGGTTTCGATAAGGACTTTCACGCGTTTCGCGCCGCCGCGGTTGTAGACGACCGCCGCCACGCTTCCGTCGGGATTGAGGGCGGCGGTGACTTCTACGTCGCGCCAGGGCTGAGAACAGCCTATAACGCTCGCGCCCCTATGCATAAACTTCGAGAAGTGTCCGATAGCGTAGAACGACGGACGGAAAATCGCTTTGCCGCCGTCCACGATCACGGGTGCGTCAGCCATCATGGGGCGGTTGTCGCGGAAGTGCGAAGGACCGCGTTCGCCGTCGAGGACGAGGTTCCAGTCGCAGAACGCGTTCGCGCCGCCGTTGAGGTCGCCGATAATATCGTGAGCGTATGCGTCGAGGACTTTGCCGTCGTATTCGGTTACCGGGCGGCTTTTGCGCATCGCCACGCAAGCCTCGCTGATAATAATATCCTTGTCGGGAAAACGCTCGCGGGTCATCCTGAGTTCGTCGAAATAGTCGCCCGAGTACCAGTGGCACGCCACGCCGTCGATTGCGGACGAAGCGCCGAACGCATACGAAGCGCGGGAGAAAACGCGCTCGCGGCAATGATCGAAAACGTAGATTTTCACGCCCAGCGGCTTGATTTCGCGTGCAAGATAATTTGCGGCGAGGTCGAGTTCTTCCTCTTTTTCGTACAGGCACGATTCCCATACCTGCGCGTGGCGCAGCTCGTTCTGCACGGTGACGGCGGAAATTTTCACGCCCCTTTCGGCATAAGCGCGGATAAACGCCGCGACGTACTTCGCCCACAGCGCGTAATATTCGCTCTTTAACTTGCCGCCTTGCCACTCGCCGTTGGTTTTAAGGTGCGGTGGCGGCGACCACGGCGAAGCGAACAGAGTAATATCAGACGTTTTCCCGAGCGCGGCTTTGAGAAAGGGCAGAGTGTACTCTTCGTCGCGGGCGACGGAAAAGTCTTTGAGATCGGTAGCGCCGTTCGGGATATACGAGTACGCCGACAGCGAAAAATCGCAACTGCCGATACTCACTCGCCCGTAGTTATAGCCGATGCCGTCCTTGCCGAAATACGCTTCGATTATCTCGTCGCGAACGGCGGCGGGAGCGGTCGCCCAGACGTACGCCGCGGACTCGGTGAACGCGCCGCCGAAACCGTGGATTTTCTGGCGGACGACGGAGGGGTAAAGACGTATCGTGTCCGCTTCCACGTCGCCGGGGTGAAAGCCGTGGCTGTCGGCGACGGGCAGAACGTCGAGGTATTCTTTCGCCGCAACGACGGCGGTCTTTGCGAGTTTAAGTTCCGCGTTGTCGGTGGTAAAAACGCTTAGTTTCATTATATTCTCCTTATCGGCGGCAAAACGCCGCGGGATATTCTGTTCGGATTGTATCGCCGTCCGCGCCGTTAGTCAAGAAAAACCGCGACGAAACGGCGAAATAATCGGAATATAAAGAAACATAATCGCCGGGCGGAGCGTATGTAATTGCCCGATACGGTGCGGCTGATGAGTACGCGGTGCGTATATAGTTATCGCAAGTGCGTTTATCCCGGGTAAACGTTGTTGTGCATCTTTCGGTATTCTTTTGGGGTGAGTCCCGTGGCGCGCTTGAAAAGCCGACAAAAATAGTAATGATCGGAAAGACCGCAAAGCGCGGAGATCTCGGACGAAGAAATATGATAGTCGCCCGAAAGCAGTTCTTTCGCGCGATCGACGCGCAGTCGGTTTATATATTCGACGGGAGAAACGCCGTAGGTTTCGGCGAAAAGTTTCCTCAGATAGACCTCGCTGATTCCGCAAGTCGTCGCAAGACAGGGGATCGAAATCTTTCCGAACGCATAGTTTTCGTGGATAAAATCGACGGCGGGACGAATGGTTTCGCGGTGCGACGACGGAGAGTAAGCCGCCGACTTCATCAAAGCAATCGCGCCGTACAGACACTCCAGACACTTTTCCGCAAATCCCGGTCGCCGTTCGCGCCACGCCTTTTCGGATTTTACGAAATACGTTTCGACGAGCGACGGAAGTCTGACGTCGAATGCGAACGGTTTGACGCCGTCGAGATTCGGGCAGGCGAAGTTGATCGCATAGCAACCGTCCTCGTCGCGCTGATCCGATACGTCTATATCGTAAGTACTGTTTTCCGGAAGATAGACTACCTGACCGGATTGCGGGCGAATTACCGTGCCGTCCGTAAAAGTAAGTCTGCCGAAAGTCCGCGCATAGTAGACGAGTCCGTGACCTTTACGGTTTATTATGCGGTTTGATGTCAGTCGTTTCGTTACGAATAGGACAAGATCGATATTCGCGCCGACGAACGACGTATCCAAAAAATTATGAGTATTTGCGTTCATAATTGTGAATTTCCTCCTATCGATTATAACTTTTAGTTTCGGATAAGTCAATAGTTTTCAATTGTACATTGTTTTTTCGCGTGACACGGCTTATAATAAACGCGGAAGGATAGGAAACATGTTCGACGACGACAGAAAGATTATAGAGAATAAGTATCATATCGCAAGCGAGCCGTTCGATCCGTACAATCGCATGGCATATCACGGCTATGATTTCGACGAAACAACGGGGCAAAGCGACGAAGAGATCCGCAAGGGGCTGAGGAAACTAAGCGAGGAAACGGCAGGACTTGCTCATCCGGTAAGAAAAGCGGAAGCGGTGAGGTACGCGCTGGAACATACGCGGATCGACGCGGGCGAGCACGATTATTTTCCCGGCATTTACTCGCTGAATCGTCTTGCAAACGATACTACGGTATACGAGTGGCAACGAAACGTGTTCGACGTGTTTATACCGGGTATTCGCGACGAAATGCGCAGAATGAACGAAACCGGAGCGGCGCCGATATGGGCGGACTTCGATCACGTAGTACCCGACTGGGATTCCGTGCTTACTCTTGGGTTTACGGGGCTTATGGAACGCGCGGAAAGTTACCGTGCGCTCCACGAGAGAAACGGAGTGCTTACGGATGAGAAACGAGCCTTTTTCGACGGAATAAATATCGTTTATTCCGCAATAATCGGACTTATGGAAAGAATCGGAAACTACGCCGGAGAAAAGGCAAAGGCTTGTCCCGGGGGCAAAGCGGAAAAGATCGCGCGGTGCATGAAAAGCCTGACGCAAGGCGCGCCAAAGAATATTTACGAGGCGATGACGACGATTTATATTTACTTTATAGCGTCCGAGTGTTTCGATTCGTATCAGGTGCGTTCGCTCGGAAACGGTTTGGACAACAGTCTCTACGGTTTTTATGCGCGCGATATCAAAAACGGGACTTTCACGCAAGAAGAGGTCCGCGAGATTACGAAGTATTTTTTATTTCAGTGGTCGGCGATCGGCAATTACTGGGGACAGCCGCTGTATCTCGGCGGCACGAACAAGGACGGATCGACGAAATTCAACGCGCTTTCCCGGCTGATTCTGGACGTTTACGACGAGATCGGAATTTACAATCCTAAAATCCAGATCAAGGTCGGAGCGAGCACGCCGCGCGACGTGCTCGATAAAGTTCTGGACATGGTGCGTCGCGGCAGAAGCAGTTTCGTTTTCGTGGGAGAATACGGCATGCGCCGCGCGATGATGAGTTACGGCGCGACCGCGGACGAAGCGCGGGAAGCTGATATACGCGGCTGTTACGAAACGGGAGTCAGGGCAAACGAGGTGTCGACGGTGACCGGATACGTCAACGCCGCCAAAGCCGTGCGCTATGTCTTTACGAACGGCATGGACGAAGTCACGGGCGAAATCTTCGGACAGAAAACCGGCGGGGCAACGGGTGCGAATTATCCGGCGTTCGAGGATTTTTACGGCGCGGTTTTGCGGCAATGGAGTACGCTCATCGAGAAAACGATCGCGGTTGCGAACGAATACGAAAAATACCTGTCGTTCATAAACCCTGCGAATATGTATTCGGCGACTGTAGAAAGCGCGCTGAAAAAGGGCGAGGACGCATATCAGAGCGGAGTGAAGTTCAATAATTCCGCGATACTCAATTGCGGATTCGCCACGCTCGTCGATTCGGTCATGTCGGTCAAAGAGTTGGTATACGACAGGCGCGAAGTAACGCTGGAAGAAATGGGCGCGGCTCTCGAAGCCGACTGGATCGGGTACGAACAACTTCGGGCGAAGGCGCTGAAAACTTCGGGAAAATACGGTAACGACGATCGCGAAACGGACGAATACGCGGCGGCACTCGCGGAGTACTTTGCAAACAGCGTCAACAACCGCCCGAACGCCCGCGGCGGCGTTTACAAAGCGACGATGCACACGGCAATGCAGTTCGTGTGGGAAGGCGAAAAAACGGGTGCGACGCCGGACGGAAGAAAGCGCGGCGACGAGATCGCGAAGAACGGATCGCCGTCCGTCGGCGCAGACAGAGAAGGAGTTACCGCGCTCATAGAGTCGGCGCTTAAACTCACGCCGTCCGATTATCACGAGAGTTTTTGCGTCGACATCATGCTGCATCCGTCGGCGTGCGAGGGCAGCGACGGACTGGCGGCTATGCGCGCTCTGGTCACGGCTTACGTTCGCGGCGGCGGCATGGCTGTCCAGTTCAACGTTTTTGACGAAAAAACGCTTCGCGACGCGCAGAAACATCCCGAAAAGTATCGCAATCTTCAGGTGCGCGTGTGCGGCTGGAACGTGCTGTGGAACAACCTCAGCGAGGCGGAGCAGAACGCGTACATACTTCGCGCAAAAAATTCGAGGTGAACGTCATGGACGAAATTTTTGCGAACATAGTCGACATAAAAAGGTTTGCGGTACATGACGGCGACGGAATACGTACCGCCGTGTTTTTTAAGGGGTGCCCGCTCCGTTGCCGCTGGTGCCACAATCCCGAAACGCTGTCGGACAAACCGCAGATAGGGTTTTTCGGACATAAATGCGCGCTTTGCGGCGAATGCGTGCGCGTTTGTCCGCGCGGTTGTCACAAAACAGAGGGCGGCATACACCGCTTTGACAGAGATAAATGCGTGCTTTGCGGCAAGTGCGCGGACGCTTGTCCAGCGGACGCGCTGAAGAAGTATGGCGAGCGGAAAACCGTGGCGGAAATTCTAGACGTTCTTTTGCGCGACAAACGGTTTTACGAGGAGAGCGGCGGCGGAATAACGTTGTCGGGCGGAGAGTGTCTTATGCAGAGCGGCGCGTGCGCGGAGATTCTGAAATCGGCAAAAAGCCGCGGCATAAGTACTGCCGTCGACACTTGCGGATTTGTGCCGCGCAAAGCCATACGGGCGGTTCTGCCGTTTACGGACGTATTCTTGTACGATTTGAAACATATCGACGAAGCCGCGCATACCGCCGGGACCGGACAATCGAACGGGATTATTCTCGACAACCTGAGGTTTCTGAGCGAAGAAGGGGCGGCGTCGGAGATCCGTTATCCGCTTATACCGGGATTTAACGACGGCGAGGACGCGGTGACGGGTGCGGCGGAGTTTCTCGCCGCGCTTCGCGGGATAAAAAAGATACGCGTACTGCGATATCACGACTTTGCGCGGTCAAAGTACGTTTCGCTCGGATACCGCGACACGATGCCCGATGCGGAGAAAGCCAAGGATCCCGACTTTGCCCGTCGTATTTTTGTTTCGATAACCGGTGTGGAAACGGTATAAGCAATCCTGCGGATTATCTTATCGAAAACGCCGTTTCGTCAATCGGGTTTAATAGTTCTTCTTTTATACGTTTTATTCTCTTTCTGTTTCAGATCGGAACAGGGAGAGTTTTTCGTGCGTTAAATCGGCATAGAATCGGGGACGGGATTATCCCGGGTAAACGTTGTTGTTCATCTTTCGGTATTCTTTCGGGGTAAGCCCCGTGGCGCGCTTGAAGCATAGGCTGAAGTACGATTGCGAGGAAAAGCCGCAACCGTAGGCGACTTCGGACAGCGTTTCGCGCGTGGAAGTCAGCCGCAGTTTCGCTTGCTTTATGCGGTAGCCGAGGATATATTCCTGCGGAGATTTGCCGACGCACGTCAGGAAAAGCCTGTGAAAATGGTTGGGCGAATAGTTGACCGCGCCGGCAAGAACCGACAGCGTAAGCCGTTCCGCGTAATGCGATTCTAGTATCGAGATCGCCTTGTCCACCGCTTCGCCGTAGCGCGGGTTATCGCCGCCGTCCGCGGCGTTTTTCGTCTTGTCGCGGAGAAGAAGCGCGAATAGTTCGAGAAGAAGCGCGTTCGTCATAAGGTCGCCGGGCTCGTTCCCTTCGGTTATCAGCCGCCCGACCAGTTTTTCCGTGACCGCGCGGTACTCGTCGGCGTTTATAAAGCGGTAGTAGTCGGGAAAACCGGATAACAACTCGTAAAACTCGCCGTCCGCGGGCAGCGAAATATGTACGAAATAGCACTTGAACTTCGGCTCGCTGAAACTCGTCTGCCCGGGCTTTCGCACCACGAAAGTATTTGACCGCAGCGCGTAAGCCTTGCCGTCGATATAGGTTTTACCGCCGCCCGACACGACGAACTCCAGTTCGAAGTCGGGTATTTCGCGCTTTGCGGTCGTAGCCGCGCCTTTGAAGCGTTCCGCCGCGTCGAATATGCCGTAAGAATTGATTTCAGCTATCCGCATTTATCCGTTTCCTTTCGATTGATTTAATAAGATTATAATCGTTTTCGGTGTCGAGGTCAAGGAAAATCGTAAGATTTTGACAAATTACGGTACGAAAATTATATATTTGCGGCGGCAGAGGTCGTATAATTAAGACAGCAAATTCCGCGGAGGGAAAAATGAAAGTAACGGACGTAAAGACGTTTATAGTCGATTGTTACCGCACGAACTGGGTGTTCGTCAAGGTGTACACCGACGAGGGGATTTCGGGAGTGGGCGAAGGCACGCTCGAATACAAGGAAAAAGCGCTCGAGGGCGCGGTCGGGCATATAAAGAGTTATCTTCTCGGCAAGGATCCTCGGGATATAGAACGGCACTATCACGATATTTATCGCGACGCTTACTGGCGCGGCGGCGCGGTGCTGATGAGCGCGCTGTCGGCGACGGAAACCGCGCTGTGGGATATTCTCGGTAAGTCTTTGGGCGTGCCGGTTTACCGCTTGCTCGGCGGCAAAGTGCGCGACGATTGCCGCATCTACGTCAACGGTTGGTTCGCTGGCGCGAAAACTCCCGCGGAGTTCGGAGCGAAGGCGAAAGAAGCGGTGAAACGCGGCGTGACGGCGATGAAGTGGGATCCGTTCGGAAAGAACTATATGCAGATATCGAACCGCGACTTCGATACGGCGCTCGAATGCGTGGCGGCGGTGCGCGAAGCGGCGGGATCGGACGTCGACCTTCTCATCGAGGGGCACGGCAGATTCGACGTGCCTACCGGCATCAGGATCGCCAAAGAATTGGAGCAGTTCCGCCCGAAATGGTTCGAAGAACCCGTGCCGCCGAACAATCTCGAAGCGCTCGCGGCGGTCAGAGAGAAATCGCCCGTGCCGATCGCGGCGGGCGAAAGACTGTACACGAGATACGATTATAACGAACTTTTCCGCCGCAGAGCCGCCGACTATATTCAGCCGGACGTGAGCCACGCGGGCGGCATAATGGAACTGAAAAAGATCGCGGCGATCGCGGAAGCCAACTATATTCCGTTCGCGCCGCACAATCCCTCGGGACCGGTCGCCAACGCCGCCACGCTCCAGCTCGCGGCGTGCTGTCCGAACTTCGACGTGCTGGAGATCATGTATTCGGACGTCGATTACCGCAAGTTCGTCACGAACGAGAACCTCGTTTACGAGAACGGCAGAATCAAAATCGGCGACAAGCCGGGGCTGGGGCTGGAACTCAACGAGGAAGAGTGTCTGCGCCACCCGTACGTCGAGCATAATCTTCGTCACTACACAGGCGCGCTGACCGACATTCGCCCGCTCAAAACCGCGTTCTATTTTTGAGGAGAAAAACTATGAACGGACTGAAAAAAATCGGACAAATAAAAACTTATCGCTCGGACGAAATTTCGTTTACGAAGTTCGGTATCGGGCTTGAGAAGCTAGACCGCAATATGTTCGACCCCGAGCAGACTTACGAGCCGCTCGCCGAGGCGGGAGTGAAGTACGTGCGCTTACAGTCGGGCTGGCAGCGTACGGAAAAGAAGATGGGAGTGTACGACTTTAGTTGGCTGGACGAAGTGGTCGACAAGCTTCTCGCGCGCGGCATGAAGCCGTGGCTGTGCCTTTGCTATGGCAACGAACTCTACACCGAAGCCGCGAAAAAGCAGTTCGGCGCGGTGGGCGTGCCGCCGATCTTCTCGGACGAGGACAAGGCGGCTTGGCGGGCGTACTGCCGCGCTACCGCCGAGCATTACAAGGGCAAAATCGAACTGTACGAGGTGTGGAACGAGCCGGACGGCGTCTGGTGCTGGAAACACGGTCCGTCCGGCGCGGAGTACGGAAACTTCGTTATCGAAACCGCCGAAGCGGTCAAAGCGGGCGATCGCGACGCGAAGATAGCCGCGGGTTCGATCTATTCGGTTTATCACAGCCCCGCGTGGGTGCACGACGTTTTCGGAACGGGCGCGGGCGAGTATATCGATTATATCACTTATCACGAGTATTCCCGCCGCGAACTCGAGGTGCCGAACACCGTGAATTACCTTCGCGCGCTGATAAACCGCTACAATCCGAACATAAAGATTATTCAGGGCGAGTCGGGCAGTCCGTCCGAGCCGAACGGCAACGGCGCGATGTGCAAGGGCAACTGGTCGCAGGACAAGCAGGCGAAACTGCTTCTCCGTCGGCTTGTCGTCGACCTTAATACCGGAGTCGAGTTTACGTCCTGGTTCACTACCGTCGATATGTCCGAGGCGCTCTACGGCGAGAACGGCAACGTCGCCAGTTACCTCGACTACGGCTACTTCGGGATTTTGGGGGCGCAGTTCGACGACGAAGGTAAGAGTATCGGAACTTTCGAGCCGAAGAAGTCCTATTACGCGCTGAAAAACCTTTGCGGACTGTTTGGGCGTGAGGGCGCAAGCCCCGCGCTTCTGCCGATTTTCCCCATGGGAGAGCATTACACCGAGCGCGTGTTCGGCTATACCGTCGCGGGAAGAGAACTCGCGCGCTTCGGATTCCGGAAACCGAACGGCGCGTCGGCGTATTTTTACTATAAACCGAGCGATCTTATGACCGAAACTTACGACGGGCTGACTACGCTCACGGCAGATATGCCCGAGGACAAAGTGCGGCTAGTCGACCCCATGGACGGCGCGGTGTACGAGATCCCCGAGGAGATGAAAAAGCGCGAGGGCGGCGTGTACGTCTTGGACGAAATACCCGTCCGCGACTATCCGCTCGTACTGACTTTCGGCGACTTTTTCGAGGAGGAGTAAATTATGGAAAAGTTTTCTTTGATAACCGGCGCGTGCGTCAATACCGGCGTCGCGATCGTGGAAAAATTCGCGGGCGAGGGCAGGAACGTAATCTTTACCGGCAGAAGCGCGGAAAAGGTCGCGGAAGCGGAAAACGTTACCGCGCTGCGTTCCCCGGCGTGAGGATTATCGGGAAAACGCTGACGGCGCTTGTGAACGATACCGCCCCGGACGAAGCGGGCGTAAAAAATCTTTTCGCCGCGCTCGACAAGGCGGGTATTTTCGTCGATACGCTCGTGCTGAACGCCGCCGACCAGGGGCTTGACATGAAGATTTTCGAAAGCCCGATTACCGACTTTATGCGCGTGATAAACACGAATATGACCTGGAATTACCTTATGGTCGAGGAAGCCGCGCGGCGAATGAAAGACAACGGCGGCGGCAGTGTGGTGTTCGTGAATTCCAACACCGCATACCGCGTTATCCCCGACCGTATCGCGTATTCCGCGTCCAAGAGCGGGCAACTTGGTATGATGCGCGCGCTCGCGTTCGACCTCGGCAAGTACAATATCCGCGTCAACGCCGTTCTTCCCGGCATGATCCGTACCGACCGCTGGATCAAGAACCCCGAGTTTTACGCGCACGTTCCGTCAAAGTATACGCCTATCGGCGACGTGGCAGACGGCAGCGACGTAGCCGACGCGGTATGGTATTTCGCTTCCGCCGCCCGCGTTACTACCGGCGCGGAACTCGTCGTCGACGGCGGGAATACGGTGCAGTTATATCCGATAATACCGGAAAAATAAAGAGTGATATTCGCTGTGCGAGTGATATTCGCGCTACGCGTAAGTTGCGGATAATTATTCGTTTGACGTATGACCTTTATTCGTGGAATCCCATACTATGAGAGTAGTAATATCCTTAGCTCGGGCGACAGCCCGAAGATCACTCGTTTTTCAGCGAGCCTTTTATCAGAATTTTTTCGTATTCGTCGGCTGGGACCGGGCGGGAGAAGTAGTAGCCCTGCATTTCCTTGCAACCGAAGCCGAGCAGCATATCGGCTTGTTCGCGGGTTTCCACGCCCTCGGCGATTACGGGCAGACCCAGCGTGTGTGACATATTGATAATCGCGGCGATAATGATTTTCTCCTTTTCGAGATTATCCGTGCCCGAGAGGAATTTCATATCGAGTTTGAGCTTGTCCACGTCGATGTCTTTCAGAGTGTTCAGCGACGAATAACCTGCGCCGAAGTCGTCGATTTCGACCTTGAACCCGGCCTTTCTCAGTTCGTTGACCTTGTCGATAAGAAGATCGGCGTTTTGCATGTACGCGCTTTCGGTGACTTCGAGATGGAGCGAAGCGTGGGGGATAGCGTACTCGTCGACTATTTTCGCGATTTCATCGATAAAGCCCGGCTCCAGTACGTCGTGGCGGGAAAGATTGACCGAAACTTCGATCTTGCGTTTGTACAGCCACTTGCGCATATACTTACATACCGATTCGATAATATACTTGTCGACGCGGCTTATGTAATTGCTTTTCTCGAGAAGCGGAATGAACTCCGCGGGCGAGAGATAGCCTTTGTCACCGTGCCGCCAGCGGATAAGCGCTTCCGCGCCGAACATGTTGTGCGACGAATAATCGATTTGCGGTTGAAACCATACTTCGAACTCGCCGCGTTTTATCGCGCCGTCCACGTCCTTTAACAGTTTCAGTTGTTCTTGCTCGCGTCTGAGCATACCGCTTTCGTAGTAAGCGATATGGTTTTGCATATCGCCCTTTATCGATTGCATGGCGAGCAGCGCCTTGTAACTCATGGTAAACGGATCGGCGTCCGGTTCGCAGAGGTCGTAAACGCCTATATGCAACGTAAGCGGCATATTGAGATCGAGCGCGACGAAACTGCGGACGAAATGCTCGTAACATTCCTCGACGCTCATAAATTCCTCGGGGCAGAAGCGTACGAAATGATCGGCGTTAAGGTGCGCCGAGAAACTGTCGGGTGAGTCGATAACGCGCATGAACGCGCCGATATCGCGCAGAAGTTTGTCGCCGAAATTATGCCCGTAAACGCCGTTTATGTCGCGGAATCTGTCGATATTGTAGCGCATTACGCGATACTTTCTGCCGGGGTTATCGGCTATCCATTGCCGTACGCGGTTATGGAACCCGGTCGCGTTGTAACCGCCGGTAACGGGGTCGAACTCGCCCGCGACGATATCGGTGATATTTTCGAGAAGCATCGCGATCGTCGTCTTTGCTTCGTCGGCGTAACTGAAAGTTATTCTGCGGAAAACGTAGCCGGTTCCTTCGTTTACGGAATTGTAATTGACGGCGAACGAGCCGCGCTCGTCCAGTTGTTTCACTATCGAGGACAGCGTGAGCATTTTTTTCATAGACTTGCTGTCGTACGAGGGCAAGTACTTGTCCGCGATAGCCCGCATCTGCTTGTCGCAATGCGTGCCGTCGTCGCTCGTAATGCGGGCGAGGCGCCCGGAAATATCGTCGGCAAGTTTTGTGATCGCACCCGTGTTTTTGTCGAGCAGAATCAGCCCGTCGAAATGCTCGACGAACAGTTTTCTGATGAGTTCGGCTTCGTTGATCCGATCGCCGGGACACTCTTTTTTCATAATGGTCGCCCCCTATTTCGCAGCTTTTTCGGCTTTGTTTCTGTACATTCGTTTGTCTGCGCGCGCGATGAGCGACTGAATGTCGTCGTTGCCGTGATACTTCGAGTGTCCTATGCTCACGCTGACGGGGTAGTCGTAAGTACCCGCCGAGCGTATTTTTTCGATGCGTTCGTGAACCTTTTCGCACAGTTCGTCCACGTTTTCGCCGGCATCGAGTTCCTGAAGTATGGCGAACTCGTCGCCGCCGTAACGCGCGCACACGCCGCCCGTTTCCGCGCAGACTTCGCTCAGCGCGTCGCCGATAAGCTGCAGCGTTCTGTCGCCCTCGAAGTGTCCGTGAGCGTCGTTTATGCTCTTAAAAGAGTCGATGTCGAGGAAAAGGAAGTACAGGTCCTTGCCGTCCGAAAGTTTCTTGATACGCTCGGACAATTCCATCAGCAGTTTTCTGCGATTGTTGATGCCGGTCAGCGGATCCAAACATATTTGCGACTGGAGCGAACTGGTGTAGATCAAAAGGAACGATAAGGTAGGCGAAACGGACATTATAGGCAAGTCCTGAAAAAAGAATTGCAATATCGCGCAGACAACGGGCGGTAGCGCGAACGACAGCATTACCGCGTAGTCCTGCTTTTGTGCGAAAGTTTTTTTCGAGATCGTGCCGATAAGGTTGATGACCGAAGCCGCTATAACGTAGCCGTAGCTTAAGACATACTGGAGATAGAATACAGGTCCGCGAACGTACTCGCCCGCTTCGTTGAAGTAGAAGAACCAGCCCGTGAACGGACAAACGATACAGAGAACATACAGAGCGGCGAGCGGCAGAATCACCAGCGCGAAGAGGGGTTTGTTTTTGGTCAGCCGCACTTTGCGGTAGATTTCCGAGAAGCACAGCCACAGAAACGCCGCCGTTCCCATACAGATAAAGTAGAGCGAGTTGAGTATATAGAGTACTGCGTGCGGGAAGCGGAAGAGGTGAAGCCCCGGAGACCACAGCGCGTCGAATACGTTCATCGCCATAGCGAACAGCATTGCGGCGACGAAAACCGTCTTTTTCAGGCTTGGGTCCAGTCCCGAGTGCATGATTTTTACTGCCATGATCGCAAGTATTGCGGCGCATAGCAGATTTATTTCGCAAAACATCAGACTTTCCATTTTTTTCTATTGTTCTCCGTGACAAAAATTCGCCGCGGCGGATTTCGCGCCCGCTTCGGCGATCGGTTGTATACACGGCGGAGTGTCGCGTTTTCGGCGCGACGTACGAGGTTTTTCCGGACCCTTCCGCCAACTTGACTGATTATATTATATTGTATACATAATACAGTTGTCAAGTAAAATAAGACTTGTCTCGCGGTGCGGCGGCGATTTCGGTACGAAAATCCGCGTTTCGGGACGAGTTTACCGCCGAAAAATGCTTGATTAAACCTCGGCGGGGTAGTATAATAGGAAAGCGGCGGGGCGAAAAACGCCCGCGCTATCTATAAAATTCAAGAGGCGGAGTAATGAAAGAAAACCAAAAAAAATCGCTGACGGCGTTCTGTTTCACCGATATTCACAATCAGCAAGCCATGCTCGATTATCCCACGACTTTGCGCGCGTCCTTCGTCGCGGCGTGTCGGCTCGCTCCCGAAGAGTTCGGCAAAGCGGACCTTGCGATAAACGGCGGCGACAACGTGTCCGATTATCCCGACTGGACGAAGTCGTGCGCGCTCCCGAAAAAGAACTTTCTCGACCTCAAAGCGAAACTCAACGCCGCGGCGGCGAGTACTACCAAGACGGGCAAAGTGCTGTACGTTTCGGGTAATAACGATATGATCTTAGGCGATATCGGAACGCCCGATAACGAGCCGTACAACACCACCGACTTTTACGACCTTATGGACGAGTCGCTGGGCGTTCTTCCGGACGGCGAAAAACTCGTCGCGCACTCGACCGAAAAGCCGGACGAGCGGTACCTTAACGCGTTTCACTACGCGGTGAACGGCTTCGACTTTATCGGAATAGACATCGATCCCGATACCGCGTTCAACACTCACGACGGTATCTACACCGACGAAACGCTCAGATGGGTCAAAGCGAAACTGGACGAAATCGATCCCGACGGAGTAAAACCCGTGTTCGTGATAGGGCACTTATCCGCGGGATGCTACCAGAACGGAAAGTATCACGAAACGTTCGACGGCAACGTGCCGCTGTTCTACGAAGTTTTCAAAGGGCATAAGAACGCGTTCTACCTCTACGGACATATCCACGGCGAAAGTTGCTGTTATAAGGACTACTCGTCGGGAGCGGTCATTCACCTTAAAAACGCCGAACCGCTCGATATAAATCTCGATAGCCTCGATAACCGCGGCAAAGAGTACGACTACACGTTCGTACACATGGGCGGGCTTCGTCCTTTCGGTGCGGAGAACTTCATTCACGACGGGCTGACCGGCTACGGCGGCAAGAAAGAAAAGGAGTTTTACCTCTATACCGGCACGCCCACGCTTGCGCAATACCTCGTGTTTGTAGCCGACGACGAAAAAGCGACTTTCTATATCCGCAACACCGGCTCGAACCCCGGTTACACGCCCGAAGACAAGCCGAAGCCTTACGTCGTATATTACCAAAAATAATTCGCAGATATTGCGATAATTTCTTAGCGGAGGGTATATTATGGCAATCGCGGAAAAACTGTTCCCGGGCGCAGACCCGTTTATACTGAATCACGGCGGCAAGTACTATCTGTACTGCACGACCGAAATCGCGCCGGGTACCGACCCAAAGGGCGTATCGGACGGCTTTTACGTTTATTCGTCCGATAACCTTACGGACTGGAAGAACGAGGGCTTGTGTCTGAAAAAAGCGGACGCGATAGGCGAGAAGTGGTTTTGGGCGCCCGAAGTCTACTATTATAAAGATAAGTTCTATATGGTGTACTCCGCGGAGGAGCACCTCGCCGTCGCAGTTTCGGACAGCCCGCTCGGACCGTTTCGGAAACTTGCGGGCGGCTGGCTGAGAGAGGACAAAGCGATCGACGGACACTTGCTGTTCGAAAAGGACGGCGTGTATATGTACTATGTGCGGCTGGACGGCAGAAACCGTATTTTCGTCGCCCGTCTTACGCCCGATCTCAAAGCCGTGGAAAAAGAGTACGACCAAGTGCTGATCGAGGCGAAAGAACCGTGGGAAACGGTCGATTGCGAGGTCGCCGAAGGACCGTTCGTCTTAAAGCGCGGCGGCAAGTACTACCTCACGTACTCGGCTAATCATACCCGAAACGCCGCCTACGCCGTGGGTTACGCGGTCGCGGACAACCCGACCGGTCCGTTCGTAAAGTACGCGGGCAACCCGGTACTGTACTCGAAGCCCGGGGTAGTGGGCGTGGGACATAATAGTTTCGCGCCGACCGGCAAGGACGGCGAGTATATCTGCGCGTACCACTGTCACAGCGGTAACGCCGATTTCCGCCCGCGCATGGTTTGCCTTGCTTACGCGCGTTTCGAAACCGAGAACGGCGAAGAAGTACTCGAAATCGATTTTTAACGAAGGAATATAAACTTGACGAACGCGACCGAACGATTTGAAAAAGGCAAGATTTTACCGCTGGTATTCAGTCTGACGTTTGCTATTATTTGATCAACTCAGAGTACAATGGTCGATTTTTAAGTACTTATTTTCGCGGTGAAGTTGATATTCTCGCCGGCTTGTGCTACAACCGCTACCCGAGAAAGGCAACAAAATACGAGCAGTTAAACGATAAGAAAAGGTTCCGACTTATATCAAGCCGAAACCCATTTTTTATTGCATATTCGATTTTACAAAAGGTAAAGGCTATTTCAGTTTTACTTTCAAGCCGAAATAATCTTTGCAAACGAAAAACACGCACTCGGAACAGTCTTCCGGGTGCGTATTTTTCATCTGTGGTGGAGCTAAGGGGCGCGGCAGTCGCTGCGCTCCCTTGGTCGGCAAGCCGACCGCGAACAATCGCCTGCACTTTCGTATTTAGCAGTCTAAACGAATAGACGCGGCTTTATCAAGCAAACCGGTTTTTCGTTTATCCGACGGCGAGTTCTCGCCAGAAACCTCGCGCCAAAACAAAAACACCCTTGTGGGTGTTCCTGTTTTAGTGGACTATTACCAAACAAAGTCGAACTTTGATCTTGGACGGGTTGATTTGTTTATTTCAAGAATTGCAAATCGTCGGGGGCGTCGAACTGATAATTTCTTGATTTGAGATATGCGATGTAATGGGAGGGAGACAGACCCGTCACTTTTTTGAAAGTGGACGAAAAATACTGGATGGGATCAAAGTCGAGATATTCGCTTATTTGCAAGATAGACAGGTCGGTTTTGGCCATCAGCTCCTTGGCTTTGGCGATACGCATTTCGGTAAAGTACGCCATGATCGATTTGCCCGTTGCTTGCTTAAATAGCGAACATATGCGGGGAACGCTGTAACCGATGTGCAAAGAGATCTGGCTGAGTTTGATCTTGGAACGGATATTTTCCTGCAAATATTTTACGATCTGTTCGATGACCGACTGTTCGCCCTGCGACGGCGATATGGTCGGTTCGTCTTTTTTTGTTGCGCGGTCGTTGCGGCGAATCAGCTTGATCAACAACACTTCCATAAGGTTTTTGACGATCTGGCCGCTTGCAAATTCGCGTTGTCGGTTTGTGGACGGAATGGCGTTTTTATCGGCAAAATAAATCAGTCCTTCGTCGACAATAGTCATAATATAGTTTTTGAGTGCGGGCGTGATGCTGATCGGTTTGTGCGCTATCTCGTATAGTTTTTCGCATTGACAGTCGAAACTTAAAAAATACATACTGCACGAAACGTTGTTGGCTTGTATTTTATGCTTTTCGTTGGGAGTGTGCAAGAAAACCTGACCGCTTGTTACGATCTTCTTGTATTCGGGTGTTTCGACGGTGACTTCGCCGCTATTGGTGTAGATCAGCTCCCACGGTTGGTGCCATTCGCCGTCGAAAACGTATTTGGGCGTGTAAAAATAGGCGTACGTCGAATACAGGTTATCTGTATTCAGATCAATTTCGGGAAACGAA
>ENA-UEYI01000313-UEYI01000313.1-human-gut-metagenome-genome-assembly--contig:-NODE-313-length-49433-cov-9.320731_pt1 | contig 49433 bp, 30 predicted proteins | sample MGYA00242900_ERZ507916 | MGnify/ENA primary metagenome ERZ507916 (study PRJEB26167, sample SAMN06115521) | human gut metagenome | host: Homo sapiens | place: China:Chongqing | collected 2015-09-02...
TCCGCGAATTATATACACTTTACTACGAATATCATCTGTAGTAATCAATTCCTTTGTATCTTCCATTTTTCCTACCAAACCGGTTATTAGTTCCGTCAGATTGATTTTTCAATTCCATTTCATGAAGTCACAAATTGTGACTTCATGGATTTTTGATTCAAGGTGCAGTTAATTCACCTTGAACGTTAACGCAACTTGAGATTAATCAATCCTCCACAATACTCTCCATCTGTTGCAACTTCTGCAAGGCCTTTATATGCAATAAATATATGCATTATTATTTTTATGCATTCTGTGCATCAAGACTATAGCCATCAACCTGAATGACTGTAGATACACGAGTATATATGTAACATCTTGTTTTCTTCTTCAATAATCTCACGCTCCTGTGTTATTCATTTGTTAATTTTCCAGACTGCTCAGCAAGCTTTTTCTCTTCTCGCTTTACCCTGCGTTCCAGTTTCTTAATATCTTCCGATGCTGGTAAATCTTCCGGTTTAATTCCTCTTTGTCCAAGCATGTCCCTAACAGAAGTATTATTTTCCACATGTTCAACAGTGATTGCAGATTCTCCTTGCAGATCCTTTTCTTCAACATTATAATTTGTCATTTCAGTTGCAAGATTTTTTGCGGCAATGGTAAGTGTTGGCAGGAAATCCGCAAGTGGTCTTTTGTCCTGTACTCCCAAACGGTCTTTCATCTGTTTCGTGGTAAATCCACCAAATAAAGCCTGATCTCCTTTAGACCGAATCCGACCAAATCCAGCATCATCTACTCCACGCTCATATATATTTTGAGACAATCTTTTTTCCGATTCCCTTAATTTTCCTCTTGCCTCTGTTCTTTCGATATAAGAAATTCTTTCTTCAATCAATTCCTGTTTTCTAGTCTGAACCGCAAAATAGCTTTGTGCAAAAGCGATCTGTTCTTTACGAGGATCTCCGTTCTCTGCAATAAGATAACATGCATAACGTGTAAGCATACAATCTTCTACTTCTCTATTTGCGCCACTTCCCAGAATAACCATTTTACTGGCATCAGCAAAATGGTCCTCTACTACAATGCCATTATTTGCACAAGCAACTTTTGCCTTTAATAAAACATTTTCAAAATTTTGCCATTTTGAATAATCTAGCAAATGCATTAATTCACGTGCATACCAAAATTCAACTCCGTTTTCTTCATGCCTAATTTCATCAAATCTTTTCTTAATAATTCATTATCATTTTCTTTTCCATATTAGACTTTCTCCTCCCACATTGAACCATTTTACTGACGTCAGTAAAATGGTCTATTCCTCTTTTTCCCTCAGTTTGTCATAATACGCTTTATACCTATAAATCGTCCTCTCACTGACATTGTTCCGCTTCGCAATTTCTACCATTGTCATGCCGCTCTCATACCCAACAACAAAATCATTATAAATTGCCATCCACTTGGCGTTATGTTTCTGACGACCGCTTAACTTACGATTTCTGTAATACTCCAATTCCTCCCGAAGTTCTGCATTCTCTTTTTCCAACTCCTCAATTCTTTTTAATGCCTCTTCAAGTGTTACAGTTTTCTCCATTATCCTGTCCTTCGTTCATGTCATTTTCGTTTTGTCTATATTATAAATATTTGTGTTACTTTAGTCAATCCGATTATGTCATGTTGTGTTATTTTTTATAATAGCTTTCATACAATCGAAATACCGCTGATATCTTTTACAGGCTAAACTTCTCCAAAAGCAGTCAGCCTTAATACTTCAGTATCATTACCTTGTCCCTTGAACACTTCCATATCAGTAAAAAGGACATCCCCTTACCTGTAAAATCTACAGTTCCGGAATGTCCTTTTTTCCATACTTCACTATATTTTTAACACATGATGCTACTTATCCACAATCTATACAATTCCAAAATGCTTAAACGCCTGCATAATCGCTTCTTCCTTCTCCGGTGTACATTGTGGCTGTCTCGCATTCTCTGACTTAGGCAGATTAAAATTCTCTCCCACATCCAATCCACATTTCTTCTTAATCTGTGCAATATACAACGAAGAAACCTTCAGTCCTGTCTTTTCAAGTACATATGCCTTTTTCTGCTCATAAGTTGCTTTTCCTTAAATTCAGATAAATCCATATTCTCCAGAGAGAAGTCCACCTTCACTTTTCTGCTGTCGACCAGTCTCCGTTCCACTTCGGTCCGCGCTGAGCAAAGGTCCACCGGACCTTTGCTCAGCGCCCTTGAAAAGTAAGACAACCGTCTCCACATGTTTCGTCCATGGGAACATATCGACCGGCTGGCACTCCTGTGCCCGATAGCCATGCTTTGTGAGATACAAAAGATCCCGCGCCAGCGTCTCCGGATTACAGGAAACGTAGACGACACGCTTCGGTGCCAGCGTCACCACAGAGGAGAGAAACGCCTCGTCACTTCCGGCGCGCGGCGGATCCATGAATACGACATCCACCTCGTCTGCCCCGTTCTTCTCTCCGGCCTTCGCATCCGCACGGTATTCTGCCATCTCCACCATGAACTGTCCCGCATCCGCATTGTAAAAATCGATATTTTTGACGTTGTTGCACTTCGCATTTTTCACCGCATCACGCACCGCATCACGGTTTAACTCCACACCGATCACTTTCTTCGCAGACTTTGCGGCAATAATGCCGATCGTTCCGGTGCCGCAGTACGCATCCACAACCGTCTCATTTCCGGTCAACGCCGCATATGCAATGGCCTTTCCGTAGAGAAGCTCCGTCTGCACCGGATTGACCTGATAGAAGGACTTCGGCGAAATACGGAACGTACAGCCGCAGAGTGTGTCCTCAATATAGCCTTTTCCGTAGATCACACTCTCCTTGTCGCCCAGCACCATGCTGGTACGCTTATCATTTACGTTGACGATCACGGTCGAAATCTCCGGGTGAAGTTCCCGCAGTGCCTTCACAAAATGATTCTTTGACGGCAGCACCGGCGAGCCAAGCACCAGAACAACCATTACCTCACCACTGTGGAATCCGCGCCGCACCAGCACATGACGCAGCAGACCGTAACCGGTGTACTATTACCAAGCTATCAGTGACAACAAGAAAAGCGAAGTATGCCATTTCCGCACCATGCCGACCCCCAAAAGCCATGAACCCATGCGCATTCTGTTAATGGGCGATCACCAAATCAAAAGCCGAAGCGGATATGAGTGGCTAATGAAAGCAGCACAACGTAAGATCGAAGAAAAATATGGCGACCTTACCGAAAACATCAACATGATTATGAATATCGGCGACCAAGTGGACGTAGGTACATTGGACCAATACGAACAGATACACCTGTTCAAATCGCAACTCATGTCACCTTATCTCCCCATCATGACAGCCGTGGGAAACCATGAAACTTACAACGACCCGGGTATGCAGAGATATGCCGCACATTACCACTATGAGAACCTTACCTACCAAGGTATCAGCAGTGGCACGGAAAACTATTACGCTTACCAAGCCGGCCGTATCCTTTTCGTTGTTTTGTCCACTGAACATACCGGCGACGCCCAAAAAGAATGGGTGAGAAAAATTGTAGATGCTGCCAAAAAAGACGATTCTGTAGACTTCATTATCAGTGTAAACCATCGGCCTATCCAAGCTGAGCAATACGTTGGTGACATCTCGGCATGGGTTAGAAATGAAATCATACCCATCCTGTCCGAGACTCCGAAGCACGTACTGAACTACGGAGGTCACCACCATTTGTACCATAGGGGGCAGTTGACCGATTATCCGCTATATCACATCATTAACGGCGCTGCCTCTTGGGATCAAATGTGGGGCATGTCTTCCGAACAAGACTACGATGACGTACAAAAAACCATTGACTATTGGGGCTACCAGATTCTGGAGTTTGATTTCGATAAAAAAGAAATGAAGGCGGAGTGTTATGCCATCGGTAACAAGGAACTGGTCGTGGACAATATTCTAATAGACTCCTTCAGTCGCACTTTGGGTAAGGCTGCTCCAAAAAAGCCGGAAATCAAGGAAATAACAGAAGAGACCATCACCCTGCCTTATACGTTCAAAGGAAGTCCATATAAAACCACTACGGATGAACAACTAAATAGCGTACAATACCAATTCTCACTCAACCAAGACTTTTCTACCATAGAATACAACAAGGTACGCGACGTCGAAGACCTTTACGGTTCTACGGGGAAACCCTTACACATCCCCATTGACCTCAATGAAAATATAGACATCACCCAACTTACCATTGAGAAAAACAAACTGATAAACGGTACCTATTATGTAAGGATGAGATACCGCGATACCAATATGGAATGGTCGGAATGGTCAGACACCAGACAGTTTACCGTAGAAGGAAGTATAGCAGGCAAGCCTTCCATTTCCATAACGGACACAAGCGTAATACCGGGAGAGACCATTACCATCGACTACAAATATACTCCTGAAGGTCAAAACGCATGGATCGGCATCTACCGCAAAGGAGAAGAACCGCATTCCGTTCTTTCGTACAAATGGAAATATACCCCGGCTCAATCCGGTTCAATGAATTTCACCATCGACGAAACCAACGAATACTATGCCGTGCTATTTGAAGATGAGGGATATACGGAAATCAGCGAAAGAATCCCGTTCTATGTCGGTCCCGAACCGCAAATCAGTTTGGAAAAGAGCGAATTCGAAGAAGGAGAAGACATCGTGGTGACCTACTCCAACGCACCAGGTCTGAAGAACGACTGGATCGGCATCTATAAGCGGGGGGAAATTCCCGGTACATCCGATACATCCGATTCATGGGATTACCTCGGCGGAAACACCGAAGGCACACTCACTTTGGCGAAAGATCTGCCCAAAGGATATTATTTCTTGAATTACTTCACCTTGGGACAGTACTTCGAACCGCGTGAACGAGTTTATTTCTCTGTAGGCAAAGACATATCTTCGCTGTCTACCGACAAGACGGAATTCTCCACCGATGAAGCAATTCTCATCCACTACAAGGACGGTCCGGGTACGCCGAAAGACTGGGTAGGCGTCTACAAAGATGGCAAAGACCCCAACGTGGACGAGCTTGACGGCTTCTATTACACTTACGGAGCCACGGAAGGAACCGTGAGCATCAAAGCCGGTACGCTCGAACCCGGAAACTATTTCAGTGCCCTGTTCATTAACGATTCCTATGACGAGGTTTCCCCGAGAATCCAGTTCACCATAAAAGACGGCACGGGCATTAGACAAGCTAAAAACGAAGACGGACCACTCTTCTATCCCAATGCTAACGGCTCGCTGCGTATCGAAGGTAACACCTATGAAACAGCCGACATCTTCAACTTGGCCGGAAACTGTGTGCGTCGCACGACTTTGACGGAAGGTAACTGCACAATCGACTTTACCGACCTGCCTGCCGGAATCTACATCTTCAATTTCCACAACGGGACGGATAACAGCATCGTACACAAAGTCATCAAGAAATAACCCACACGGAAATATCATTCCCCCAAAAAGGGAGTGCCGGAAGAGAGGCTATCAAACCGAGCCTTCTGGCACTCCCTTTCTTTTTGTTTTTATCCTCGCCCTTTGGTCATCCGTACCGGATTATTGCCCGGATAGAACCAACTGTTTTACCAGTCCCTCCAACGCGTCCAGATTACGAGGGTCTGCATTTACGTCGAGCACATGACCGTCTACACCGATAAGACGGTAAGAGGGAAAACAGTTCACTCCCAGATATTGTTCTATGGCTCGTTGTTGGTCGTCCGGAAGATTATAATGCACCACATTGTCACCTACCACGTTATATTGTTTGATGACGTTCTTCCACGAATCTTCCGCAGAGCGGTTGGCCAAGTAAAGGAACACCACGCCGTAGGGACGCATCCGCTCGAACAGTTCATGCGAATGAGACAAGGCTTCCTTACACGGCCCGCACCAAGTACCCCAAATGTCGAGCAACACGAGTTTGCCGCGATAAGGCTCCGTGAGCTTACGCAACAACGCCTCGCCGCCGGTCACGTCCTTCACGTCTTCTGCCGACCTCAGACTGCTCACGTCGGACAAGTCCCGATTTTGGATAGACACGTACTTCTCTTGTTCCCTGCTAACGATGTCCCATCCGCCCTCAAGCCTGATTCCCCATTCAGCCTTTGCCATCATCCTGTCCGGCAAAGGTTTCCGCATGTTATCAATCAGCCCGTAAAGCTTCCGGGCTAAATGAATTTGGCATAAAATACTGTCACACCCCACCGATTCCGCGTCTTCTTTCCAGAAATCTATGTTATCTATCAATATCTCCTCATTTAAAACGTCCTCGAAACGTGTAACAAGCGACATGAAACGTTGGGATAACTCACTTTTCCCAAGCTCCACCACCATGCGTTGACGCAACGAATCCGACGGCTCCGCATTCAGCTTTTCCTGTAATTCCCTAACAGCCAGTTGATAAGCCTCCACGGTGTTTGCCTCCTCCTCCGTCATCGAGATTTCACCTTGCTGCCGCAAACGCTTGAAGGCATTGAATACTGCATTGCCCCTCGCCTTGTCTTTCGCTTCTGAGAAATGGCCTATATAATCCCTCATCAATATGCCAAAATTCTGGCAAAGCGTATAGGGTTTGGAAGGACGCTGCCAGACTTTTGTCCGGACAAAGTCCACGTAATCTTCGGGTAACTGCCAATCGGGCACCACAAACCGCGCCTGCATCATCGAACGACCCAACCCTGTCAAAGCAAAAGATTCCATATAGTAACGGTAACGCCGCGAAAGGTTGGGATGTTCCTCCACACGTCGTGACAGTTCCTCTACCGCATGCCGGTACTTTTCCTCCATCTGTATCCGGAATTCATCGACCGTCCCTTGCCCTTTCCGGAGATAACCATCCACGTACAAAGGAGGATGCGTCTGCAATTCGTTTTGCAACCGGACATCTTCTCCCATGAAAAGCACATGGCCGGTGGAGAAATCGTGCAACAGGAAATAAGTCTCCCCCGGCTCCACCACCGTGTTAATACCCTTCCGCCCTATGTCGATATAGATTTCCGACGTGTTGACCAACGGCACGCGCACAGAGAAACGCCCGGTCGAATCCATGGCAGCCACAAAGGATTCCTGTTTGTCCATAAAGATGTTGTTGCGTAATATTTCCACGCTTCGCCCTTTCTCCCACGCCTCGGCAGGCATGTCCTTCATCCATCCCACGAAGGTCACGCTGTCATCCGCGCGGTAACCATTGTCTTTGAACCCCTCCCGCAGGTCTTCCACGGGATAGTCAGGCAACGCCGCCCCCGTAATCAAGCTGCACTCTACGGACGGTTCCTTGCCCACGGTAATGCGACGCGTGCCGCGTTTTTCTTTGCCCACCTCCACTGCAAGCTGCTCTCCGTCATAGGCAATTACCCATTGTCCACGTCCGTCTTTTCGTTCATCCCGGCTCACCACACTCCAAACCTTACCGTCGTATATCACACCGTCACCGGAAAAGCCGACAAACCAATCTCCCGTACGCACATCGCGCCAATAGGTGTCCTCTATCCCTTCGGGCCGATAATCCTCCGGACGGATATTGTAAACCGTCCATCCTCCCGGTTCTACCAGATTCATCTTTACCGTCCCAAGCGGTACGGCATCGAATGTCAACGTAAAGTCCACTTCATCGCTCTCAGGCATAGTGTACCGTTCCCCAAGGGGAATGCCCGAAGCATCCCTTACGGGAAAGTTCCGGCCATCCGTTTGCAATTCCGTCGTGCGCAGGATTTGAATCCAATAACCTGAAGGGTAATGTACATGGCACGACACTTCCGTGCGGTCCGCATGGAGCACCACCTTGGTTACCTCTACGATAGAATGGGTATAGCCCACCACAGGATGGTGCCAAACCACGGAATCGTTTGCCCAAGCACTGACCACGGCAAACGTAACACATAACAATGCAATAAGTTTCTGTTTCAAGTGTTTCATCATGGAATTATCTAAATTAACCGACATAAAATTACACAGTTTCTGAAACTCGGCAAAGTCATGCCCCGAGAAAATCTGGTACATTGTGTTTTTTTAGTATTTCCAACCCGTAATCCGGGTAAAAATACCCGTAATCCAGATAACAAACCTTCCAGTAAAACCGCGTATCTTTGTACCATTATTTTAAAACAACAAAATTATCCGTTATGATATTAGAAAACATCAACTCTCCGGAAGACGTGAAAAAATTGTCCAGAGAGGAACTCAACCTGCTGAGCGGTGAAATACGCGAAGCATTGTTACACCGGCTGAGCGACCACGGCGGCCATTTCGGCCCGAACTTCGGCATGGTGGAGGCCACCATCGCCCTGCATTACGTGTTCAACTCGCCGGAAGACAAAATCGTCTTCGACGTGTCCCACCAAAGCTATCCGCACAAGATGCTGACCGGACGGAAAGACGCTTACCTCTATCCGGAAAAATACGATGACGTGTCGGGCTACTCCGAGCCGTCGGAAAGCGCACACGACCATTTCGTCATCGGCCATACCTCCACCTCAGTCAGCTTGGCCGGAGGACTGGCCAAAGGCCGTGACCTGAAAGGCGAAAAAGGCAATGTCATTGCTGTCATCGGAGACGGTTCGCTGAGCGGCGGCGAAGCTTTCGAGGGATTGGACTACGCAGGAGAATTGGGCACGAACTTCATCATCGTAGTCAACGACAACCAGATGTCCATTGCTGAGAACCACGGAGGCCTGTACCGTAACCTGCAGGAGCTGCGTGAAAGCCAAGGCACATGTCCTTGCAACTTCTTCAAGGCCATGGGACTGGATTACCTGTACGTAGACCAAGGCAACGACATCGGAAGCCTCATCTCGGCATTCCAAAAGGTGAAAGACATCGACCACCCCGTCGTGGTACACATCAACACCCTGAAAGGCAAGGGATACCGACCGGCAGAAGAACACAAGGAACCATGGCATTATTGTGCACCATTCGTCATCGAAACGGGTGAACCCCGGCATAAACCCGAGGGAGGAGAAGACTACGGGACACTGACTGCAGACTATTTGCTGAAAAAGATGAAAGAAGACCGCCGCGTGGTAGGCATCACGGCAGGCACGCCCACCGTCATGGGCTTTACGGAAGATAAACGGCAAGCCGCAGGCTACCAGTTCGTGGACGTGGGCATCGCCGAAGAACATGCCGTAGCTTTGGCTTCCGGCATCGCCAAGGCGGGTGGAAAACCCGTATTCGGTGTGTATAGTACATTCATCCAACGGGCTTACGACCAACTTTCACAAGACCTCTGCATCAACCGTAATCCGGCCACGCTGCTCGTCTTTTGGGGATCATTGTCGGCCATGAACGATGTGACACATCTTTGCTTCTTCGACATCCCGCTCATCAGCAACATCCCTAACATGATTTATCTCGCCCCGACCTGCAAGGAAGAGTATTTCGCCATGTTGGAGTGGAGCCTGCATCAGAATGAGCATCCCGTAGCCATCCGCGTGCCAGCCAACGGAGTCATCCACGCAAACCGCAAAATCGATACGGACTACGGACAACTGAACCGTTATGAGGTCGTAAGGAAAGGAACAAAAGTAGCCCTGCTCGCCTTGGGTTCTTTCTTCCCGTTAGGCGAATCCGCCGCACAGATCCTGAAAGAAAGGGCCGGCATTGAAGCCACCCTCATCAACCCACGCTATATCACCGGAACGGATGCCACTTTATTAGATGCACTGAAAACCGACCATGTCCTTGTAGCCACGTTAGAAGACGGCGTACTGGACGGTGGCTTCGGCGAGAAAATCGCCCGCTACTACGGCACAAGCCCCATGAAAGTACTCAACTTCGGTGCCCGCAAGGAGTTCGTAGACCGCTTCGACGTGACGGCATTCCTCCGCGACAACCACCTGACGGCGGAACAGATTGCCGAAGACATCCTCGCGCAGTTATAAAAATTCCACTTAAAAGAGGCAGTCCCCTATTACAAAAGGAACTGCCTCTTTGCCACATATATAAAAGAACCCTACTGTTATTCTAACAAAATTACCTTGGCTGTCTGGTTATCCATGCCATACATCGTCTTGCCCACAGGTGCACCGATAAAAGTACCATCGGCTATCACGAACTTTCGTCCTTCCAACAAGACATAATCGCCCGCCACGGCATCAGACTGCGAGAACTCTACAGCCGAAGCCAGGTGTCCCGGATAATAAATCAGGATACAACGAAGCCCTAATAAATCGCGTACCAGACGGGTAAAAAGGATACTACGGTCCTCACAGTCACAATATGGATAGTAAAGGGATTCCTCTGCAAAGAAAGCCCGGTCGTCTCCCCATACCTTGTCGTCATACTCGTACTCGAAGCCCGTCTGCACGAAATTCAGCAACTTATTCACAGCCGTCAACTGGTCACATCCGTTTATGGCAGCTTTCAAGTCCGGATATATCTGACGCTTCACATCCTCACTCATCGGCGTATTGGCATACATAGCCCAGCGGCTTAAAAAATTTTCGCCCACCATCGAAGTGGGATAAGAGGAATAGAAGTCCATCAGATTCTTATTCGAGGACAGATTTACCTTTACCTCCGGATAACGCTCGGATTGACGCGTCCGTGATGATGTGGCAGACACAGCCAACCTTGGAGATGCAGCGAACCAAAGGGACAAGCTCTGTTCCCCCTGAAATGCATTGTCACTGATATATATGCTCGAAGGGCACTCCCCATAAGGATAGAACCTCTCACCTCCCACGTTATAATGCGGTATGTCGTAAATGATGTGGCGAGATGCGAAAAGCATATGCAAAATGCCGGAATCATCGCGCGCCAACCTCATCTTGTAGCCGGATTGGCAATACAAGTAAGCCATAAGCAAAACGGATTCGTTCGTACCCTCTCCAAAGAGTTTTTCGGCCACAGCCTGCAACATCTCAAGGTAAGCCCAATCGCCCATCTTATACTCCGTACGCAACTGTAGACAATCATAAACAAGATTGGTGTACTGCTGCCCTGACAGTTCCAACCACGCAGCAGAAACCACATCTTCTCTTGCGCCTGTCATCTGCAAAGCCGATGAGGTATCGAACCGTACGCTTAACTTAGTGCCAAACCACAAGAAATCCACTTTCGGCATCGGTTCCGGATTTTCCTTTATGGGTTCCACGGGTTTGGGTTGTGGAGCAGGCTTGGGAACTGGAATGACCACATCATAAGGCAATGGCTCCGGGGCGGGGAAAGGCTTATTCCTCTCCTCTTCAGGGTAAATCACCGGAGGCACATCGTCTTCTTTGGGAATGACGAGAGGTTTCTTCTCTGTAAACTCTTCCCACGGATTCTTCAAAAACTCGGCATACTCTTTGTTAATCTTCTTCCGAAAGTTATTGAAATCCTTATGGATAGCCCGTCGGAAAGATTCAAAATCTTCCTTGAAGTCATCCCCGAAGTCATCATTCTGGGCCTGTACCTGTCCGAAAAAGCACAATGCCATGCCCACTATAACAGATGCCTTCTTCATATCCTTATACTAAAATTCCTCGCTCAGCACCTCGTCCACGATACCGTCCAACTCGCTGTCCAAGCCGTCGCCTTCCGCTTCAAGTTCCTCTGCCAACTGGCGTTTCATTTGCTTTTTCATGACTTTCTTGTCATAAGCCACGGTTACCTGCACTTGGTAATTGTTGTTCGGCAATACACGGTAAATATGCACCACAGGAGTCATCATCGACAACGTGGCATCCGTTATTGCCCGTCCGCGCTCGTGGAACTTGTCTACTGTGGTGGCATCAATGGCAGAATTTTGAGCATTGTCCTGCTTACGCTTCATAGCCGCAGCTATCTTCGTTTCCAACATACTGGCTATCTCGGCCTGGCATTGTGCACGTGCAGACGAGTAGCCCACAGATTCCGAACCGGAAGTCACCGTAGCCTCATGGAGGATATAGCGGGCCACAGGTTCTCCCGCATCGTTAGCCATCAGTTCCTGCCTCATGAGTTGCGCCCGGGTAAACTGGCTGGCCATAGACAAACCACCGGCCGGCACCTCCCACCCGTCCTTTGTCCTTTGTTTCGCCTGCTTCTTTGCATCTTTCGAGGGTTTGGCATTTAACATGTCCATATTCACCTTGTCCAACTCACGTTGTTGTTTGGCCAATTCTATCGCACTTTGTGCGTAACCTGCCGATGCGGCCATGAACGCCACGGCCAATAATACAAAAATCTTTTTCATAATACCATGTTTTTAAAATGAATAGTGTTAGTCGTTATAAAAATCACCTGCGCTGAATATCTTCGACATCGAGACCTCGTTAGGCTGCCACGTACGCACCTTGATTTGCGGTGCATTATGGTCGGTCATATCCACCAACAGGAAGAGGTAACCTTTGTCCGCGTAACGGGAAGAGGTGTATTCCTGCCCTATCTGTATACCGTAGATTTCCGCATCTTCATATTTCTCCAACCACTGCACGTCATTGTTCGTAAAACGCAGGTTGATGAATTCGTTCAATTTGAACGTACGGGCCAGGTTGGCCAGATAGGCCTCCTTGTCATAACGGTTATATTTGATGATGTCCTGCCCTTCAAGCGAAATGGCACGATCCTCCGGAACCTTGGCCAGATTACGTTTCACGATATTACCCACGATAATTACGGCATCGTCGGCAAAGATGTCACGGATATAATCCAGACGTTTCAAACAATAAGCCGTCTTGTAGTTTTCCAGAAACTCCATGATCAATTCGCGGGTTTCGTCTTTCCATCCGGGTGCATAACGGTTCAGAATATCCGACTCTGCCACTTTCCCTAATCCGAAAGCCACATTGGAGATTTTCTTGTCCGAATTGAATGTGAATACCACGTCTTCCACAAACGTTTTTTTCCGTTTGCCGTTCATGAACGAAAACGACATCTGTAGCCCACGTGCCACCACCTGCCCGTTACTGCTGCGGTAATACACCATATCAGGTTGCCCCACCACACGTCCCGTACCGTAAGAAATCAGTTTGTTGTATACGTCCAGACCTTCAAGAGTGAAACATGAACTGGCCTTTACGTAGTTACGAGACTTGATGGCTGCCAACACCTTTTCCATCGCTTCACAATACAAGGCATCGTCGTCCACCGTCTGCGACGGGGAAGGACCTGCCGCCGGGGCATCCGTAGCGGCCACACTTGCAGTAGCCAACCGTGCCGCAGGCTGGGAAGCCGCAACCGAAGTGCCGTCTTGCGCCGCACGGCCTTTCACGCTTACCGAGGACTCCGGAAAAGCTGCCTTCGCCACGACGTCCAACACGGCTTGCAACTCATCGTCCCCACGTGCCAGATTCTTATACTCATATTCAATGTCAAGATGATAGAACTCCGTCTCATAACCCGGTGCCATTTCCAACATGCCACGCCCGTCTTTCGCTGCCCCGTCGCACTCTTCACGCCCGTCGGAATAAAGGAAATCCAACCCCGACACAGGACGGCCTTTGTAATTGAAGATTAAATCCACACAATCTCCTTCGCGCTTATCGAAAGCCACACTGATGTCTTCCAATATTCCACGTATCTTCACCGGAAGCAGCGTCACCAAGCTATGCCCGGCCTCATCCTTCGCTTCCGTGGGATGTTGCAGGGAACGTGCCAAGGAGTAAGCCCAGTAATAGTATTGCAGGGCCATATCCACTTTGGCTTTCTCCAATGCCCCGTCGGCAATGGCCACCATGTCGCGTATTTTCTCTTTACGCTTTTCGTAGATTTTGTCTAACTCCGAACGCAGCATATAACGCCGCACAGTAATTTCCGGTTCTTTCCCCTCCGTCCATTTCTCCACATTGGTCAAGGCAGAGGAGGAATAAGTGCTCACGCAATTTCTCACATAGGTCTTATGGTCGATATTTCCGTTGGCTTGGGTCTCGTCGGTCTGCATCTGGAAGTCGCTCGACACATGCGTGGCAATCATCTGCACCAAATCATTCAGTGCCGCCTTGTCTGCCTCAGCTTCCGTCTTCCCCGTACCGGAACCGTAATAATATTCACCGGACGTACGGATATAATCCCAGTTTTGGGCTTTCAGGGCAGGAACAAGCCCCAACAGGAACAACCACAAGATTATTATTCGTCGTTTCATGGAGTCACATTATTTTACAAGAACCGGACGGACTGGCATCCGGTAATACTTACTCTGCGTCAAATTGGCAGAAAAACTATTTCCTGTACCCAAGCTCAAGTAGTAAGCAGAAGTTCCACTGCTCTCCGTAGCCGACCAATAGTAACCGTTAGAAGTCGATTCACCCGTCGGGACATTCGTACCTGTCACATACCTATACATGGGCAGATAAATGGAATTCCCGTTCTCTGACTTTATCGTATATCCGTAAATCTGCCTTTCTGAATCATAAGCATATGTCCAAATACATTTTTCTACCAATTCCTCCCATTGCTCTCTTGTCGGTATCTGCCAACGCTCGTTCCAAAGATTCGTTGAGATATCGTAAGCCGGATTCCCAGCTATTTCATGTACGTCTTTATTATAACTGCTGCTGGTAGACGTGTTCGTGCCATAGGCATCCCCCCACGAAGTGTAGATTCCATCGTCATACTGATCCGAAGCCCCCACGTTCATAGAAGCCCAACGCACGCTAAGCCCCAAATCCACGGCCTCTTCGGGATAATAATAAACAGAGGTCCATCCCTTGTTCTCCACTTGGGACGGCATCACCATGTAACCGCTCTCGCCGGCCGCAAACTTGGCCGGATCGAAAGTCTTGGTATACTTATAATAAAGGTCATCCAGTGTAATTACGTTGGTCTCACCCAACGAACAATATATATAAGGTGTATAGCCATCGGCCTCAAACTGCGTGCTTACCTCTTCCGTAGATGTCGTAAACACATTGTCCGTCAGGCTGAACGACGTGTTGTACACCACCCCTGAAACCGTGACCGTCTTATCCTTCTCCCCTTTGATGTGCATACGGGCTGTCTTAGGAGCCAAAACCGCACTTACGAACAGTTCACTGTCATCCACGATATAAGTCGCAGCCTCATCCACATAAGCACAGCTCATCGGAGTCATGGTCACATGATAGTTGTCCGTAGCCGTGGCATTGACAAAGTAAAAAGCCTCACATTTCAAAGTGCTGCCAGTAGACAAGTTACCGTAGTAACTGATGTTCCACAGCGACGACGAGGCATTGTAAACCGCCTTTCCACACACTACCGTTTTTTCGTCCGCCTGATAAAAACGCAGGTAAATGACATCTCCCTCGTTCCATTCCGCTGAAGTCTCACGCTTCGGAGTGTAGGACTGCAAGCCGCCCGTCAGGTGCATGACCGCCGTATGTTCCGTCTCTTCCGTCACTCCCGGCTGCCCCATGAGTTCCTCGGTGTCGTTGCTGCACGATACCCCTGCCATCAAGGCCGTTCCTACGGCCACAAGCCCAAAGAGTTGGCTCATCCTTTTTCTCATTGTTTTCATTTTATCTTCTGTTTTTTCGTTCTTGATTCTTATTTTATGCCTTGCGGCTTATTGTTCCAGATTCTGGTCTGCGCCGTAGTCTTCACGGCCGATCTCCCCCGATGTGCCGGGCGCAGGCGACAAGTCCTTATCCTCGCCATAGTCCGAACGTACAATGACGGCACCGTCCTTGTACGCCACGTCCAGACGGACATCCTCGCTGTAGTCATCCCGTACGAACTGGGTATTCTTGGAATATTGCGTCACCACGATGTCTACCATCTTGGCCTCGGATGCCTCGCCGGACAAACCGATCAGATAAACCGACACAGTAGCCATACGCTTGTCGTTGCCGCTATACGGTTCGGCAGTAAACATGAGCAGGTTATTATTCGTTGCCACAACCAACCAATCGGCACCGGAAGATTTTTCCACACGGAACGTCCCGTCGGTAGACACCGTCACAGGAGCGGATGTTCCTCCCTTATAGAAGAACGACACGGTCTGTGCGTCTGTCTTCAGGTAACGACCGGCCTGCGTGACAGCCAACTTCACCCCTTGTTTGTTGGCGGGTGTGAATACGATGGTATCCGTCCGGCTTTCCAGACTGGGGTTATCTTGAGCAGAAATCACCAGCTTGGCGTCGCCCTGCCCTTGCGTGGCGGAAAGTGCCAACCATGAAGACTGGTTCTTCACGACGGCAGTCCATGTCTGGTTGGTGGCAATTCCCAATTCTATGGTTCCACCCTTCGAGGGCAAAGAAGCCGATGAGCCCCGGTCGATGGTGAAATAACGTCCTTTCTGCACCACGTTTACATATTGCACGGTGCCGCCCACCGCCACGGCCAACAAGCCCGTACGGTCGTTGTCGCCCTCGTTGGCCTGCACGCTCACGGTCACTTGCGCCTTGCCATGCCCGGATGACGGATTGACGGCTATCCAACTGTCGGAAGTCGTAACCGTCCAGTCACCATCGGTCGAGATGTCGAGCGTGTTCGACGAGGCCACGTTTTCAAACTGCAATACCGTTTCAAGAGAACCGAACCATTTGCCTTCTTGTGTCAACCAAAGGGTATCGGCCAAAGAAAGCCCTTGGTTACCCACAACCACACGTCCTTCTCTTTTCGTGGTGTTCGGATTGTCTTCGACATTTATCGTAAGAGTATGCTCCCCGGCCTCACCGCTCTCCGGCGACACGCTTACCCAAGACGGTTTCTCCAACACGTTCCAGAACGACAGGTTGGTGGACATCGACACAGTCCGCGAAGCTGCACCCGATTCAAAATCAAACCGGCTTTCCGTCATGTCCATATACAAGCCCGACTGCTTCACCGGAATCTCTATCAGGAAATCACCGTCCACATGGAGGTTGACGGCTCCGGAGCGCTCCTCTACTCCACCGTTCTCCGTCACGCTCACCGACAGTTCCACCGTACCCGCCGAGCCGGAGGAAGGACTGACCTGAATCCAAGAATCAGTAGTAGAAGCCGTCCATCCCAAGTCGCAATACAACGTTACCGTTTTCGTGCCCGCCGTATTGCGGAAAGCCAGACTGCTTTCAGACAAGGAATATTCAGGAGATTCCTGGCGGACTTCCAGATAATAGGTATAAATAGTAGGCGAAGAACTTTGCCACTCCTGCCTGTAAGTGTCGAAATAGATATAGCCCACGCGCACGTCCTCGGTGGTGTTCGCCTCCACGGAAAACGTGACCTCGTTGCCCGAAGCCGTAGCCTGAAGCCAATCGACATCGGTGCGCAGGTCGAACTTGGGCGCGTTCGTCTCCACCGTAAAGGTCTCCGACGCAGCGGATGCGGAAACCCGCAACGGGACCTCGCATGACACAGTCAACGACGTGCCCGTATTTCCCTGCTGCTCCGCCCAAATCTGTTGGCTGTAGCGGTAAACCGTCGTATCAATGGCCGACTCCAGACTGAACACCGAATAACGGTAATACGTGGACGGGTTGACATCCGCCCCCACGCTGACGATGGAGAACGTATCCTCCCCGGTTCCTTCCGCCGGGGAGACCTTGAGCCATTCGTCGGCCACGTCCAACCGCCACGGCACGTTCCTGCATTCCACGCCGAACGTGGAAAGCTCCGTCACGGTGTCGGGCAAGTTGAAGCCTAACATATTCGTATATAAGTAATAAGCCTTCGTGGCTGGCACGACACCCACGCCGCCCATGTAAAGTTCGTCATTGCAGGACACCGTCAGCCCCAACAGCGCCAGGCATCCTGACAAATATTTCATAATTCTTTTCTGTTTCATAACCATCTGTGCGTTTTCAAGTCATTAAAAGAAGAAATAGACCCCGACCTTGCAATTGAAGCCCTCGCTCCAGTCCTTCATGGAGGGCAACACGGACGACAACAGCTTATAACCGTCGGCTTCGGCAAGCTTGAAGGCGTATTCCGGCGTCAGGCTGATGCCGAAATGCGACGTACAGGCCGCTTCAAGGCGCACCCCAACCGTACCCGATAAGGCATACACCGAAGTCTCTTTGTTCCCCGACACGCCCACATAAGTGCAACCGATTTGGGGGGTAACGCGGAAACGTGTACCCAATATGAAGCCGTAACCGAACTTGCCGCCCGCAACGGTCTTTACCTCAAGTTCCTCTTCCGCCCAATGGGCCGCCCCCTCCGTATCATTTCCCGTGGAGTTCCAATAGACCGTCTCCTTGCCAAAACCTTTCATGTAGAAAGCCTCTATATTCACATTCCCGGCATAGAAGCCCATCGTGCCGCCCACGGCCGTAAGTGTCCCGAACTGCCCGTCCGCACCGAAATAGAATGTGTTTTTCTTCATCAACTGGCGCGCCATCTTGAAATGCACCGTGGGGTTAGCCACGTCGATGTACATCTTGCGGTGGAAAGGACGGTAACCGTAGTACCTGGCCCGGATGTCATAAGTGCCCGAAGCCATCTCCTTCGTGAACGGGGTGCTGCCTTCGAGCGTGCCGTCTATCAGCACTCCGGCACCGCTCGGCGTACTGGAGAACGAAATCTTTGCCGTGGAACTTAATTCCACATTCAGCGTCTCTTCCTTGCCTTCCACGATGTTCACCTCGCGCACCTCCGGCTTCCGGTTTGTCATGGACACCTCCACCTTATGCGGACCGATAAGCAGGTTCTTGATGTTTTTCGGGGTCACGCCATACTTTTCCCCGTCAATGCCGTAATCTTTCCCGTCAATCTTGATTTGTGCGCCCAACGGGTTGGAATTGACCGACAAGAAACCTGTAATGGGCACAGGAGGATCGAGGGCGATGGTACTGGCTACGTCCACTTCCACTGTGATTTTTTTAAAAGTCGGGCGGTGGTTGGCCTTGCGGCATTCCACCTGATAAGTACCTGCCTTTAAAGGGCCGGCCCAACGGCCTTTCCCTTTGCGTATGCCATCCACATAAATTTCCGCATCCCCTTCTACGGTCAGTGTCGTTTCGGCAAAGTCGGATTCCATTTCAGGCCGGATGACCGTAGTCTTCCCCTGCTCGATGGTAAACGTCTCGGTATGACTCTTATAAAGGTCTTTCACCAACAACAGTTCGTATGTACCGCAATCCCATTTGGTATCGCTTTTATAAGGCACCGTGCCCACTTCCTCGTTGTTGACAAAGACTTTCGCCCCAGAAGCGTTGCCGGGATCTTGTACCTCAAGGTAACCGAAGTTTGGAATCAACTTCACTTTTTCCACATAGGTACTGTCCGAAGTGGTGAGCTTCACCCTCCCTTTCGACACATTATAGTTGGGTGCCTTAATCTCATACACATACGTACCGAACTCCTTATTCCAAGCCTTACTTCCCGTAGCATCCGTATAGGAAGTCTCCGAGGAAGCCTCCTCGCCCTCACGTTTCAGAGTGACCACGGCACCTGAAAGGCCAGGCTCCAACTGTATCCTTAGGAATTGTTTTTTCAAGGACGGCTTCACGTAAGTCTCTAATTGTTCAAAAGTAATTTTCATGACATACGTCGCTCCTTCTTTGAGGGTCGTCTTCAAGTCCCACTTCTTGATAGGAGCATACTCTTCACGGTTAATGGTCACCGTACGTGCGTTCTTCTGCACATAAATCCACAGTTCGTCGCCATGCACTTCCGTGAAATGTTTCATGTTCCCGAAATTGAACGTGAAAGCCTCGGGATTGTCAATTTTCACCGCAGGGTCGGCCGACATAAACTTGATGATGGCATACCATGACCCACTCCTGTCTCGTTTACCATAAGGCTCAGACATAGCCGTAGTGGCCTGTTGGTCTTGGTAGAACTCCGTGATAGAGAACTCGTTCAAGCGTTCCGACTGGGCATAGGCCGCCATTATCCCCCAGCAAAGCAACAAGCAGAGTGTCCACTTCCTTTTTAAACTTTGTTGTGACATTTTCTTAATCTACCTGCCATTTGCCGCACCGGGTTTTCAGACATGCCGGAGGGCAAAAGCATTCTTTTCGCCATATCTGCCGACTCTCCCCGCAAATCAATCCAGTTAGTACATCATTATATACGAAAAAAAGCGTGAGAGTCTGTACCCGTTACTCATCCCGCTTATCAAGGCTCTCGCATTGCCCAGTCTGGTAGAACGAGCAACGCAGAAGCCCACGCCGATATGTATACAATTCCCCCACACCCGGCACATACACCTTTATTAATAATAAGGTGAATATACCAAATATAAGGGGATGCGTATAAAACACATCCCGAGGACATCTACTGTTGCCTTATCTTGACCAAACTGTGAACTTGCGAGATTCTGATAAGCCCAAGACAAGACGCATGTAAACGCCTTTTCCCAATATATAGTGCTCCGGCTCGCCCAAGACCCGCCGTCAGTTCCGAGCACAACCTCTTTCCTTCAGGCCCGGCGTAAGCTTTTCCCATCCTTATCACGGCACTGGAACCATCCGTCCTCGCCATGAAAAATAGGAACGCAGGAGTACAAGGGCAAAAATACTAAAGAAGGTTGAAAGAAACAAATAAATCTTCAAGATATTCTCGGTATAACAGGCAAAATCCTTTTTCTTATGTATATAAGCCCCTCCTGACTCCCGTCCGCAGTGCTCCTTTGTAACCGGAAAGACATCCTCCGGCAAACCCCAATCCGTTTTTGACATTTTGTCATTTTCATCCGAAATGCGGCGCGTAATCCGGGAAAAATCCGCCGTGGAAGATTTCAAGCGATTCTCGCGCCGTCAGGGAAACCCGGAAAGAAAGCCGTTTCCCCTTTCGGCTGCCATTTCGTTTCCCGCCTTCCCGCACCATGCGGAAGAAACTCCCGGGCGCGTCATCCTTGCAAACATTTTCCTTTCTTTCTGCCATTCCATTCAAGCACGGTTTTTCTCGGCAAATAGAGATTTACAAGGTACTTAAAGCCTTTCCATTCGTCGCCGGACGGGCATTTCCGGCACAAAATATCGACAACTCACCACCACTCTGCGCCAGACGAAAAATCTCTTTCAGCCAAACGATTTTCCGTTCGGCTGAGACCCAAAAACGGAAATGCACAATAGAAGCAGAAGAATGGAGTTTGTGTGAAAAACAGACCGTTTCATGAGCCACCAAAACTTCCGGAAACCATAAAACGACAAGGATAAAATTGACAAAAAGCAAGCAAAAACCACGTTGATTCGTCCAATGATCAAGGCATAATCCGTATCTTTGCGGTGCAAAATGACAACCCCATAAATATGACGTTCACTCCATATATCCTTTTAGCATGCTTTTTAGCCGGAAATGCCGCCTGCGCCCAAACTCCGGGACGGACGGCTCAAGCCATGGAACGGGCGGGCTTCGTGGATGTCCGCAGCATGGACAGCACGATACGCGTGAGCCTGATGTACGCACGGGCGGACAACTTCACGGGACGGGTGCTTTACACCGACCTGCATGAAGCTTACCTGCACCCGAAAGCCGCACGCGCCCTGGCCAAGGCCCAAAAAATCCTGAAGACCTCCCACCCGGAACTGAGCCTGAAGGTGTACGATGCCGCCCGCCCGATGCACATCCAGCAAAAAATGTGGAACGTAGTGGCCGGAACACCGAAGAATATCTACGTGAGCAATCCCAAAAACGGCGGGGGATTGCATAATTACGGTATGGCCGTGGACCTCACGCTCTGCGACGCGAAAGGCGACACGCTGTCCATGGGCACGAAAATAGATTACTTAGGCAAATTGGCCCATATCGACAACGAGGCGGAAATGGTAAAGCAGGGCAAACTCACGCCGGAAGCCCGGAGCAACCGCGAACTGCTGCGCCGGGTCATGCGCCAAGCCGGGTTCAAAGCCCTGCGCACGGAATGGTGGCATTTCAATTTCATCACGCGCGCCGAAGCCAAAGCGCATTATAAACCCATTCCATAAAACACATGTTGGACGAAAAGACACAAGATTTTATCCGGACACACCGGGAGGAGGATGTACGCCGACTGGCCCTGAAACCGGCCCCGGAGAACGTAGACCTGCGCATGGCCTTGCAACAAATCGAGGGTTGGCAGACGGCAAGACGCAAACTCCCCTCATGGGCGGAACGAGACGGGATACAGTATCCGCCCCGTCTCCCGATGGAGCAATGTTCTTCGGAACAGACGGCAAGGTACAAACAAGCCCTCGTAAAACGCTTGTTGGACAACGACGGCACGGAAGCTCCCCATACCCTGATGGACCTGACCGGAGGTTTCGGCATCGATTTCAGCTTTCTGGCTCCACTGTTCGACCGGGCTGTCTATATGGAACGCCAACCGGAATTGTGCCGTATCGCGGCACATAACTTCAAAACATTGGGATTGGCACAAGCGGAAATCCGGGAAACCGACTCTTCCCTTTCGCCGGACGAATGGCCCGACGCCACTTGTTGCTTCGTCGACCCGGCACGGCGCGACACCGTCGGGCGCAAGACGGTGGCCATAGAAGACTGCGAGCCGGATTTATCCATCCTCCAGGAAGCCATCCGCCGCAAGGCGGCTTTCAGCCTCATCAAGCTCTCCCCCATGTTGGACATCCGGACGGCCCTGCGCACCTTGGCACACGTGGCCGAAGTCCACGCCGTCAGCGTACAAGGGGAATGCAAGGAACTGCTGTTGATCATGACACGGCAAAAACCGGAAAAGACGGCGTGCCATTGCGTCAACCTCGGCACGGAAGACCCCACCTTCACGTTCACCTTGACTGAAGAGGAGGAGGCCGCATGCACTTATTCGGACACGCCGGGCCGATTTCTCTACGAACCGAATGCTTCCGTGATGAAGTGCGGCGGATTCCGCAGCCTGGCCACACGTTACGGCCTGCGGAAACTGCATCCCAATTCCCATTTATACACCTCAGACCATTCCTGCAAGGATTTTCCCGGGCGGGCGTTTGCCATAGAGGATTGTTGCGGATTCGGCAAAAAGGAACTGAAAGGACTTTTAAACGGCCTCGGACAAGCCAATCTGACCGTCCGCAACTTTCCGGACACCGTAGCCGGACTCCGCAAACGCCTCAAACTGAAAGAGGGAGGCAACGCTTACCTCTTCGCCACGACGTTGTCCGACGGACGGCATGTGCTGCTCCGGTGCCGGAAAGCGGAACCCCAATAAAAAAGGCCGGCTTCACAGCCGACCCCTTCCTTATGAAAAAAATTGCTCTGTTACTTTACCCTGTAACGGGTCTCTTCCAATCTGTATTTCTTCGTCTTCACTTGTTCCTTCTTCACGCCCTCACCCGTGACTTTTACGATAGCCACACGGTTCTTGTCGTTCTCGGCAAACGGTTGCACGGTGTCGCCCTTATATTCGGAAGTAATGACAGAGCGACTCACACCGGCCTTCACTAACGCCGCAACGACTTTCTCCGCCCGTTCCTTGGAATATTGCATATTCAACTCCGGTGTTCCCGTGGCTTTATCTGCATAAGCGGTTACCTGTACGTTGCAATTCTTATGCGCCTTGACAAAATCAGCTATCTTCTGAATCTTTGAAGCCGGATCCGGTTCGCTCAAACGGATTTTATAGTAAATATTGTCCTCGTAAGTGACTTTTTCGGGCACGTCCCTATACGTGATGTCGTCATACCAAACGGTATCCGTACGCGTAGCCCATTCCTCTGCCACCAGAACCGGCTCTTCCGCCATCTTTTCGGCCTTCTTCTGCCCGAACTTGAAAATCAGACCTAAAGAAGCTGTGGCAGCCCAGTCATTTCGGTCGGTCGTTTTAGAATTGATACGATCGGATCTGTTATTAGCGGCCAATTCCAGATTCAGTCCGAAATGTTTGGCGATATTGAAATCGAGCTGCATTCCCAACCGCACATTATGCGAAAGCCTACGATCCTGCCATGCCATCGGATAGTTCTCGGCTGCTTTGGCAGCCAACGCGTGGAAATCGTCATTGTCCCATGCGCCTGCCAATCCTACACCTCCAAGAAGAATAAGATTAAAGACACGATCTTTATCGCTACGGAACATGTTGGTCACGTTCAACAGCAAGTCCGCACTACCCGTCACCGTATTGAAATCGTAAGTTTCATTCAAAGATTTGATACCCCCCTTGTTCTCGTAACCGCTCACATGCAAACGCGCTCCAACGACCGGATTGAAATAAGCACCGAACGAAACGCCGTAACTCGGTGTGATCAACTTGCTGAAATCATAATGAGTAAAAGACACTTGCGCGCCCCCGTTCAACCCGAAGAACATGTGCGGATACGGACGATAATCTTTCTCACTGTTTCCTTCTCCGGCATAAGCCACTCCCGTACCTATGGCCATAGCCATAACCGCGAGCATACATCTTATCTTTCCCATCAGTCTATATTTTTATGATTCAACTTGGATTAAGTTCACAAATATAAGATAAATACAAGAAGCTAACAATCTTTTTTAACTTTTTCTTAAAAAAAAGGGAGGATAAGCGAAAAGCGAAGCAGTTTACTCAACTGTTAATAAAAAAAAGGCTATATTTGCACGTTTGCGCATTGCCGCAATTTATTGACCATTTTACATATATGACATGTCTGCTGTAACCATTAAAAAAATATCGACTCGCCGAGAGTTGAAAGCGTTCATACGTTTCAACTACGAACTGTACAAGGACTGTCCGTATGCCGTGCCCGACTTTTTGGAGGACACGCTCGACACGTTCAACCCGCAGAAAAACGCAGCCTTCGATTTCTGCGACGTGGATTATTTTCTGGCTCTACGCGAAGGAAAAATCGTGGGGCGCGTGGCTGCCATCATCAACCATAAGGCCAATCAGACATGGGGCACGAACAACGCCCGCTTCGGTTGGATCGACTTCACGGACGACCCGGAAGTGAGCCGTGCCCTGATGGACACGGTGGAAGCTTGGGGACGTGCCCGCGGATGCGACAAGATAGTAGGGCCTTTAGGGTTTACGGACATGGATCCGGAAGGCATGCTCACCGGCGGCTATGACCAGTTGAGCACGATGTCCACAACATACAACTATCCTTATTATCCAATTCACATGGACCGCCTTGGTTATACCAAAGAGGTGGACTGGGTGGAGCGCAAGATACGCGTACCCGACCAAGACCATCAGGCGCACATGGACAAATATTTCCGCGTGGCGGAGATGAGTGCCAAACGCTATAACCTGCGTGTACGCAAATTCAAAAGCGCCAAAGAAATACGTAAAGGCGGATGGGGGCCGAAAATATTCGATGTAGTCAACAAAGCATACGCCCCGTTGTACGGTTATTCCGAGATGAACGAGCGACAGGTTGCCCAATACGTCAACACTTACCTTCCGCTCGTAGACATGCGGCTCGTCACGCTCGTGGAAGACGCCGAAGGACGCATCATAGCCATGGGGGTGGGTATGCCTTCCCTCTCGCACGCTTTGCAGAAAGCCAAGAGCCGCCTGTTCCCTTTCGGTTGGTATCATTTGGTCAAGGCCCTGTTCTTCAAGCATTCGGATATCATAGATTTGTTGCTTGTGGCCGTCCTTCCGGAATATCAGAACAAAGGGGTCAATGCCATGCTCTTCGCCGACCTCATCCCCATTTGCCAACAGATGGGCTTTAAGTTCGGCGAAACGCATCCGCAACTGGAGACCAACGAAAAAAGCCAAGGGCAATGGGCTTACTTAGACGCAGAAGTACATAAACACAGACGTTGCTACCAGAAGTCACTTAAATAGAAACACACTATGGCAGAAGAAGAGAAACCAAACGAAGCACCGATACTTACCGAATACACCGAAGACCATATCCGCCACTTGTCGGACATGGAACATATCCGTACCCGTCCGGGCATGTACATCGGAAAACTGGGCGACGGTTCTCATGCCGAAGACGGTATCTACGTGCTTTTGAAAGAAGTGATAGACAACAGCATCGACGAGTTTAAAATGAATGCCGGCCGACGGATAGAAATCACCGTAGAGGACAACTTGCGGGTCAGCGTACGCGACTATGGCCGCGGTATCCCTTTGGGCAAACTCATCGAAGCGGTGAGCATGCTCAACACGGGCGGCAAATACGATTCCAAGGCATTCAAGAAGAGCGTGGGACTGAACGGAGTGGGTGTGAAAGCGGTCAACGCGCTCAGCTCGCACTTCGAAGTGCGAAGCCATCGCGACGGCGAAATGCGCCGGGCCACTTTCGAACGCGGAATCCTGACCGGCGAATCGACGGAACCGACAGCCGACGAAAACGGAACTTTCATCTATTTCGAACCTGACTGTGCTTTGTTCAAGAACTACACGTTCCGCACCGAATTCATTGAAACGATGCTGCGCAACTACACATACCTGAACACGGGACTGACCATCATGTTCAACGGCCGCCGCATCCATTCCCGCAACGGTCTGGTAGACCTGTTGAACGATAATATGACCAACGACGGGCTTTATCCTATCATCCACTTGAAAGGGGAAGACATAGAAATAGCCTTTACCCACACGGGACAATACGGAGAGGAATATTATTCGTTCGTCAACGGACAGCATACGACCCAAGGCGGCACGCACCAAAGTGCCTTCAAAAAACACATTGCCGAGACCATCAAAGATTTCTCAGGCAAGAACTTCGATTACGGAGACATCCGTAACGGACTGGTGGCGGCCATCGCCGTCAACATCGAAGAACCGCTCTTCGAAAGCCAGACGAAAATCAAATTAGGGTCGCTGACCACCATACCCGACGGCGGAATCAGCATAGACAAGTTCGTGGGCGACTTCGTCAAAGAACAGGTGGACAACTACCTACACAAGAATACGGACATCGCCGACATCATCATACAAAAAATCACCGAAAACGAAAAGGAACGCAAAGCCATCGCCGGCGTGACAAAGCTGGCACGCGAACGAGCCAAGAAGGCCAACTTGCACAACCGCAAACTGCGCGACTGCCGCATCCACCTGAACGATGCCAAAGGCGACCTGAAGGAGGATAGCAGCATCTTCATCACCGAAGGCGACTCGGCTAGCGGCAGTATCACCAAGAGCCGCGACGTGACGACCCAAGCGGTATTCAGTCTGCGCGGCAAGCCGTTGAACTGTTTCGGCCTCACAAAGAAAGTGGTGTACGAAAACGAGGAGTTCAACCTCCTGCAAGCCGCCCTGAACATCGAAGACGGACTAGACGGGCTACGCTACAACAAAGTCATCGTGGCTACCGATGCCGACGTGGACGGCATGCACATCCGCCTGTTGATGATTACTTTCTTTCTACAGTTCTTCCCCGAACTTATTAAGAAAGGACACGTGTATATTCTCCAGACGCCCCTTTTCCGCGTGCGCAACCGCAAAAACAAAATCGGCAAGCAAAAGTTGAAGGAACTGGAAGAAGAAGCCAAGGCTGCCAAATCGGACTTCATCACCCGCTATTGTTATTCCGACGAGGAGCGCGTGGCGGCCATCGAAGCCTTAGGTCCCGACCCGGAAATCACCCGTTTCAAAGGGCTTGGGGAAATCTCTCCCGACGAGTTCAAGCACTTCATCGGCCCGGACATCCGTCTGGAACAAGTGTCGTTGCATAAGAGCGACCAAGTGAAAGAGCTATTGGAATATTACATGGGCAAGAACACCATGGAACGACAGAACTTCATTATCAACAACCTGGTCATCGAGGAAGACCGTGCGGAAGAAGACGAAACCGCAGAAACCGCTATATAAAGATTCATCAATGGAAAAAATAGCCATATTCCCCGGTAGTTTCGACCCTTTTACCAAAGGACACGAATCTCTGCTACGACGGGGGCTTACGCTCTTCGACCGCATCATTATCGGCGTGGGCATCAATGAATACAAGCGCATGGAACAAAGTACGGAAAAGCGCATTGCCGCCCTGCGTAAACTTTTTGCCGGGGACGAACGCATCCAGGTGGAGGGCTACTCGGACCTGACCGTAGATTTCGCAGCCCGCCATCACGCCCGCTTCATCCTGCGCGGCATACGCTCCATCAAGGATTATGAATATGAAATGAACATAGCCGACCTGAACCGTCGGTTGACAGGCGTGGAGACTATTATCTTGTTCACAGAACCGGAATGGGCGTTCATCAGTTCCACGATGGTGAAGGAACTTATGCACTTCGGGAAGGACATATCACCTTATATCCCGGAGGGACTCGAATATGAATAAACAACAATTCAGCACAAACATCATGAAAAAAACTCTTTGGGCAGCCTTGCTCTTCTGCCTTCCGTGGACGGCTCCGGCGCAACGGAAAGGAAACATGTCGGAAATGGAACAGTCCATGCGTAAACTCTCCATGGCCCAGTTGGCCATCAGCAGCCTATACGTGGACAGCGTGGACGAAGTGAAACTGACGGAGGATGCCATCAACGGGATGCTCTCCAAACTGGATCCGCACTCCTCTTACACCAACGCCGAGGAAACCAAGAAGATGAACGAACCGTTGCAAGGTAATTTCGACGGTATCGGCGTACAATTCAACATGTTGGAAGATACGCTTGTCGTCATTCAGCCCGTGGCCAAAGGACCGTCGGAAAAGGTGGGCATCCTGGCCGGCGACCGTATCGTCAGCGTGAACGACACAGCCATTGCCGGTGTGAAGATGAGCCGTGAGGAAATCATGCGCAGGTTGCGTGGCCCGAGAGATACAAAAGTAAAATTAGGTGTGGTGCGGAACGGTATCAAAGACCGATTGGAATTCATCGTCACGAGGGACAAGATTCCTGTATCTACCGTAGATGCGGCTTTCATGGTAACCCCCACCGTGGGACTTATCCGTCTGTCCAGTTTCGGTAGCACGAGCCATGATGAAGTGAAGAAAGCCATCAAGGACTTGCAAGACCAAGGCATGAAGGACTTGATACTGGATTTGCAGCAGAACGGCGGCGGATATATGGATGCCGCGACGGGTATAGCCAGTGAGTTCCTGCCCAAAAACGATTTGATTGTCTACACCAAAGGATTACGCACTCCCTATAAAGAATTCCGCGCCCAAGGCCCGGGATTGTTCCGCGAAGGAAGAATCATCGTATTGGTGGATGAATATTCGGCCTCGGCCTCCGAAATCGTCACGGGAGCCATCCAAGACCAAGACCGTGGCCTGGTGGTAGGTCGCCGCACGTTTGGCAAAGGTCTGGTACAAAAACCTTTCGTCTTGCCCGACGGCTCTATGATCCGGCTGACCGTGGCACGTTATTATACCCCGAGCGGACGCTGCATCCAAAAGCCCTACACCATGGGGGATAAGATGAAGTATAACATGGACGTCATCGAACGTTACAACCATGGCGAACTGACCAACGCAGACAGCATCCACTTCCCCGACTCCTTAAAATATAAGACTTTGCGCAAAGGCCGTACCGTCTATGGAGGAGGAGGCATCATGCCGGACTATTTCATACCGTTGGATACGACACGATACACCAAGTTCCATCGCGAACTGACGGCCAAAGGTGCCATCGTCAACGCCGACCTCAAGTTTATTGATAAATACCGTAAGAAGATCCGGCGCGAATACGCTTCATTCGACAAATTCAAAACCCGTTTTGAAACACCCCAGGAACTCATCGACCTGGTGCTCGCAGAAGGTGAAAAAGTCGGCGTGAAGCCCAAAGACGAGGAAGAACTGCAAAAGACATTACCGGAACTGAAACTTCAGATGAAAGCTTTGATTGCACGGGACATCTGGGATATGTCGGAATACTTCGCCGTCATGTACGAAGAGAATCCATTCGTGAAAAAGGCTATCGAACTGCTTGAACGATAATACCCGACAAAAGAGTTTTGTAAAAAAGGGCTTTCATCTTTCAGGTTGTATGATAAGTCCTTCATAATATTAACATTACAGGCTGAAGGATGCTTCAGGTATCCTTCAGCCATGCTTCATTTCGTTTGGCGCAGAACGAAAAATCATTCGACTGAGATTGGAAAATCGTTCGGCTGAGAACTTTTTAACGCTTCCCGCCATGAAAGGAAGCTGAAAAATGCCTGCAACATCGTTCATCCCATAATCCATTATATGACAGGACGTTGACATGCGACCTGAAAGATGAAAGACCTTTTTTACAAAACTCTTGGAGGGGGGAGAATGCCGACACACAGGAGGAGCAAATGCAATAAAAGCCCCCACAAAAGGCTTGCAAACGCAGCTTCTTGCGGAGGCTAATCTTTGTCCCGTCACAAGGGACACCTTATCAAAACTTCACCGAAACTTTCTTTCCATTATAAGATACGGACTTTTGCCGTCCGTCGGGAAGCACCACCGTAAACTCGCGGGATTGCAACATGCCCTTGTATTCGCCCTTGCGCGTCCCCAGGATCAGACGGCGCGAAGAATCGTCCCACGACATAGGAATCTCCGTATAAGCGCCTTTCTCGTAATTGTAATTGTCGAACTCGTCTTCGTAAAGCACGAAACTGCCGTCGGCACCCGGATAAACACGGAGAACCAGGCTGTCCCACGGCTTTTCCGTGGCATATTGCACGTCGGGACCAAAAGGCACGATGCTACCAGCTTTTATATATAGAGGTATAAGGTCGAGCGTGGTCTCACGGGTAATCTCCCGGCCTCCCTCTATCTTCTCGTTCGTCCAGAAGTCGTACCAAGCAGTACCGGACGGTAGATAAACCTCCGTAGATTTCGGCTGTTGGAAGTTGGCTTGTGCCCCGCCACCGGCTTTTCCATCATTGTCACGACTCCATCCGCTCAGTTCATTCACATTTACAACAGCCTCTTGTGTATACTGCGCATGCAACACGGGAGCCACAAGGAAAGCCTTTCCAAACATGTATTCGTCATTCATGTCCCACACCTTCTTGTCTTTCGGGAAATCCATGACGAGCGCACGCATGAACGTGGACTGGCGATGGCTCACGTCCCACGACGTAGAATAAATGTAGGGCAAAAGAGAATAACGCAGACGTATCATCTTCTCAATGGCATCATACACTGGGTCACCTTTCCGTCCGAACTGGTAAATCTCACGTGGGGTATTGGTCCCGTGGGAACGCATCATCGGCGTAAAAGCCCCGAACTGCAACCAACGTACATAAAGTTCCTGATAAAGCGGGTTCTTCGGGGCGGAACCATCTCCATTCTGGTTGTACTGTCCGGCAAAGAAACCGCCGATGTCGTGGTTCCAATGAGGCATGCCACAAAGCGAGAAGTTCAGGCCGGCCGGCACCTGATTGCGCAAGGTCTCCCATGAAGACCCCACATCACCAGTCCATACATTAGCCCCGTAACGCTGTTGTCCCACAAACCCCGAACGGGTGAGGATGAACACGCGTTTATCCGACGACACGGCACGCTGGTGGTCATACACTCCACCGACGGACATGAGCGGATAAGCGTTGCGAACCTTCCGGAAGGACCCCATACTGGTCTTGGTATCCAAATCCTCGGGCGTGGGATCCACATGGTCCGGTTCAGTAGAATCCATCCACCAAGCATCCATGCCGAGTTTGAAAATACCCTCATTCAAGTATTTCCAATAAATGTCACGGGCTTCGGAAGAATAGGCGTCATACACTTTCACTCCGGAAGGATATTCCATGATGGGCGGCCATGCGTCAATCCCAGAGGGCGGCCAAGTACGGAAGTCAAACAACAATCCTTTGGCAGCCAGTTCCCGGTAAGGTTTCGTAGCCGGACCGAATCCCGACCAAATGGAAATAGCCATGTGGGCATTCATCGCATGCACATCGTCCAACATCTTCTTGGGATTAGGATAATCTGGATTCAGAAAAGCCATGGCGTTCCACAAATAGTTGTGCCCCCAATATTGCCAATCTTGAATAATGCCGTCGAGAGGTACACCCAAATCACGGTATTTACGCACTACGTCCACCACCTCTTTCTGGCTTTTGTAACGTTCCTTGCTCTGCCAATAACCATAAGTCCAAAGAGGAAACATCGGTACCTCTCCCGTAAGATAACGCATCTGCGCTATAACGCCATCGGCATCACCGCCATACATGAAATAATAATCCATGCAATCGCCCACTTCCGAACGGAAAGAAGTCTCTTTCTCATTGTCGGTAAAGACTGTGGGGGAATAATTGTCCCAGAAGAGGCCATATCCCTTGGTAGATTGGATGAATGGACTTACGTCTTCCACGTTACCTTGTACAAGATTCTTCACTTGCCCACGTTGGGACATCTTCCCGTTTTGCAATTGTCCTAAGCCATAGAGTGCCTCATCATCATCAAGCGTAAAAGCCTGATAAACGTTATACGTAGAATTACCTGCGTCATTAAAAGGAGTAAATTGTTCTTTTACGGCTTTCTCGACGAGCAGTTGATTTCCCTTGGCTGTTTTATAGGAAAGAACACCGGTCGATGTGTCAAGAGACATCTGCAAAGCCTCCGTGCCAACCACGATGTTCCCGTTCTTTGTATTTACCTTAAACCCCACTTCTTTGGGTGAAGCCACAACCGACAAGCTCTTCTTCTCATAATCCTCACCATGAGGCGACTTGACTATCCGCACAACCGAAGGGGTAAAGAACTGCACTTCCACATCCACATCATTCACAGTGGTCTTGATGCCGTAGGCGGTCTTTTGGTAATCCTGTGCCCAAGCTACAGCCACACAAATCAACCCACCCAAAAATAACATTGTTTTCCTCATACTATTTATATTTCTAATGGTTTCACTGCATAAAACAACATTCCATTTCAGTTAAAACACCAATAATCCCAATTCATCAAATCCTTGCCGACACTGCCCTTAAAAAGGAATACCAAATCGTGTACGCCTTTGGCACCCTTCACGCGGCATTCCATTTCCTTATACGTCTGCATCCCTCCGGTGGCTTTCACCTCCAGCGTGCCCACCAAGGGGCCGCCGGCACTATCCAAATGTATCTCGACGGCACAACCTTGTTCCGAAGCGATGCAAGCACGGAAACGTTTGGCGCCCCGCTTGCCGAAGTCCACACCGCGAACAACCAACGAATCACCATCATCTACAGCCGTCACATAAATTCCGCCGTCATCCAACCTTGCCGTCTTCAGGCCATGCCCCCATGCCATCGTTTCGGCTTCCACCCTACGGTAAGGATTGAAATGTTCAATCTGTTCCACCTTGACATCTTTAAAATAAGGCACTTCCTGAATCGTACCATCCGGATTGTAATGCATCTCAGCCACAGAAACAGAACGACGCTCACGGTGTTCCTTCATATCCAAGAACAGCAAATCATTATTCTGTCCGAACACGTAAGTTTTTCCCTTGTAATCGATGATACCCGGATGATTACCTCGCGTACGTTCAGTAGGCCGCATGATATATCCTTTCACGTCCCACGGCCCAGTGGGGGAACCGCTCATGGCATAACCTATACCTTCCGGACAGCAGGTAGAGGCAAAAGCCAAGTAATAATGGCCGTTACGCTTATAAAACCACGGCCCTTCCTGATAGGTTTTCAATTTGCCGATTTTCACAATGCCCCCAGAATAGGAAATCATGTTTTCATTGAGTTTCACGTAATAAAGGTTGGGGTTGCCCCAATACATGTAAGCCTGCCCGTCGTCATCGATGAATACCGTAGGGTCGATATCATCACCAATTCCTTTTTGCCATACCAACGGTTGGCCGATAGGGTCCTTAAACGGACCATAAGGCGAATCGGATACCAATACCCCTATGCCATTACCCTGAACAGTACAATACATGTAGAATTTGCCGTTCCGCTCCACCACCTGCATGGCCCAAGCCCCATTTTGCTCTTCCCGCCAAGGAAAAGTCTTGGTTGTGGCTACCGTTCCATGGTCAGTCCAATTCACCATGTCGGTAGAAGTATAAAGCTGCCAGTCGAACATCTTAAAACTGTATGCGTCATCCTCATCATGTCCCGTATAAAGGAATACAGTGTCATTGTAAACCATGGGAGCCGGATCGGCCGTATATTTGGTTTGGATAATAGGATCCTGCGCACGGAGAGTGGCTCCTCCGCACAACCACATTGAAAAGAGGACGAAAGGAATGAAAGAATGTCTTGTTTTCATTATTGTCGTATTATTACTATTCAACTACAAAAGTACAGCCTCCTTGTACTGTATTCCTAACACTTATGTTGAAAATCATGGTAACGTCGTTGAAATCTCATGGAAAGAAGCTCCTAACAAACGGCCAGCCCTTTCTATTGCAAAGGATTCGCACCTTAAATGCACACTTCCCCCAACCGCATTAAAAGCTCTCCTACAAAAGGGCTGCAAATACTGCCTTTTGCAGGAGAGCACATCTTTTCCCGAAAGGGAGATACCTTATCAAAACTTCACCGAAACTTTCTTTCCATTATAAGATACGGACTTTTGCCGTCCGTCGGGAAGCACCACCGTAAACTCGCGGGATTGCAACATGCCCTTGTATTCGCCCTTGCGCGTCCCCAGGATCAGACGGCGCGAAGAATCGTCCCACGACATAGGAATCTCCGTATAAGCGCCTTTCTCGTAATTGTAATTGTCGAACTCGTCTTCGTAAAGCACGAAACTGCCGTCGGCACCCGGATAAACACGGAGAACCAGGCTGTCCCACGGCTTTTCCGTGGCATATTGCACGTCGGGACCAAAAGGCACGATGCTACCAGCTTTTATATATAGAGGTATAAGGTCGAGCGTGGTCTCACGGGTAATCTCCCGGCCTCCCTCTATCTTCTCGTTCGTCCAGAAGTCGTACCAAACCGTACCGCATGGAAGATAAACCTCTGTAGATTTCGGCTGTTGGAAATCGGCCTGCACCTTTCCTTCGGCTTTCCCTGCATTATCGCGGTTCCATCCGCTTTCTTCATTCACCTTCACCACTTTCTCCTGTGTATATTGTGCATGCAACACAGGCGCTACAAGGAAAGCCTTTCCAAACATATATTCGTCATTCATGTCCCACACCTTCTTGTCCTTTGGGAAATCCATGACGAGCGCACGCATGAACGTAGACTGGCGATGACTCACATCCCACGACGTAGAGTAAATGTAGGGCAAAAGGGAATAACGCAGGCGTATCATCTTCTCAATGGCATCATACACCGGTTCGCCTTTTTGGCCGAATTGATAAATCTCGCGTGGGGTGTCAGCACCGTGGGAACGCATCATCGGTGTAAAAGTTCCGAACTGTAACCAACGTACATAAAGTTCCTGATAAAGCGGATTCTTAGGAGCCGTTCCGTCATTCCAACTCTTATTATATTGCCCGGCAAAGAAACCGCCAATGTCGTTGTTCCAGTGGGGCATGCCACAAAGTGAGAAGTTCAATCCGGCCGGTACCTGATTGCGCAAGGTCTCCCATGATGAACCCACGTCACCACTCCACACATTAGCCCCATAACGCTGCTGTCCCAAAAAGCCCGAACGGGTCAGGATAAACACACGTTTATCTGACGACACGGCACGCTGATGGTCGTACACTCCGCCAACGGACATGAGCGGATAGGCATTACGTACTTTGCGGAAAGACCCCATGTAGGTCTTCGTGTCCATATCTTCGGGCTTAAAATCCAAATGATCCGGTTCAGTAGAATCCATCCACCATGCATCCATACCAAGCTTAAAGATTCCCTCGTTCAGGTATTTCCAGTAGATGTCACGAGCTTCAGGAGAATAAGCGTCATACACTCGCACGCCAGAAGGATATTCCATATCGGGCGGCCAACCTTCCGTCCCAGAGGCAGGCCACGTCCGGAAATCGTACAATAATCCTTTATCGGCCAATTCCCGATAAGGCTTTGTAGCCGGACCGAACGACGACCAGATGGAAATAGCCATGTGCGCGTTCATCGCATGTACGTCATCTATCATTTTTTTGGGATTATTGAATAGAGGATTCTGAAAGTCCATAGCATTCCACAAATAGTTGTGTCCCCAATATTGCCAATCTTGAATAATACCGTCAAGAGGTACACCTAATTCACGATACTTACGTACAACACCTACCGTCTCTTCTTGGCTCTTATAACGTTCCTTACTTTGCCAATAACCATAAGTCCAAAGAGGAAACATCGGTACCTCTCCCGTAAGATAACGTATCTGTGCCACTACGCCGTCGGCATCCGCACCATACATGAAATAATAATCCATACAATCGCCCACTTCCGAACGGAAAGAAGTCTCTTTCTCATTGTCGGTAAAGACTGTGGGGGAATAATTGTCCCAGAAGAGGCCATATCCCTTGGTAGATTGGATGAATGGACTTACGTCTTCCACGTTACCTTGTACAAGATTCTTCACTTGCCCACGTTGGGACATCTTCCCGTTTTGTAACTGTCCCAACCCGTAAAGAGCCTCATCGGAATCCAGTTGGAAAGCCTGGTAAACACTATAAGTTGCATCACCTGCATCGTTAAAGGCGGTAAACTGTTTTTCCACACTTTTTTCACGGAGCAAAGGAGTACCGTCAGCCGTTTCGTAAGAAAGGACACCAGTCGACGTGTCGAGACTTACCTGTAGTTCCTTGGTGCCAAGCACAATATCCCCCTTCTTGACAGAAATTTTGAAGCCGACTTCACCCGGAGAAGCCACAACCGACAAACTTTTTTTCTCAAAACTCTCACCATGGGGGGACTTGAGTATCCTCACCACAGAGGGAGTGAAAAACTGTACCTCCACATCCACGGCGTTCACGGTAGCTTTCACGCCGTAAGCAGTCTTTTGGTAATCCTGAGCCCAGGCTGCGGCCACACAGGCCACCCCACCCAAAAACAACATCATCTTTCTCATTCTATTTCTATTATTGTTCAACAACGCAAAATTATAGTCCCATAGTCCATCTCCCATAATAACTATGTTGAAAACAATCGTAATGAGGTTGAAACACCAAAGGACATGTTACATCCCATATGTCCGCATGTTACATTCTTCTTGATAAAAGTATGCAAACCGACTATCTTACTTCTTACATATATAAAGAATGCGCAGGAATCGGTGTAGAGAACAGCCTCCCTCTACGGTATCCTGCGCACCCACTCGTGTCTATTATCGCCACCAAATTCAGCTAAAACGCCAGTAATCCCAGTTCATCAGGTTCTTGCCGGCGCCGCCCTTGAAAAGGAACACCAGGTCATGTACGCCTTTAGCCCCTTTCACGCGGCATTCCATTTCTTTATACGCCTGCATGCCTCCGGTGGCTTTCACCTCCAGCGTGCCCACCAACGGTCCGTCGACACAGTCCAAATGTATCTCGACGGTACAGCCTTGCTCCGCAGCGATGCAGGCACGGAAACGTTTGGCGCCCCGCTTCCCGAAGTCCACGCCACGAACAATCAACGAGTCGCCATCATCCACAGCCGTCACATAGATGCCGCCGCCCGGCATCTTCTCCGTCTTCAGTCCATATCCCCAAGCCATCGTCTCGGCCTCCACTCTGCGGTACGGGTCGAAATGCTCAATCTGTTCCACCTTCACATCCTTGAAATAAGGCACTTCTTGTATCGTCCCGTCAGCATTATAGTGCATCTCGGCCACAGAGATGGAACGGCGTTCGTGGTGTTCTTCCATTTCCAGACGCAACAAGTCGTAATTCTGTCCGAACACGTACGTCTTTCCCTTGTAGTCGATAATGCCGGGATGGTTACCGCGCGTACGGTCGGTCGGACGCATGATGTATCCCTTCACGTCCCACGGACCGGTAGGAGAATCGCTCATGGCATAACCGATGCCTTCGGGGCAGCAAGTGGAAGCAAAGGCCAAGTAATAATGGTTGTTGCGCTTGTAAAACCATGGCCCTTCCTGATAAGTCTTCAGCTTGCCGATTTTTACGATGTCGCCCGAGGTAGAAATCATGTCTTCGTTGAGCTTCACATAATAAAGATTGGGGTTGCCCCAATACATATAAGCCTGTCCGTCGTCGTCGATATATACCGTGGGGTCGATGTCGTCCCAATGCTCCTTTTGCCATACCAAAGGCTTGCCGATAGGGTCTTTAAAAGGACCGTAAGGCGAGTCGGATACCAACACGCCGATTCCATTGCCATGAAGCGGACAGTACATATAGAACTTACCATTACGTTCGACGACCTGCAAAGCCCATGCTCCGTTGTCACGCTTACGCCAAGTGAAGTCCTTCAACGAAGCAATGGGACCGTGGTCGGTCCAGTTCACCATGTCGGTGGAAGTATAAAGTTGCCAATCCAACATTTTGAACCCATATCCCTGTGCATCGTCCTCGTCATGGGACGTATAAAGGAACACAGTGTCGTTGTACACCATCGGCGCGGGGTCGGCCGTGTACTTGGTCTGGATAATGGGCTCTTGTGCGTAAAGCACGGTTTGCCCTGCACATGCCAACAATGTGGCGAGGGCGGATGTCATAAGTGAATGTTTCATTTTACCAATCTATTATTTAAAGGTTATCTTTTATAGCCAAAATTCCATCTTCAGGATTCGGACGACCGGAAAAAAAGCCTCAACGTTTCTGCCAGATAGGCACGGGCGTTCATCCATGTATGTCCCCCGTCCGTGATACGCGTCCGGCAGGAAATGCCTTTCTCCCGAAAATAATCAAGATGTCTCATCACATCGGCGTAGAGGAAATCTCCGCGCCCTACACCGAACCACTTCACCCGGTAGAGGGAGTCCATACGTGCGGGATTCCCCATAAGCTGCCCGAAATGGCGCTCCATCACCTGCGGAGTAAGATAGGCACTATAAGAAGCCACGTGGGCGAACAATTCAGGATGGGAAAATGCTGCAAACAGAGCCTGCCCACCGCCACGCGAGAACCCGCCCACCGCACGGGACTCGCGCGAAAGCTCCATACGGAAACTTGACTCCACATAGGGAATCACGGCTTCCGTCAGTTCGCGGGCGAAGGTGGCATACATCTCGGCAGCCTCAGGCGATGAGGGCATGGGCGTACCATGAGACGGCATATAACCGTACGGCATGACTACGAGCATCGGCTCGGCCTCGCCTCTGGCGATGAGATTGTCCAAAATGGCATCCACACGCCCTACCTTATACCAAGTTTCCTCCGTATCAGTCGTGCCGCTCACGAGATAAAGCACGGGATAACGCCGTTCGGTCTCCCGGTCATAGCCCGGAGGCGTATAAACCAACATCGTACGATCGGCGTGCAAAACCTCGGAATAATAACTGCAATAGCGTACCTGTCCCCTCGGAACATCTTTATGGCGCGCATAGAGGGCTGCCGTATCCGGCATCTCCAACAAACTGGCTTTGAAACGTTCGTTGGGAAAAATCAGGGGATTACTCGGATCGGAGGTCTCTACCCCATCGATACGGAATGAATAAGGATAAATGTCGGGACGGTCTATCTTTACCGTCACGCTCCACACTCCATCAGTTCCTTTCCGCATCGGACATGTGCCTTCCATAAACTGTCCCGAAAGTTCCACTCGTGAAGCCGAGGGAGCACTGACAGAGAAAGTCACCTCCCCACCGGTATCCACACGGGGCGACACGACCGGGTTATTCCACGGATTCCCTTGTGCCACAACCTCCGCCCTACACACTACCATAGCCACAAAAGCTAAGGCTATTCCCTTTCCTATTCTCCGTTTCATTTATTTGAATCCATTTTGTATAATAATTATAATTCGTAACTCCTACTTAATCAGCTCCATAAAAATAAAGTCCTCCGTAACTCCAGTTTGCCCCGGTAATGCCTGGAAAATTAGGCCTGTCCATCGTCAGCAACACATACCTGTAAGGATAGCCTTCCGGCAAGGGCACAAGGCTCGCCCATACACGTCCCGCCGCTTTAGGCCAATGGGGTTGTAAATCCAAATCCATCTCACCCAATAACTCAAGGCTGGGGTAGGCATGCACCCTCAGGTTTCCATGTCCTCCCATGAAAGCATAATATTTTCCCCCTATTTTTTGTATGGATGTTCCTGTTGAATTCAATGATATGAGCGGAGCAACCCGCGTGAACTTTCCATCCCATTCCTCAGACTCAAAAATACCGGAAGTTATAGATTTACTGGTCAGCACACTGGTAAGCAACCTCCACTTCTTATTTTGGGAATCATAAAATATACAAGGGTCTTCATTATGCCCCAAAACATGATCTGTTTCAACCCGCCGAGCTTTCATTACTGAAAACCCTCGCCGGGGATCTTTAGACGATACGGCTGTCACCAATCCGGTGCCGGACCGGAGTTCCGTATAGGCAGTCCCCCCGAAATCGCAAGCATACGCTTTCCATAATTTCTCGCGACGGTCATAGAAAAGATGAGAAGCATAATCATTCCTCAGCAAACCGTCGCCATGGTCAAACACGATTACCCCTTCAAAGCGGATATCAAAGACAGAAGGGTCGAGGCTCAACACTCCTTGCACGGACTGGTTGATGTCTATCCCCCGGCAACTGAACGTGAACCACAAACGGTTTTGGTCCATATACGGACTTAAGTCTTCGTATGAAATCAATCGAATATCTGCCTGACCGATTCCCGTAGACAGATAAGAACGGGCACCGGCGACCTCCACACGTCCACATGAATTGGAAATAACATTGAAAGTAGCCTCCGCAGCCTCTTCTACGGAACGGAAATCTATCACTTCACTAAAATTTTTCTTTATCGGCACATAACCTAAGAAAGAAGTATGCCCATATTCTTCAATAAATGCCCCGAGAGAATTTCCGTAAAGTTGCGCCCGTAATGTAAAACTACCGTCAGGCAATGAAGAAGAAAAACGTTCTTCACGTTCCACAAGGCCATCCTTATATATCCTTAAATATATTCCTTCTTTCAGGGAGTCCAGACAAGCGAAAAGCTGTACGCGGTCTTGCAACCCCATCCGCGCCAATTCAAATCCGACCTCAGATTCCCCATCGTTTCCGTATTCCCATGAATGAATATCTATTTCATAAGTAGCATAAGGATTGACCGCACCCACATAAAAACTCACGGAGCTTTTTTTCTCATCCTCCCCTAAAACAAGACACCCCTTGTATATATGGGCATGAAATGAAGTATCGCACTTTGGCCGTCCGTCCCGTGAAGGAAGAAAAGCCGGATGCATGGATTCAAAGGAAACGATTTCCGAGGGGACAAATTCTGAAAGTGGAATGTTATTCGAAAAAATAAACCTCCTGACAGCCAAACGATGGAAATGAAGTTCCAAAGGATTGGCAACTACCGTATCTGTCCCCTTGAGGTATGCTTTCCCGGTAAAACCACCCCCAAGCAGGAATAAAACGAATATAATAAGCTTGTATTTCATGTCCTAAACATTTTATATTTCATTTCTTTATAATTGATTCGACCTCACTCATCTTCAACTCTTTTTGGGGTGCAAATTCTTCCGAACCCATATATGCCAACAAGCTTTGGTACATCTGACGTCCTTCCGGGTACTTTTGTTGGTTCTGCAAGTCCATGCTACAAATCAACAGTTTACCTTTTCCGACTTTAGCTTCCATAAGTATCCCCAACTTACGGTTTAACGTCACATTGTCAATAACTTGCACTATAGGACGGTAATCTTCCGGAAGAGTTTTCATATCAATCGGTCGACCATACTTCAATAATCGCCACCACTGCCAGTCGCTATGAAACTCGGTAGGAAATAATGCCAATGCCGGATGCTGCGGATTGCAAAGTATGCCCAACGTCCCAGGAGGATTATACTTACGGAACATGGAGTAACACCAGAAATCCGGTTGGAAAGCACCGTCAATACTAGTGGGCATGACATCTTTCCTCGGCAACAAAAGAACCTTTCCCCCCTCTCTCAAAATTTCTTTGGCTTCTTCGGACAAAGAGTTGAATACCCGGATGCCCGTTCCCGGCACCGGATTGCCTCCATCGGGATACACCCAGACTGAATAGGAATTTTTATACCCCGTTCCTGGCAATAAAAGGGTTATTTCAAGCTTCTGAGGAGCTTTAACATTTGACAAATCCACAGAAATCATTCCGACATCCGTCAAGTCGCCCTGCACAATCTTTTTCAACGGCAATATACCGGAAGCAATAATATGCCCATCACTTTCACGCATACACCATTCCACAGGTTCGACAATATCGTCAGGACCATAATTCGCAATTACAGCCTGTGTATAAAACTCTTCACCCGTAGTCCAAGTGAACTTCTTATGACGCAGCAAAGGCACCACATCATTACAGAACTCACGAAATTTCTCAGGAGTCACAAGTCCCTTGGAGTCAAGATATGAGTCCAATATCCCCACCAACGCAGTTCCCTGTCCCGGAAAATCTTGTAAATCCAAGACTTGGAATCCCCCAAAACCACGTGTACGAATCGCACTTTCAAAATCCTCCCGGTAACAAAGCAACGCCAAAGCACCGGATGCCTTGAAATAGTCTTCGGCCAAATCAAGCATGCCGGCTTCCCTCAACCGTTCCCTGTATATCTCAAAGTTATATGCCCGCGTCACGCCTGTGAACTTCTCTATTTCCTTATAATTGGGATACATCTGGTACTGCCCGTTTTCATGGCTAATTACCGGAACAGTCACATGGGCAATCCCCGAGCTGTAGTCATAATCCGTTCCTTTCAAAATATTGTTCACATGCCCGTTCTTATGTTGTGGAAAGGACGAACGTACTTCAAAACCCTCCGTACCGGTATACACGCCCGCCCCATACTTTCCACCGGTAATAGTCGTAGTCCAGAAATCCTCGCCAGGTTGCTGGCGAGGCGAACCCAAAAATGCATTTGCTCCCCCCGTGTAAAGATGACGGGCATCATGTGGCCGGAACAAAGAGATAATACGGGCTATTGCGGCACGGTCGCCCCCTAACTCATTGCCAATTTCAAACATAGTGAACGACGCATGGTTACCAAACTCATCCAACAAGCGATAACCTTCTTTCACCAAATAACGGTCTGTTTCATTAGAAAAGTCCGTCTTCTGCTCCACATCGCCGTCCATAGCCTTGGACTTCTTGCCCACAGCCCCCCAATGCGGCAATTCGGGCAGCATGTAGATTCCCAACCGGTCGCAAGCCTCGAAGGCAGCCGCAGGCGGACACCACGTATGGCAACGTATATGGTTGATGCCATAAGACTTTATAATTTTCAATATGCGCATCCATTCCTCCACGTCCATCGGGGGATAACCTGTATGGGGAAAAACAGCAGCATCATGTTTCCCACGCAAAAACGTTTTTCTGCCATTTATGGCAAAGTTCGTCCCCATTGTATGAAACCTGCGCATTCCGAAATCCACCATCCGGTAATCATTGCAGGCCTTTTTCCGCGCTTTTCCATCTAAACTGACCTCCAATTTATATAGAGCCGGTTCGAACTCGCTCCATAATTGCACAGAGTCCCCCATGGCCAACTCATAAACCAATTCATCTGCCCCCTCTCCTTTCCGGATTTCCCCGACAACAGCATTGGGTACATGTTTCCGTCGGCTGTTCCAACTACAGGCATTCATAACAACTTTACCGCTGAAATGCGCCTTGTCTCCCCCCAACGAAATTCTTACGGCGGCTTTTTTCTTTTCTATATCCGGATAAACCTGCACGTTATCTATCCACACGCCATCTGTGGCTACCAACTTAATATCACCCAATATTCCATTCCAATTCGTTTGAGTCCCATCGCTAGTCTGATGGTTCCCTCCTACTGGCGGACGCTCCTCGTCACCATTATGCACACGTATGGTTAAGGAATGCCTCCCGGGTGCCATCGCATCGGACAGGACAAAACGTTGCGTGGCAACCAAGGAACTGTCCCCACCTATGAAATCCCCATCAAACCAGACCTTGCTTACTTTTGTCCGTTCCATGGAAAAGACAACCCTCTTCCCGTCCCACTGCTCCGGTATCTCAAACTCAATATAGTACCAAGCCGCACCACGATAGGCATGTATCCGCGTGAACCGTCCAGTCTGTTTGGGTTCTTCAGTTCCCAACCCTTGTTCATCTGTCGTTCCCGGCAAGGAGATGCTTTGTCCTACTCCTTTCCGTTCAAACCATTTCTCAGCAATCCCCACATTTTCGGGGTCAAGCCTGCAAGTCCATGTTCCCGCCAATGAAATAGTTCTTTCGTTTGTCACGGCTTCTCCCGCAAAAAGCACCGTGTTCCCAAACAAGCACAGACAAAAACAAACAATAGACACAAGCCTAAAATACACAAAACGCATTCTCATATTACCACTCCTTTACATTCAACCATTCATCTTATTTCCCCTCATAAACAAATGAAACTGCGTTCTTCTCACCGGAATGGGGCACCACAGAGACCTCGTATTTACCGGCCAAAGCCGTCCACTCTTTAACGTTCACGTTCCAACGTAACAAATCTTCCCGACAAACGGTGAAGGACACTTTACGGCTTTCTCCCTTGGCTATGAAAACCCGTTTATGCCCTATCAACTTTTGCTTCAGCCCGCCAACAGCCCACTGGGGAGCAGACAAATAACACTGAACGATTTCCTCACCGTCATACCCTCCTTTATTGGACACCGTCACTTCCACGGACAAAGTATCGCTTCCCGACATGCGGCTTTTATCTACCACCGGACGCGAATATTCGAAGCGGGTATAACTCAACCCATAACCGAAAGGGAACATCACATCACCCTTAAAATATTGGTAGCTTCTACCCTTTGTCACATCATAACTGTCCATTGGAGGGAGTTGGCGTTCGTCCGCAAAAAAAGTCACTGGCGTTTTGCCCGAAGGATTCACTTTGCCCAGCAAGATATGGGTAATGGCACGCGCTTCCCCCTGTCCCCCCATCCACACATTCAGGATGGCTTTCGGCAGACGGACAAACGGAGCAAGCATCAAAGGACTCCCGCTGCCCAAAATCAATATGGTGTTGGGGTTGGCTTCCGTAACTTTACGGATCAATTCTATTTGAGCCTCCCCCCAATGCAAGTCTTTCCGGTCCCTGCCTTCTGAAGAATTGTCGTCCCTCAAGAATAAAATAGCCACATCCGACTCTTTTGCCAACTTTTCGGGGGTGACTCCCTTATCGTCAAAAGGAAGCCTCCACGACAGGCGAACGGCCTGTTGCGCCTTCATTCCACAAGCTTCCACTTCAACTTGATATTCCTGCCCCTTTACCAAAGGCAATTCAAAGCTACCACGCACTTTCTGATTGCTTCCTTTGCGAAAAACAACCTTCCCGTCTATCCGGATAGAGACCCGACCGGAGCCTTCGAACATGAAAGAGTACCTTCCCGTAAGCGGGGCTTGCAAGACAGAAGTCCAACGTGCCGACAAATCCTTGGCACTTTTCAACTTGTCATCCATAGCCGGTACAAAATCCAGTACTAAATCCTGACGGACCAACAACGGTGTCCCCACGGCTTCTTTGTCCGCATAATATTCGCCCGTAAAACCCAATATCCCATCGTGAGCTTCTCCTACGCGCCGTGACAAATATCGGGAAGGAACGGTCTCCTCTTTCGTACGCTCGCCCACCCAACTTAACTCAGCACGGCTTCCTACGGCATCGCGTAAACAATCCCACAGAACTTCATTGATTTCCGGACTTGCACTATAATCTCCATAATAAACCGTGTTAAAGGCATCGCCTATCAAAGCGATTTTACGGACATCGCCGCTGCCCAGCTCCAACGGAAGGAGCCCATCATTCTTCAACAGCACCATGGACTTTTCGGCAGCTTCAAGAGCCAACTCCCTATGTGCAGGACATTCGACTACGGAATATGGGATGTCGGCATAAGGATTTCCACCGGTATCACCGTCCAGTCCCAATCTCACACGCAACTCCAACACACGATCCACCGCACGGTCAAGGTCTTCGTCATCAATTAACTTTTCAGTATATGCCTTACGCAGCCCGTCCCGATATTCATCCCGCAGCGACATATCGCAACCGGACTTCAATGCCATTGCGGCAGCCTCTGCCGGCGTACTTGCATACTTATGGTGAGTGTATATTTTTTCTACGGCAGACCCGTCTGAGATGACAACACCCCGGAATCCCCACTCCTTGCGCAACACGTCATTCAAAAGATAAGCGTTCGCACAACACGGCACTCCGTTCAACGCATTATAGGCTCCCATGACAGAAGCTGCCCCGCCTCTTACCACAGCTTCGCGAAAGGCCGGGAAATAATATTCCCGCAAGGACAGTTCATCCACGTCTGCCGACCCTCCGGCACGCCTGTTTTCCTCGTTGTTAGCCACAAAATGCTTTATGGTGGCAACCGCTTTCAACCAACGCGCATCATCCCCCTGCAAACCTTGTACATAAGCAACGCCCATTTCACCAGTCAGAAGTGGATCCTCGCTGAAGCATTCCGACGTACGCCCCCACCTCGGGTCGCGCGCAATATTCAATGTGGGCGAGAAAAACGTAAGGCCGAATTGCCTCGGTGAATACCCCTTCTCTTCCATCACTTTACGATGCTTGGCACGGGCTTCGTCGGATATGGCCGTACTTATCCGTTTAACCAATTCCACATCCCACGTAGCCCCCAAGCCTATCGGTTTCGGGAAGGCCGTAGCCTTACCCGCCCTCGCCACACCGTTGAGACACTCGCTCCACCAATCGTAACGGATAATACCTAAACGATCCACAGCCGGAGCATCCGCACAGAGCAAATCTATCTTCTCTTCGACCGTCAGCCCCTTCCGGATGTCCGACACCTTACCGCCGACGTCTTTTTCCCCTGCAAGGCATTGCAAGGAAAGCCAACCGACTAATATAGCAAATATCTCTCTCATACTTCATGAAATAAAACTATTCTCAACCTACGATAAGCAGACCGCCGTTGCAAGGAATCGTTACTTTCACGGTCTGCTTCTTCCCAAGCTTCACAGACTTCACTTCTCCCTGCAATTCTTTATCATCGGCATATACCTGCAATTCCGTACCGGAAGCCCACATCGGCAAAGTGATTTCCGTCTTCAGCGTTTCCTGCTGCGCGTTCACTCCCGCCACATACCATTTGTCACCGTGACGACGCGCCAGAATGACGTATTTCCCGGGGTAGCCATCGATGAAACGGACATCATCCCACGTCGTAGGCACTTGCTTCATGAAATCTATCGCCCAAGCCGGAGCGTCCGTCAGATTGTTGGGGGCGAGGGCAAAATGTTGCACGGGCGACTGGAACAATACGGCCGTAGCCAACGCATAGACATCGGACGTCACCCGACGGCTGCCGCGCGGTTCGTTTTTCGCATTGTAATACTTGTTCAGCGCACTGCCACCGAAGTCCATACTGCCCACCGTATTCCGGATGAAAGGATGCAGGCAGGCATTGAAAGCCTCGGCATCGCAACTTTTCTGCGAGAAGTTCAGGTTCTCACTGGCCAATACCGCCTCACTGGCCACGAAATTGGGATACATCCGCTCCCAACCGCGCGGAAGAGTGCAACCGTGGTAAATCACCATCAAACCGTAATCGTTGGCATCAGCCAAGATGTCCTCGTAAAGCTGCATGGTCTGTTGCTTGTCGCTTCCGATAAAGTCTACCTTAATACCCCGGATGCCGGCTTCCTTCATCCATTTCATTTCACGACGACGGACTATCATGTTGTCCATGCGACCACGCGGCCCCTGAGGCGCGTCGTTCCAATAACCGTTGGAATTGTACCACAAATATAGGCCTACGCCCTTACCTGCGGCGTAACGGGCCAGTTCCGCTATCCGTTCGTATCCCACGCGCGAGTCCCACCAAGCATCCACGAGCACGCTCTCGTAACCCATGTCCGCAGCGAAATCCACGTAACGCTTCTGTTCGTCATAGTTCATGCTGTTGTCGCCGCCGATAATCCAGCTCCACGTGCCACGACCGTAAACATACCAGCGCGAAGGCTCGTAGAGAGGTTCCACCACGTCGTATGGTATGGTGGTCTCCACAATCGGTGCCAACGTCTGCCCTATGGTAATCGTACGCCAAGGCGTTTCGCCCGGCAAGGCGATACCGGGGCAGGCCGTCCCGTTACCGTTATATTCCCCCTCCTGCGGGAAGCCGATGGTGTAAAGTCCGCCGTCCTTTCCCATCAGGCGGCTCGCGCAATAACGGCTGTCCACTCCCGTCTCGGAAATCAGCACCCAGCCCTTGTCTCCCGTACGGAACAGGCAGGGGAACGTGTAACCATGCCCCCATCCGTTCTTTCCCATCTCATCGTCGGCGGTGTACCCTGTCTCATAGCTCGGATAGGTACGGGCAAAACCGCCCATCGGTGCCACTTGCGGGCAAAGGAAAGTCGTGGTACCGTCGGGGAGCACAAAGCCCGTAGCCTCCTCCTTGACCACGCAACACAAAGTTTCTCCCTGCGGATACATCTTATATTTAAAGGCCACGTCATGATCGGACACATGGAATACGACATCGAAAATATGCTTGCCGTCCCGGTAAAAAGGGCAGACCGCTTTCGTCGCCCGCACGTCCACCCTACCACGTTTGATGGTCGGTAATTCATAATGCCCCGACACGGGCGAAACGGCAAAAGAGGATTCCTGCAAAACCATGCCTTGCGAAAAGTCGCCGATATTCGTAGACAACCCCAAGGGGGAGGATTCCAAGAACAAAGTTTCACCGTAGGACACACGATAAGTAGGCCGGCCGCCGTCATCGGCTACCGTCACCACTAATTTCTTATCCGGACTTGAAAACTGTACGGTGGCCGCATCTGCCACCCCAAACGCACCCAGTGCGCACGCAAGTAAGAAGTATTTCTTCATTGGGTAAATGATTGATTAATAGTTTTTGATTATTCCCGTCACAAAAGTACGAATAAAAACAAGACTTTCACTTCGCTCATGTTACATATATTTTGTTTCTTGTATCATTTTCAAAGCATGCCGAAGCGAAGAGTCCTGCTCAGAAAACGGAAAAATACTTAAAAACGGGATGCACACGTGCCGCCACAACCTTTTTTCACTCTATTTGATGTTTTTCCACGGTCAAAAGCGACATGTCAAACTGACACGCAAGTGCCGTCCCATACTTGTGTGCCCTTTACTTTTCTACGGATGTCCTCCCCCGACCGGACAAAAAGAAACGGGAAATGCCCAGTGGCTGACAAGCAGCTTTTCCACCGACGCATGAGAATCGCCTATTTTCAAAAGCCTCCGCCCCGAGGCCGTACGAAAGATTCTCGCAAGGCTTAAATTAACAAAATGACAGAAGGACTCTTATTTCATGCTTTTGATAAGTAAATTGTGAATCTTATTACTTTTAAGGGGATTACCAACTAAAATAATACGATTATCCTTATCCAACAAAAACACGTGGAACTGTTCTTCACTTGGTATGCATGGATTAATTTTAGAAAAAATATTCTTATCATCTATAAAGACTGGATATTTAAAGTTCTCAGACAAAACCTTGATTTTCACCAATCCTAACTCATTATGTTTAGGTGACACTATAAACAATATATCAAACACTCCTTCCAGACTATCAGATAACTCCACATAAACATCCCATTCGTGCATAGTTTTCAATCCACATGACATACAGGAAATTGAATCCATATAAACAACAAGTTTATATTCCGAGAGATATCGATTGACAGTTTCTTTCTCTTTAAGACCTTGGTAACACAAAAAAAGAATCAAGAGAAAGTATAACTTCTTTGCCAATCATACCCTAGCCTTTATAAGTTTTATTTCCCCATCCTTATTTTCCACAAAAGCCCAAAGCCGTCCTTTATCAACAGTCATACAATGTATATAGACAATA
>ENA-UEYI01000323-UEYI01000323.1-human-gut-metagenome-genome-assembly--contig:-NODE-323-length-48921-cov-7.536750_pt1 | contig 48921 bp, 38 predicted proteins | sample MGYA00242900_ERZ507916 | MGnify/ENA primary metagenome ERZ507916 (study PRJEB26167, sample SAMN06115521) | human gut metagenome | host: Homo sapiens | place: China:Chongqing | collected 2015-09-02...
CCGGAATGGTATCCAATTTTCCGGAATAGCGGGAAATTTGTTTTATAAAATATATAATATATTGAAATAATTTAATTTTATTATCAAATGGTGGCTTTATTGTTTAAAATTATCAAACAAAAATATTTTTTTATTGAATTGACAAAACAGACCGCCTGACATGATAACTTTTTCACATAATGGCCGCGGGCAACGGCCATACAGGGAGAAAACAGCAGGGCGCATGGAATGCGGACAGACATGTCCCCTTCTGTATTGGATGACCGAAGGAACAGCCGCCTTTGGGCGGTATGTAGCGATCTCTCAAGAAGGAACTCATCATGGCTGGAAAAGAATCCACCCCCAAGCGCTTCTCGGCGCCTGCCTATTACCTGCACACTGTCGTCTGTCTGCTCATCATGTTCGGCTTTGGCCAGCTACCGCCCGTGGAACCGCTGACGCCCCTGGGGATGAATCTTATCGGTATCTTCCTGGGCGTGCTCTACGGCTGGGTCTGTATCGAGATCGTCTGGCCCAGCCTGGCCGGTCTGCTGGCCCTGATGCTCATCGGCGGCATGAAGCCCATGATGCTGCTCAACAAGAGCTTCGGTGCCCCTGTGGTCCAGATGATGTTCTTCATCTTCGTCTTCTGCGCCACCATCAGCCATTATGGCCTGTCCAAGTTCATTTCCCTGTGGTTCATCACCCGCAAGTTCGTTGCCGGGCGGCCCTGGGTATTCACCTACACCTTCCTGGGCTCCATCTTCATCCTCGGCGGTCTGACCAGCGCCTCTCCGGCCGCCATCATCGGCTGGAGCATCCTGTACGGCGTGTGCGAAGTCTGCGGCTTCAAGAAAGGCGACGGCTACCCCACCATGATGGTGTTCGGTATCGTGTTCGCCGCCCAGGTGGGCATGTCCCTCATCCCCTTCAAGCAGGCCGCCCTGACCGTGTTCAGCGCCTATGAGACCATGTCCGGTGTGGGCATCGACTATGCCAAGTACATGCTCATCGCCCTGCTCATCTGCGCCGTGTGCTCGCTGCTCTTCATCGTCATGGGCAAGTACATCTTCCGTCCCGACATGAGCAAGCTCGTCCATCTGGATGTGAGCAAGCTGGACAAGGACGGCAGCCTGGTCCTTTCCCGCGTGCAGAAGGTCATCCTGGCCTTCCTGTTCCTGCTGGTCATTCTGCTGCTGGCCCCCAACTTCATGCCCAAGGACTTCTTCCTGACCCGCTTCCTCAAGGGCATCGGCAATACCGGTATCGTCATCCTGCTGGTGACGGTCATGGCGGCCATCAAGGTGGAAGGCAAGGCCCTGCTGAACTTCAAGGTCATGGTGGACTCCGGCGTCACCTGGGGCATCGTGCTGCTGCTGGCCTTCGTGCAGCCCCTGTCCGGTGCCATGGCCAAGCCTGAAAGCGGCATCACTTCCTTCCTGATGATGGCGCTTGATCCCATCATCTCCGGCGGCACCCCGCTGACCTTTGCCCTGTTCCTGGGCCTGGCCGCTACCCTGCTGACCCAGGTCATGAACAACGGCGCCGTGGGTGTGGCCCTGATGCCCATTATCTACAGCTACTGCCAGGCGGCCAACGTCAGCCCCGAACTTCCGCTGATCATGGTGGTCATGGGCGTGCACTTTGCCTTCCTCACGCCTGCCGCCAGTGCCAGTGCGGCCCTGCTGCACGGCAACGAGTGGTCGGATTCCAAGGCCATCTGGAAGACGGCTCCTGCCGTCATCCTCATGTCCTATCTGGTCACCGCGGCCATCACGATCATCGTGGGCAAGGCTATCTTCTAATCACCCTTGCGGGACGAAGCCTTCCTACGCGGGCGGGCAGCCTTGGGCTGCCCGCCTTTTTGCGTCTGTCCGGCAAGAAAGGTGGGGCCAAAGGGCTGGGCGGCAAGCTCGATGAAATGCCGCCGCAGGGCGTCCATCAAAGCCTGTGCCTGGGGGCTGATATGCTTGTGCCTGCGGACGAGTATGCCGTACAGCACGTTGGGCAGCAGGTGGTCCAGAGGGCAGCTGACGATGGAGCTCCAGTCCGAACCGAACATGGTCGCCCGGTAGCACAGCTCGTCCATGATGGCCACCCCGACGTCGCAGCGGACGAACTGCATGATGAGGTGGTAGTTGTTGACGCTGATGACGGTGTTCTTCTGCAGGCGGCGTGCCGCATACTGCAGGGTCGGCGTCGGTTGCTCGCTCTCTTCCAGCGATGTCTGAAAGATGACGAAGGGCAGCCGCTCCAGATCCGCTTCGGTGGGGATGGGGGGGATGTCCCAGATGCTGTCCTTGCGCATGACGAGCAGGGGACGGGCCTTCAACAGGATCTCCATGGTATCCTGCTTGGGCAGGGCCGTCATGCCCGTCAGGCCGAAATCCAGACGGGATTCCTTGACCGCCTGGACGATCTCGGAGGAAAGGGCACGCTGGATGCGGATGTTGACCTGGGGATTCTCCGCACGGAACGCGGCGATGGCGTCCACGGCCATGATGGCTACCGGCAGGGTCGCCCCCAGGAAGATGCCGCCCTGCAGGCGGCCGTCCGTGGTCCCGACGGCGGAGCGCATGCTCTGCAGCGTCTCGAAGGTCGTGATGGTCCAGCCCAGCAGTTTTTTGCCTTCAGGGGTGATCTGAAGGCTTTTTTTGTACCTGTCGAACAGGACCGTATTGAGCTCGGTCTCCAGCGAACGCAGCTGATAGCTGATCGTTGAGGGATTTCTGTGCATCAGTTCTGCGGCCCTGCGCACGCTCCCCGTTTTAGCGACATAATAAAACCCGCGTAACCATTGAAGAAAATCGCCATTCAACTCAGGAATCATCACGCCCTCCAATGTTTGATTTTTTGAAACGATATTTGATTTTTATTGATTTGACAATACAACCGTTTCGCATGATTTTTTATTCACAAACGCTGGGCCAGCCACTGAGGATTGCCCGACCGGCCCGGCGATGACTGTCCGCTAAAAAATCACAACCAGGATATTGCTATGAAGATGACCAAACACCCTCTCGGCACGTTAGTGGAAACCGACGTGCTCGTGATCGGCTCCGGTGCTTCGGGCTGTGGTGCGGCGCTCGGCGCGCGTGACCAGGGCCTCGACGTAGTGCTGATGGACAAGGGCAAGCTGGAAAGCTCCGGCTGTATCGGCGGCGGCAATGACCACTATATGGCCGTCCTGGATGAGCCCGGTGAAGCCCACGACACCGTGGAAGACCTCATCAAGTTCTACGCCAAGCCCCTCAATGGCTGGTCGCCTGCCATGCTGCAGAACGGCTGGTACGCCCACATGAAATATTTTCTGGATGTGCTGGGCAAGGCTGGTGTGCAGTTCAGCAAGAAGGCTGACGGCACCTACCTGCGCACCCAGGGTTTTGGTCAGCCCGGCCGCTGGTGGGTCCATATCGCCAACGGCATGACCATCAAACGCGCCATGGCCCGCATCGTGCGTGATGCTGGTATCAATACGCTCGACAACGTCATGGCGGTCAAGATCCTCACCGACAACGGCAAGGCCTGCGGTGCGCTGGGTTGGAATGTCCGCACCGGCGAATTCGTGCTGGTTCGCGCCAAGACCGTTGTTTCGGCCCAGGGTCGTTCGGCCACGCGCGGCACGGATAACTCCACCCACAATCCCTTCAACGTCTGGATGTACCCCTATAATACCAGCGCCGGTGTGGTGCTGGGCTATGATGTGGGCGCCGCCGTGACCGAACTGGACACCTATCAGCGTGCCACCATGCTGCCCAAGGGCTACGGCTGCCCCGGCATGAACGGCATCAACAGCTCCGGTGCGCACGAAATCAACGCCCTTGGCGAACGCTTCATGGGCAAGTACGACCCCATGATGGAAAACGGCGTGCGCAACAACCAGATCCAGGGCACCTTCCAGGAACAGATGGAGGGTTCCGGCCCGCCATTCTACATGGATATGCGCCATGTGGACAAGGATGTCGTGCATGAACTGCAGTACGTGCTCATGCCCGGCGACAAGGCCACCTTCGGTGACTGGGCCGACTGCACCGGCACCGACTTCCAGCACAAGCTGCTGGAAGTGGAGATCGGCGAGCTGATCTTCGGCGGCACCATCGCCGTCAACGACACCTTCGAAACCACTGTGCCCAACCTTTTCTGCGGCAGTATCTTCCTGTACTGCTCCGGCGCCATGTGCGGTGGCTACGAAGCCGGTCGCCAGGCCGGCATGCGTGCCGCCGGTATCACCGAAGCCGGCAAGATCAATGAAGATCTTGCCGCCAGCGTCAAGAAGGACGTGTTCGCTCCCATGCAGGTGCCCGCCGACGAAGGCGTCAGCTACAAGGAAATCGAACAGACTACCCGGAACGTCATGAACTACTACATGGGCTTCCGCCGCTCCATGGCCGGCATGGCCCGCGCCCTGGAAAAGATCCGCTTCCTGTCCGGCCAGGCCGGCCGCCTGCACGCCGACACCCTGCGCGATCTCATGCGCTGCCACGAGTCCCGCGACATCCTGACGGTCTGTGAACTGGCCATCCAGGCCACCATGGAACGCAAGGAGACCGGCCGCTGTGTCTACAAGCTGCGGGATTACCCCGAGCTGAATCCCGACATGGCCAAGCCGCTGCTGCTGATCCGCGGTGAAGACGGCCCCCGTTTCCAGTGGGGCAAGGCGCCGCTGCTGTAATGCCCGCGGCATCCTCATGCACTTTCCAAGGAGTTTGTAATCATGCCCCCGAGATATAGCCGTGAAATAACGCGCCCCGTCGTGCTGGGCGCCCAGCTGAAAGAGCAGTTCCGCACCTCGCCCTGCGAAACTTCCTGTCCCATCGGCAATTCCATCCAGAAGATGAACTCGCTCATCGAAAAAGGCCAGTTCACCGAAGCCCTGCGCTACCTGCGTGCCAAGAACCCCTTCCCGGGCATCACCGGCCGCGTCTGCCCCCACTTCTGCATGGATGCCTGCAACCGTAAGGAAATGGACGGCTGCCTGAACATCCGCGCCCTGGAACGCGCTGCCGAGACCTTTGCCGAACGCGGCAACGTCTTCTTCAAGCGTCGTCCCGCCACCGGCAAGAAAGCTGCCGTCATCGGCGGCGGCCCTGCCGGCCTGACGGCCGCCTACTTCCTGGCCCTGCTGGGCCACGAGGTCACCATCTACGAAGCCGAGCCCCTGCTGGGCGGCGTGCCCCGCTACGGCGTGCCGAACTTCCGTCTGCCCCGCGATGTGGTGGACCGCGAAGTGGGCCTGGTGCTGGAAGCCGGCGTGCGTGCCCGCGTCAACACCCGCGTGGGTGTGGACATCACCATGGAAGAGATCTCCGCCCGCTACGATGCCGTCATCGTGGCCACCGGTGTGCCCGCTGAAAACAGCCTGCCCATCCCCGGCGCCGAAAAGGCCGTCAAGGCCGTGGAATTCCTGCGTGCCGCCGCTCTGGGCCAGAATACCGGCAAGATCGGCAAGAACGTCGTCATCATGGGCGGCGGCGGCGTGGCCTTCGACTGCGCCTTCACTGCCCGTCGCCTGGGTGCCGAGAACGTCCATGTGATCTGCCTGGAAAAGGCCGGCGAGATGCGCGCTCCTGCCGAAGACCTGGAACTGGCCGCCAAGGAAGGCGTGCATGTGCACAATTCCTGCACCATGTCCGCCATCCGTACCGAAGGCGACAAGGTCACCGGCGTGGATTACTTCGAAGTCAAGGACTGCCACTTTGACGAAAAGGGCAAGCTGACCCTGGAAGCCGTGCCCGGTGGCGAGCATGTCCTGGAATGCGACACCGTGATCTTTGCCGTGGGCATGAAGACCGACCTGGCCTTCCTGGGTGAAAACGCCGGTGGTCTGGAACTGACCCCCCGCAACTGGATCAAGGTGGACGAAAGCCAGCGTACCTCCAAGGCCGGTGTCTTCGCCGCCGGTGACGTGTCCGCCGGCCCCGCTTCCATCGCCCGCGCCGTGGGCGACGGCCGCCGTGCCGCCTTTGCCGTGCACCAGATGCTGACCGGCACCAGCAGCCGCGTCTATGCCCTGAACGAAGAAAACATGATCGAAGACTGCGACGCCATGGGCAGCGACACCGCTCCCTACGTGGTGCAGTACGCCGACATCTACGGCATCGCCCAGTATGAGAGCGTTCCTTCCGAAAAGGAAGCCGAAAATGCCTGTACCAAGGCTTTTGCCGAACTCAACCTGGGTCTGACCATCGAACAGGCCCGGAAGGAAGCCGCCCGCTGCTTCCACTGCGGCCACTGCAAGGCCTGCGGTACCTGCGTCGAGGACTGCCCCGGCTATGTGCTGGAGATGCGTCCCTACCAGGAAGCGGAACGGCCCGAAATGGTCCATGGCGAAGAGTGCTGGCACTGCGCCAACTGCCGCACCAGCTGCCCCTGCAGCGCCATCGGCTTCACATTCCCCCTGTTTATGCAAGTCTAGCATGATGAAAAGGGCGGATCGCATGATCCGCCCTTTTTAAGATTGCACCAGACCCCCTGGGGCGCCTTTTTCGCCTCCGGGTCTGTTTTTGTACCCAAGTTTCCGGGCTTTGCCCAAAAACTACTGTCTCTCTGGAGGAAGGATTATGAAAAAGATTTGGTGCCTGCTGCTGGCAGCAGCCATGGTGACGGGAGCCGCCCAGGCAAGCCACGCTGTAGACTTCAAGGCCAAGGGGGTATGGCTGGCGAGTTTCCAGTATGGTCAGAACGGTAACTTCACCAATGGCGGACATACCGGCTATGACCCGAGCGAAGACGAATTCGAAGCCCGTTCCCGTGTCCGTCTGGTCATCGACGCCGTGGCTGACGAAAACCTTTCCGGTCAGGTCTACTTTGAAATCGGCAAGTCCATCTGGGGCAAGGCCGAGGATCCTCAGGGCGGCATGGCCATGGGCGCCGACAAGAATATCGTGAAGCTCAAGCGAGCCTTCATCGACTGGCGCGTGCCCGATACGGACCTCAAACTGCGCATGGGTATCCAGGGCATCGGTCTGCCCTACATGGCCATGGGCGGCCCCACCGTCTTCCAGTCTGACGTGGCCGCCATCACCGCCAGCTACGTTTTCAATGAAAACGCTGCCATGACGGCTTTCTGGGCCCGTCCGTACAACGACAACTATGTGGGCAATGCCGACGGCGACCAGAAGAATTTCATGGACAACATGGATATGGCCGGCCTGATGGTGCCCCTGACCTTTGACGGCGTCAAGCTGACCCCCTGGGGCATGTTCGCCTCCATCGGTTCCAACACGTTCCGCAATGACAGCTCCAAGAACTATGCCTACGTCGGCAACAAGATCAACGGCGTCAACGGCGGCTATGCCCTGAGCGGCCTGTTCCCCCTGCGTGCCGACCTGCTGAGCCACAAGGAAAAACTCAATGCTTACGGCACTGCCTGGTGGGGCGGCCTGAGCGGCGAGATCACCAAATGGGATCCCTTCCGCATCGCCTGGGATTTCTCGTACGGCAACGTGACCTATGACGACGGCTCCCTGAACCGCTCCGGCTGGCTGGCCGGCCTGCTGCTGGAATACAATCTGGACTGGACCAAGCTGGGTCTGTTCGGCTGGTACAGCTCCGGTGACGACGACAACGTGGGCAACGGTTCCGAACGCCTGCCCACCGTCAGCAACGACTACGGTCCCTGTAGTTTCTCCGGCACTTTCATGGGCCCGGACATCAATGGCCTCGAACGTGACCGCGTCATCGGCAACAACCTGGTGGGCACCTGGGGCGTGGGCTTCCGCCTGAAGGACATGAGCTTCCTGGAAGACCTCAAGCATACCTTCCACATCAGCCTGCTCGGCGGTACCAACGATCCCGGCATCCTGAAGAAGTACCACGAGCGTACCGGCGAATGGATGGCTCCCAACAATCCCGAAGGCACCACCAAGGTCGGCCGCGAGAACCTGTACCTCACCACGCGTGACTACGCCCTGGAATTCGGCCTGCTCAACGAATACAAGATCTATGACAACCTGCAGGTCAACCTGGAAGCCAGCTACATCGCCCTGTGGCTGGACAAGTCGGATGACGTCTGGGGCCAGAGCCTGACCGGCGGCGACCATCGCGACATCCGCGACGCCTGGAACGTGAGCGTGCTGTTCATCTACTCTTTCTAGCCAGCCCTCCTGAACAATGGCACGGCCGTATCTCCACTACGGCCGTGCCCAAAGGAAAGACCATGATCGAAAGAATCGATGCCGCTATCTGTATCGGCTGCGGCGCCTGCGTGGAAAAGTGTCCTCTGGACGCCCTGCGGCTCGGTGAGGACGGCAAGGCCTTCATCGCCTATGCCGACGACTGTATGACCTGCTATATCTGTGAACGACTGTGCCCGTCAGGCGCCATCTTCGTGCATCCGTTCCGCGAAGAACTGCCGCCTGTTTTCCCCGATATCCCCAAGGCTCTGGGCGGAGGACTGTAAGATGAACATGCATCATATCACGACGGACGTCCTGATCATGGGCGGCGGTTCCGCCGGCCTGTGGGCCGCCTACCGCTGTTCCGAACTGGCCCCTGAAGCCCGCATCTGCATCGTGGACAAGGGCCCCCGCGACTGGGGCGGTCTGATGACCATGGCGGGCGGCGACTTTGAAGCCGTCCTCCCCCCGGACAACGTGGACGAGTGGGTCCGGGATTTCATTTATTATTTCGACGGCCTCTGCGACCAGGACCTCATGGAAGAGATCCTGAAGCGCTCTGCCGACCGTCTGCATGACTACGAACGCTTCGGCTGCGAATTTTTCAAAAAAGAAGACGGCAGCATGAAATACGTCCCCCAGCGGGGACTGGACCATGTGAAGCTGTACCCGGCCCAGCTCAAGGGCCGTGGCGGCGAGCTGATGGTCAAGAACATCGTGCGCCAGCTCAAGCAGCGCTCCGTGGAGCGGGTGGGACGCATCCTGCTGACCGAGCTGCTGCAGCAGGACGGCCGCGTCTGCGGCGCCCTGGGCTTCGATACCATCAACGGCGATTTTTACCGCTTCGACGCCCGGGTGGTCATTGCCGCCAGCGGCATGGGCGGCTGGAAGACCTCGTACGGCAAGAACACGCCTACCGGCGAGACCATGCAGATGACCTATGAGGCCGGCGCGGTCCTGCAGAACCTGGAATTTGCCCGTGTCTGGAACATGCCCCGCCTCTTCGGCTGGGAAGGCCAGACCGTGCTGATGCCTCTGGGCGCGCGCTTCGTCAATGCCGAAGGCGAGCCCTTCATGGAGCGCTACTCTCCCGTGCTGGGCTCCAATACCGACCCCCACTACACCACAATGGCCATGGCCATGGAGATCCGGGCCGGTCGCGGTCCCATCACCTTCGACCTGAGCCGCATCCAGCAGGAGAACCTGATCCTGCTGCGCCCCCAGAACGGCTGGCAGAAGCTGAACTATGACAAGCTTTCCGCCCTGGGTCTGGACCTGTTCCGGGATTCCACGGAATGGGTGCCCCAGATGACCGTTTCTTACGGCGGTCTGCGGGCCGATGCCTGGGGCAACACCAATCTGGAAGGCCTTCTGGCTGCCGGTACGGCCCGTGCCACCGAGCCCGGTGTCTACGCCGGCGGCTTTGCCCTGATGACCACGTCCGTGCTGGGCCATATGGCCGGTGAGAATGCGGCCCGCCTGCTCCAGACGCTGCCGGAAGTCAAGAGCGACCTGTCCGACGCGGAAATCACTGCCCGCCAGCAGGCCCTGTTCGCTCCTCTGGGCAAGGAAGGTCTCACTCCCAAGGAAGTGCTGACCTCCATCCAGAAAACGGTCTTCCCCTACGGGGTCTCCATCCTCAAGAACGAACGCAGCCTTCAGGCCGCGCTCAAGGAACTGGAGCGCATCCGGGAAGAAGACCTGCCGCGTATGGTTGCGACGGATCCCCACTACCTGCTCAAGCTGCATGAGACCCGTGGTGTGGCCTTTGTCAGCGAAATGTACGTCCGGGCCTCTCTGGAACGCAAGGAGACCCGTGCGGGCCATTACCGCGAAGATTACCCCGTGCGTGACGAATCCCAGCTGGCCTGGCTCTGCCTGCGCAAGGATGCGGACAGCAAACCGGAATTCTTCCGCGTCCCCGTACCGCTGGAAAAGTACAAGCACCCTGTGACCCGGTACTACCAGGACAACTTCGCTTTCCCGACCAGCGAAAGCGCCAAGTAATCCCCACCTCCTAGACGGCCCGATGCCATGCCCTCCCCCGGGCAGGAGGCACCCCCGCTTCCTGTCAGACGAAGGGGCGGCAGGAATACCTGCCGCCCCTTCTGTTTTGGCCGATGCCTGTCCGGCTCCCCGGACAGGCATCGTGTCCCTGCATGTATCTTTTTTCAAAACCGGCTGACCAGGATATGGTCGACCAGGCTTCCTGCCTTCCCCATCGCCGCATTCTGGCTGCAGTCCTGCCCGGTCGCCCACAGGCCCTGCAGAGCCTAAAGATTTTTCCAGAACAGGAACAAAGAACCCAGCCCGAATCCTTCATCGGCCTTTTCCTGTTCGTTCCCTTCCACCGAAGGCTGGCCGACGATGGCGGCAGCCCTGGCCCCCAGATCCTGCACCTGCCGCAGCACGCTTTCGTCCATGCGGTACAGGGAAAACTGCCAGTTTTTGGTCTTCCCGTACAGCCAGCAGGCGGATTTGCCGCCGGTGGCCATATCGAGACGGATGGACAGCAGGCGTACATCGCTCCGGCTCCGCCAGCCTCGGTTGCCGCCGAACAAAAAATTCCCCAGTCCCCAGGCCACGAAGGTCTTGCGCGGCGAGGCCTCGAGAGTCTCGAACCCGCCGTAGCAATGGCTGTGGGCGAAAAGGATGATGTCCGCCCCTGCGGCGGCAAACCAGTCCGCCCAGAGCCGCTGGCGATCCGAAGCCTCGGAAAAACCTTCGTTCCCGTCATGGGAATACAGGATGATACAGGCCTCCGGCTCCCGGGCACGCAATGTCCGCACGGCTTCCAGCAGCTGGGGATAGGACAGTGTGACGATCCGGGGCCCGCTGCCTATCTGCGACATGGGCGATCCCGTCAGCAGATAGACCGGCGGCTCTCGTTGGGGCAAAAGGGACAGGGGCGCGAAGGTACCGCGTTCATGCAGGCCGTTGTGGCGGATACGGGCACCTTCCAGCACCGCCATCAAATTGGCCGCGCCCTCTTCCAGCCCGTCGAACACATGGTTGTTGGCGGTGCAGGCAGCGCCATTGGCAAACGCCATCTGGGGGAACAGCAGCCCGTCGGCATGGAAGACGAAGGTATTCTGCTTGGAGACGGAAGAAAGACCGGCGATCTCGCAGTTCCACAGAAAAATGTCCGCCTGCTCCAGACGCCGGCGGGTCAGGGGCCCGAAAAGCTCTCCAGCCTGGGGCGCTTCGAGCATCCGGCCGCCCAGCAGCACATCTCCGGCCGCCAGGATCTCCAGCACGCCTTCCGCGGCCATGACCGGCCCCGACAACAGCAGGAGCAAGCCCGCACATCCCAACCATTTTACCCATGCCATGGTCATGCGCTGTACCATGATGCTCCTTCCCTCCTGTCCCGAATACATCTCTGTTCCCCTCTACGCCGGGGCTGCAGGACAGACAAGCGAAATCTCTCCGACAGGCAGCAGAGGCAGGCAAAAGGCGCATGGCCTTTCCCCGTGGAGAGGTATATGCTGCCTTCTGCACGGCAGGCAGCATCCGGCCCTGCAAGGAGGAACCATGCGCATCTTCACCCAGGAAATCATCGTCGCTCCCCAGCATATCGACATCCAGAACCGCGTCAGCAACCTGTGCTATGTGCAGTGGATGCAGGATCTGGCCATCAACCACTCCACTGTCCAGGGCTGGGGCGTGGAACGCTACGAAGCGGAAGGGCACGGCTGGGTCGTCCGCCAGCATACCATCACCTACAAACGCCCTGCCTTTGCCGGAGATGTCATCACCGCCGCCACCTGGGTGGCCGAGCTTGCCTCCCGCCAGAGCCTGCGCCGCTATCTGTTCTGGCGCGCCGCCGATCGCAGCGTCCTGGCCGAAGCGGCCACGGTCTGGGTCTATATCGATATGGCGACCGGCCGGCCTTCCCGCCTGCCCGCCTCCCTGCAATCGGCCTTCGAGGTCGTGGCAGACGACAAGGAAGTCTTGCAGCTCCTGCAGGGCTAGCCTTCACAAAAGACAACTCTGCCTGTTTTTAGTATATTTCCCCCGCTCTCCTGCCCATGACAGAACGGGACAGACCGCTGCATGTCGAGCCGCGAAAGAAACCTGGCGACCATCTGCGACCTTTCCCGGTGGGCAGGCCGCAAAAAAGGGAGGCAGACGGATCTCCCTCCCTTTGTGATGGCGGATGGCTGCATACTGCGGCTGCGAACTCCTGGACCGCTGCGATGCCTCAGCTCAAATCAGCATCGGCACAGGCCAGATTGCTGTCGATGCCGTAACGTTCGCGAAAGCGCTCCTCGGCCTCCGAGTCGCCGATGAGATAAAGGGCATCCCCCAGAGCGAAAATGTAGCCCGGATCAGGGTTGACGTGCATGGTGCCGGTATTGTCGCGCACGGCCAGCACACTGCACTTGGTCTTGTTGCGGATGCCGCATTCCATCAGGCTCTTGCCCTGCAGCTGTCCGCGGATGGTATAGCGGAAGACGAGCAGGCGCTCATTCAGCATCATCATCTTGTCCGGAGCCAGCAGATTGATGATGCTGTTGCTCACCAGCGAAGCCAGGGAAAGCACCTGGTCCGCACCGGCGCTGTGCAGGCCGTTGACGTTACGGTCCAGCGAGGCACGGCAGAGGATCTGGGCATCCGGCCGCAGACGACGGCTGTAGATGGTCAGATAGATATTGGCGTCATCGTCATGGGTGGTGATGATGATGGTGCGCGTCTTGCGGATGCCGGCCTTTTCCAGAACGGCAAGATCCGCGGCATCCCCGTGCACATGGGGGATGGCGCCGGAATTGATGTGCGGCTGCCGGTCCACGATCACCGCAGGGATCTTGCGGCGTGCCAGGTTCCGCGCCACGGCAAGGCCCACCCTGCCGCCGCCCAGGATGACCACGGGCACGTTCTCCATCTCTGCCTTTTCCGGCTCGCTGATCAGGCGGTCGAACGTCCGCACCTGTTTTTCCGTACCGGCCACCACCAGCACGCTGCTTTCCGTGAACATGGTATGCGGCCCGGGCAGCTGGAAAGCGCCGCGATCCCAGACGCCGACTACGTTGATGCCCGTCCGTTCGCGCAAGCTGCAGTCCAGCAGGGTCTTGCCGGCCAGACTGCTGTGCATCACCGGGGCTTCCGCCACCACCAGACGGCCGAAGCGGCCCATGATGCTGGCCCGCTGGGACGAGCGGACCACCCGTCGGGCCATGGCCTCACCCAGCACATTATGGAACTGGAACACCCTGTTGCATCCTGCCAGGCGCAGGATGTCCGTCGCATCGGGATTTTCCACCCCCGCGGCGATGACCACCTGGGGCGCGGCTTCACGGGCCGAGAAGACGATGTTGGTACTGCGGATGTCCGTATCCATGACCACCAGCATGGCGGCCGTATCGGCGTGCAATTTCTGGTAGGTCTTTACGTCGTCATGGTCACCGGCAGCCACTTCATAGCCCTGGTCGAGCAGGTCCAGACCTGTCTGGGGATCATTGCACAGCAGCACACGCCGGATACCATGGCGCGCCAGGTCATCGGCCAGGTTGAGGGTGATGGGGCCGCTTCCGGCGATCAGCACATGCCCCCTGATCCCGGCGGGCAGACGGCGCGGCACCATGTCCTTTTTCTGGCTTTCCAGCCACGGCATGTAAAAATGCTGGATGAAGGTGAAGGGCATCATGATCAGGAAAAAGATCACGCCCGACATGAGCACGACGATGGAAAAGATGCGGCCCGGATCCGAGGAAAAGGTGATGTCCCCAAAACCGAGCGTGGACATGACCGTCAGCGTCCAGTAGACCCCGGTGATCCAGGAATGTTCCTTCCCTTCATATTCCATGAGCCAGTGGAAGATGACGCTGTAAGCGGCGATCATGATGCACAGGGTAATGAAAAAGCGCCGCAGCACGATCATATTGTGCTTTGCGCCGCGCTCGTGCAAAAAGGTCATGATCTGTGATGGTAGATATTTCATGCGCACCAGTCTGTTGCTGAAACAAGGTATTTTTTGAAGATACCAAAACAGTCAGGCTACGCAAGCATCTCTTTACCGCCCTGCCCGGGCAGGACAACGGATGCCGGACGGGAGGAGATGTTTGGCAGATGCGGACAGAAAAACCATGCTCCTGTCCCCTGCGCAAGACAGAGAAGCTGTTTCCCCTGCCCTCCGGTATCCTTCTGCCAGGCCAACGTCCGGCGGCAGCGGCCAGCGGCACTGGACGGGGCTGTTATGATACGAACCCGGCATGCATAATGCTTGCCCATAAAAAAAGACACCCGCATACCGGGTGTCTTTTACTCCGTGCCTGCACGGTACAGTCACAGCCATCATAAAAAAGACGCCCCGAAGGGCGTCCTTGCCTGAATGCTAATTTTCTTCCGAGAGGCGACGGAAACTTTTCTTTGCCGCGCCACAGACCGGACAGCGCCAGTCATCAGGAAGGTCCTCGAATTTGGTACCGGCAGGGATCTTGTGGCGTCTGTCGCCACGATCCGGGTCGTAGACATAACCGCAATTCACCATCTGGCAACGCCACATGTCCTGAGCTTCAGCCATAACAATCTCCTTTGAGGGATCGGGACGGACAAAGTCCGTCCCGGAAGCGTGTGCTTACTTCAAGCCCTTGGCGGCGCAGGCTTCACAAATACCGTCAAATTCCACACGGGAATCGACGATGGAATAAAAGCCTTCTACCTGCATGCCTGCCACAGAGGGTACCGGCAGGGGTTGCATGACATCACCTATGCGCCCGCAATGGATGCAGCGCACATGCTGATGCCAGGAAATATCGCCATCGAACCGTTTTGTCGTCCCTGCCGCTTCGAGCCTGCGTATCTCGCCGGTATCCGCCAGGAAATCGAGGTTGCGGTATACCGTACCGAGGCTGATGCGGGGCAGGCGCTCACGAACGATGCTGTACAGTTCATCCGCTGTGGGGTGTGTTTTGACTTTTCTCAGTTCTTCAAGGATGACAGCACGTTGCCTAGTCATTCTGGTCTGTGGTTGGGCCATAGCAAACTCCAAGTATTTAATAAACATTACTATTTAAACCTGTCATTGTCAAGCTATGACCGCAAAGAAAAAACTTTTACTGAGCCTTTTCCGGCCAGACCAGCAGCACGGCCAGATCCATCACATTCGTCCGTGTGGGACCGGTCCGCAGCAGAGCGCCGCAATGGTGAAGTATCGGATAACTATCGTTTTCTTCCAGGGCATGACGTGCCTGCTCCATCCCCGTCACAGCCAGATTCCCGGCCCAGGCGCATCCTCCGGCAGCGTCCGTAGGGCCATCGGTGCCGTCCGTACCGGCAAACAGGGCACAGACATGCGGGCAGTCCTGCAAGGCCAGGCTGGCTGCCAGCGCCATTTCCTGATTGCGCCCTCCCCTGCCCCCGCCGCGGAGCGTCACCGTCGTCTCACCACCGGCCAGCAGGCAGAGCGGCTGTGCATCCGCCGGCAGTTCGGCCGCCATCCGCCGGGCCTGCGCCACCAGCAGGGCCGCCTGCTCCCGGGCTTCCCCCACCATTTTGTTCGTCAGGATGACAGGACGGAAGCCCTGCTGCCGGGCCTGCTCCGCCGCCGCATCCAGGGCCTGCCGGTTGGTGGCGACCAGGGTATTCTGCACATGCCGGAACAAGGCATCCCCCGGCTTGGGCGTCTCGGCATCCTGACGCAGACAGCCTTTTTGAAGATGATCCAGGACAGCAGGCGGCATGGCCGGTGCCAGCTCGTAGCGGGCAAGGATGTCCATGCAGTCCGCAAACGTCGAAGCATCGGGTGCTGTGGGACCCGAGGCGATGACATCCAGAGCGTCCCCCACCACGTCGGAAACGATCACGCTCACCACCCCGGCCGGAGCAGCCGTCCGGGCCAGCTGGCCACCGCTGAAACGGGACAGATGCTTCCTGACGGCATTGAGTTCCGCGATGGTCGCGCCGCTGCGCAGCAGCAGCTCCGTCACCTGCTGCATGTCTTCCAGAGTGACGCCGGGCACCGGGGCTGGCGTCAGGGCACTGGCCCCGCCTGTGAGCAGACAGAGGACAAGATCGTCTGCCGTCGTCCCGGCGGCCAGCTCCAGCAATGCCTGCGTGGCTGCTGCGCCTGCCGCGTCCGGGACAGGATGGGCGGCCTCCACCTGAGTGATCTGCCGTAACGGCAGACCGTGACCGTACTTGACCACCAGCAGCCCGCTATGGATGCGATCTCCCAGCAGCTCTTCCACGGCAGCGCCCATGGGCGCGACCCCTTTGCCGGCTCCCAGCACCAGCAAACGGCCCCGGCGCGGCAACGGCCAGCGTTTCCCGTCCACAAGCAGGCTGTCGCCTTCCAGACAGACATGACGCATCAGGGCCGCATCGGGAGCCACAGCCCGCACCCCGGCATCAAAAATGGAATACAGTACGGCTTTGCGGGCTTCCAGTTCCATCACGCTCTCTCCTGAAAAGAAAAGGCCCACGGCGGTATGCTTTCCGTGGGCCCGGAACGACAGGGCTATTCCTTTCCGGCAAGGTAGGGGCCATCCCCCTGACAGCGACGGCACAGATCGCCCAGCACTGCCGGATACCATTCCCCGCAGCGCGGACAACGACGCACGACGCCTTTCCCCTTCTTCACCAAAAAGTCAGGATGGATACGCACAGGGGCGGCCTGGAGCAGGTCCATGCCGGCCGTGCGGATCTCTTCACGCAGCAGTTCCGGTTCCTGCTCACGCTTGGGCTTTTCCTTGAGGAACCAGGCCCGCACATGCGGATAGGCATCCAGGGCCTCCACGTTGAGACGGACGCGCGTCCCTTCCCCCGTATATTTGTCATACAGAGAAAGGGCATAAATACCAAAATGATAGACCTTCAACCAGCCGTTGCCCACCGTGCAGGGGGTCAGCAGCTGGATGGCATCCGGGAGACACTGGACCGTTTCCGAAACGGCGTCGTACAGGATGCCTTCCGGCAGGGTACGCCGTGCCATTTCCACCATATATCCGCCGATGATGACCCCGGGGGCCACATGGCCATGAAAATCCTTTACCACGGCCACAAAGGCATCGTGATCCCACTTTCCGATCCGCATGCGTGTCTCCATTGAAAATCCTGCGGCTCTTCCGCATATTGCCCGACCATCCGCGGGCTTCCTCTCCGGCCTTTCGGGAAAGGCCAAAATCCGAAAGTCCAGGCACGCAAGGACACCAGACAGGCCGCCTGCCGTGCCGAAGGACCTATTGTATAACAATACCCGCTTGTTGCAGCCCTGTAAACTGCATGGGCCGGAAAAACCTTCCGAAAAGGAACGATCAAGCGCGCATACCCGCACCCGGCAACCGTCCGGGCTCCAGAAAAAACTGCCCCGCAGGATCTCTCCCTGCGGGGCAGCAGACAGACTGTAACTTACTTTCCTTCGGCTCCGCCGCCCTGGGGAGGCATGTGGCACGGACGGCAGCCCGGTCCCAGCATGGCCGTATGGCAGCCATAGCAGGAACGCTCGGAATTCTTGGTATGATACGCCCAGAACAGGCTCTGGGGATCACGCTCCCGCGTCCCCTTCAGGGAGTGGCATTCCTCGCTTGCGCCACAGGACACATAGGCATCCTTGGCATCAGAGGGGGCCGCGTGATGACAGACGTCGCACTCCACGCTCTCATGGGTAGCGTGGTTGAACTTCACCCACATCTTTTTATGCTCCGAGCTCTTGAGCTCGATGGGCTTGTCCGGAGCCTTGGCGTCGCCAGCCACGGCCCAGGTGGCCGCGCCGCCGATCAATGACAGCATACATATCGCAATGAGCGCTCGTTTCATGCGTTACCTCGTAGTGACCGCTGGCCGCAAGGCAGCCACGGCAGCTCGTGCTAAAACGTGTTCCAGAAAGCGGGATGGATGGGCTGCAGGCCTTTTTTGGCCGCGACCATATCCATATGGAGCATCCCCAGCGCCAGGACGTCCAGATCGGGCGTCGTATCGCGCTCACGCAAGTCCACCGCCGGGCAGTAGGTCTTGCAGCGGGTGCACCAGTCCAAGCGCTCGCCCAGGGCATTCCCCGCTTCTTTCAGGATCTCCATGACACCTGCCCCTTCTTCGCCGCAGAAGGGACAAGCCCCGCGGCGGAAGGTCCAGTCCGTGCCGCACAGCGAACAGTGGAGGTGCTTTTTGCCGCCACCGCCCGCCAGGAACGCGTTTTTCTCATCAAAAACAGGCCGGTCCAGATACGCTATGGAAGGCCCGGATCCGCAGACAGGGCAATAGCCCTGCCGCCAGGCACCTTCCACGTTCCAGGGAGCCTCCTTCCCGTTCCCGTGCGGCGACAGCTCCACCAGGGCCCGCAGGACAGGCCCCAGCATAAAGCTGAACGCGAACAGCAGCACCTGCACAGGGATATCCAGATGCGCCGCTATCTTTCCCACGCTTTCGGCACTCTCGGCCGTCTCATTGAGCACGGCTTCCGCCAGGGCCACCGGAGCCTCAGGCCCCTGTGCAGCATCCAGGAAGAACGCCCGCAGCTTCGCCTCATGCGGCCTGACCACATCCTGGCCCGCAAGCAGCGGGATCAGGGTCTCGGCTGCGGCCCTGAGGGCTGTCCCGATACCGGCAAGCGGCATCTCCGCCAGCAGCGGATAGCCCTGTGCGGCCCACTCACGCTGCATCTCGGGCAGACGGATGCCGGCAGATTCCAGCAGGGGCTTGAGCTGTTCGGGCAGCGCGGCCCGGGCAGCCAGCAGCGGGGCAAAGGCTTGCAGGACAGGGGACAGGACAGGACGGCGGGCAAGGATACCGCTGACGGTTTCTTCCACGCTTTGACAGGATGCGGCCATGGATACTCCGGCTAACGAAGCCTGCGGGCTTCGGAGAGAGGGTGGGAACGGGGAGAAGGCAACGACATTTAGCCGAAGGTCGCGTATTCGTGATAAAACTCGGCTTCCTCCGCAAGCAGGTAGATCACGCTGACTTCGTCAGGATCTGCCAGGAATGCCTTGGGATGAGTCTTTTTGACGACCTCCAGCCGCTTTTTGGCAAGGGCCAGGATCTCGTCCCGTTCGCCAAAGGCCATGGCCCCGGTGGGGCAGGTCTTGACGCAGGCGGGCAGCATCCCGGCAGCGACGCGGTCGGCGCACATGTCGCACTTGGCAAGGGTCTTTTTGACCTTGTCATACCTGGGGATATTGTACGGACAGGCATGGATGACGTCTGCCATGTCCTGCTCGCTGAGCTTCTTGATCTTGTCGGTCACCAGCACGGCACCGGTCTTGGGATCCTTGATCATGGCGCCGGGCACGGCCATGTCGGCCACGTCCACGCAGATGGGCGTGACGCAGTGGCGGCACTGGTCCGGGAAGAAGTTCCAGACCACATTGCCCTGCTTGTCCAGATGCTCGTGGAAACGAACGATCTTGTAGTTGTTGGGGTTCAGATCCGGCGGATTCTGATGGCTCCCCCGCTGCTTGGTCTCGTTGGCGGGCAGATCGTGCCATTCCTTGCAGGCAAGCTGACAGCCGCGGCATGCCGTGCAGCGTGTGGTATCGACTAAAAATGCTTTCGGCATATCTTTGCTCCTTGGGGGGCGTGCCCCGAAGGGCACGCCCGGTGCTGGTTAAGCAATTTCCGTCAACTTGTCCGCCTTGCGGATGTTCACACAACAGGCCTTCGCTTCGGGGATGGTCGTGTTGGGGTCACAGGCCACAATGGTCAGACGGTTGGTGGAGTCGCCGCATTTCGGCGTCGTCCAGCCATAAGCAAAGGGCATACCGATCAGATGGACTGTCTTGCCCATGACCTTGAACGGACGGATGCGGACCGTCACCATGGCAATGGCTTCCACCCTGCCGCGGGCGCTTTCCACGATCACGCCGTCACCGTTGGCGATACCCTTTTCCTTGGCCAGCTCGGGGCTCATCTCCACGTAGAGCTGGGGCTCGGCTTCAAGCAGGTTGGGCACGTTGCGGGTCTCACCGCCGCCACACCAGTGTTCCGTCATGCTGTAGGTCGTCAGCACGATGGGATACTTGGGATCGGCAGCCTTGGCCAGTTTGTCCATATCACTGGTATGGAACTTGTAGACCGGGCTGCTCAGCTGCTTGGAGAAGGGATGCTGCGCCACGGGCGTTTCCGCCGGTTCGTAATGCTCGGGGAACGGGCCGTCCAGACGGCCGGGGCCGTACAGCTGGGCGTAACCGTCCGTCGTCATGATGTAGGCCAGCTTGCCGTTCTTGGTATCGGCCTGCGGCGCCCAGGGGCCGTCCGGCACGTCGCCCACCCACTTCTTGCCGTCCCATTCGATAACGGCCTTCTTGGGGTTGTAGGGCTTGCCGTTCAGGTCCACGGAAGCGCGGTTGTACAGGATGCGCCGGTTGACCGGCCAGCACCACGACCAGTTGGGATACAGGCCGATGGCGGCCTGCATGGGCGTCTGGGTCGGGTCGCGCCGTTTGGACTTGTTGCCTTCATCCTCCGTATAGCTGCCGGTGTACAGCCAGTTGAGGGACGAGGTGGAGCCGTCGGCCTGCAGGTTGCCGAACGCCGGGACCAGGTCGCCCTTCTTGTACAGGCGGTTGCCGATCTTGGTATCGGCCCAGAAGAAGCCGTTGATGCGGCGGGTCCATTCTTCGGGGTCGTACTTTTCGGGCCAGTTCATCTTCAGCAGAGCTTCGGGCAGCTTGCCGCCCTCGGCCTTGTACAGCTCGCGCAGCTTGTTGATCAGCGGCACGAACATGTCGGCGAAGTTGCGGGCTTCACCGGCGGGTTCCACGGCCTTGTCGAACCACAGCAGCCAGCGGCCGCTGTTGCTGATGGTACCGGCCTTTTCCACACGATGCGCCGACGGCAGCAGGAAGACTTCGGTCTTCATCTTCTTGGGGTCGACGCCGGGACGGTGCCAGTTGTCCGTGGTTTCGGAATTGTGCAGCTCGGCGCAGACCATCCAGTCCAGATTGTCCAGAGCCTTGCGCATCTTGTTGGTGTTGGGGAAGCTGTTCATGGGGTTGACGCCGAAGACAAAACCACCCTTGATCTTGCCCTGGTACATCTTGTCCATGACATACATGTACGAGTAGTCCGCTCCGGGCTCGCCCTTGGGCAGCAGGCCGTAGCAGAAGTCATTTTCCGGTTTCGCCTCTTCACCATACCAGCCCTTGAGCAGGCTGGCGAAGTACTTGGGCCGGTTGCCCCACCAGTTGGCACTGTTGGGGATCTTGGTGACCGGGGTATTGGCCTTGTTGAACTGGGCCAGGGTCTGCCAGGGAGCCAGCGGCAGGCCGATATAGCCGGGCAGCACATGGTACAGCAGGGCATGGTCCGTGGAGCCCTGCACGTTGGGCTCGCCACGCAGGGCGTTGATGCCGCCGCCGGCCACACCGATGTTGCCCAGCAGCAGCTGCACCAGCGTGGAGCAGCGGATATTCTGCACACCCACGGTATGCTGGGTCCAGCCCAGGGCATACAGGATGGTGCCGGCCTTGTCGGGCTTGCCGGTGGCACAGAACTGCTTGTAGACCTTGAGCAGGTTCTCTTCGGAAACACCCGTGATGTCGGAAACGTTCTTCAGGGTGTAACGCGAATAGTGCTTCTTCATCAGGTTGAAGACGCAGCGTTCGTGCTTCAGCGTGGCGTCACGCAGCGGAGCGCCGTCCGGGCCCTTTTCAAAGCCCCACTTGCTCTGGTCATACTTGCGCGCCTTGGCGTCATAGCCGCTGAAAAGGCCATCCTTGAAGTCATAGCCCTTGCCGACGATGAACGAGGCGTTGGTATAGTTGACGACGTAATCGTGGAAATAGCTGTTCGATTCCAAGATATAGTTGACCATACCGCCCAAGAACGCGATATCCGTACCGGAGCGCAGCGGCACATGATAATCGCAACGGGCGGACGTACGGGAGAACTTGGGGTCGACGTGGATAAGCGCCGCACCGTTGTCCTTGGCCCGCATGATCCATTTGAACGAAACAGGATGATGTTCAGCGGCATTGCTGCCGATAATAAGAACCACGTCGGCATTCTTGATGTCGATCCAGTGGTTGGTCATAGCACCGCGTCCGAACGACTCTGCCAGAGCCGCAACAGTGGGGCTGTGTCAGACCCGGGCCTGGTGGTCCATCTGGACAACACCCAGGCCGCGCATGGCTTGATGGATAACGGCGCATTCCTCGTTGGAGGCATGCGAGGTGCCCATCATGAAAATGCTTTCCAGACGGTTGACCGTCTGGCCTTTGCTGTTTTTGAGGATAAGATCCTTGTCACGCGTATCCTTCACGCGACGGGCGATCTTTTCCAGCATCCATCCCCAGTCCTTCTCTTCCCACTTTTCACTGTAGGGCGCCCGGTACAAAGGCTTGGTGAGGCGGTGCGGGTTCGTGTACATGGAGAACAGGGCTGCGCCCTTGGCACACAAGGCACCTTCGTTGACAGGGAAGTCAGGGTCGCCTTCCGTACTGACGAGCTTGCCGTCGCGCACGTAAGCGATGACCTGACAGCAGACAGCGCAGAACGGACAGATCGTGATGACTTCCTTCGCGCCTTCTATTTTGAGACTCCCGGCATAGGCCTGGGCCTCGCCGAGGTTGAAACCGAACTGGCTGAGCGAGAGACAGAGTGCACTCACGCCTGCCAGTTTCAGGAATCCCCTTCGTGTGTAGCTCATAGGCTTCCTCTCCTGGGTCAGGATGAAACAGAGAACATGCCGGAGGGAGTGCTTGCCTGACGGCTGCGAGCTCCGGCACGTTTTTTCTGTGAAGCGTTCCTGAAACAAGGCGCCCCACAAAAAATATTTTATGAAATCGTAGCACCGAAACAAAAACTTAGCAAGGGGATACGACAAATAAACAACGTTGTTCAAAACGGGACAAGAGCATCCGCTCACCCCGGAAGTCTGCCCGGATAAGCTCCTTCCTTCGTTGCGAATTTGCGTGACAAACAGGAACAACCGGCAAGGCCGACTTCGCGCGGATCCTGGCATCTTTCCTTAAAAAAGCATGAGGTGAGCCCTCTTGCGGTCTCCCATGGATAGTCTGCCCGTCCCGCATGCAGAAACAAGTAAGCGGTCCAGGCATGTTCTCTGTAAGACCCGTACCAGACCGTGAGGGTACGTCCCCAGCGGGCGACCAGCAAGGTCTCGCCTATTTTAGATGTCATATTCATCCGGACAGCCTGCTCCCCCAAAACGCCCCCGGGGACGCTCTTCTGCCTGTTGCCTATCTACCAAGAAACGTTTAGCCTTTTTCAAACTCTTAGGGAGGATCATATGCAGAAAGTCCTGACGCTCACGGCAACCTGTCTCTTGGGTATCCTTCTTTGCGCATCCGCAGCACTGGCTGATGAAGTAAAGACCGACCACTTTACGCTGAACCTTCCCTCCGGCTGGACGCAACCCCAGCCTGTCCAGTCTGCCCAGGGCGCGACCATGGCCATCCTCCAGAACGCCGCCGAACAGACCGTCGTCACTGTGGCCGTCACACCTGTCCCACTTTCCGCCAAAGATCTTGCGATTCAGACCATTGCCAATATGAAGGCTGCCGGTTTCACGACCTCCGAACCTGTGGCTTCCGGCGATTCCTATGTGGGAGAATTCTCCAAAGAGCAGGTCAAGGGCGTCAGCTATTTCAGTGCCAACGGCAAGCTCGGCAGCGTCATCACCATCATGGGAGCTTCCCTCGATGCCGGTAAGAAGATGCTGAAGGACAATCTCAAGCCTGCCGACAGTAAGCTCTTCCCCACTGATTTCTAGCCGCTGCACTCCCCAGCTTTGCACAAACAACGGCCCCCGTCCCGACAGGACGAGGGCCGTTATTTATGTTTGAACACATGCAAGATGTTCAAAAAAAGCGGGCTTTCTTTCGCCTTGGTTAAGGTGTTCCACAGGCGGATTTTGAGTCCGTATAAAAATATTTTTATATCAAATAGATAAGAATATCTGCATATCGTTTCTGCGGTATGCGGGCATCTTGCGTCCTTTCAATTTTCCTCCATCGAGCCCTGTCCGGAATGGAACGGGCTCCCCTCTTTTTCTTTTTCCTGCCTCATTGCCCTTCTCCCTCCCCCAGCCCCGTTGTCCCACCAAAGTTTGCGTGACAATATATCTAATAATCTATATTTAAAAGCTGCTCATCAACTTTCACAAAGGCAGTCCTGCCAGCAGGCGGGGCGGCAAAAGGAGGGGGAGATGAAAACGATGTATTGGAAGATCCTGGGTGCAGTAGCCCTGTCAGGGATGCTCTTTGCTCTGCCGGCATGGGCGGAAGAAGCAGGGGACATGCCCCAAACCCAGCCCGCGCAATGTGGCTCCGATCTCTCGTACAGAGATGACGACCCGCTGGCAGGGATCCTGAGTGCCCAGCGTGGCTGCTGCTCGTGGCATGGGGGCGTATCCGGGCAGTGCTATCAAGGACGCGTCGTGTGCAATGACGGGACGTTGAGTCCGTCATGCCGGTGCCAGTCATCCGAAACGGAATTGCAGACCGCCTCCTAAGCTGGAGTTTACAAGCGGCATACAAAAGCCCCCGCTCCACTACGGAACGGGGGCTTTTTGCGTCTGATACGAGCTTGGGCCTACCTGAAGCCGCTCTTGCAGGTGACAGGCTGGGCGAGAGGTCAAAACCGCCCAGACGGAAGGAGGTCTGGTTGAACGTCTCCTTCATCTTGCACTCCGTACGCCGCAGGGTGCCCGGCCCATCCATTCCCGCAAATGTATGCGACGGACTTAGGCCTGGAATTTTGGCACAAAAAAGGGTTCACGGACGAACCGTAACCCCTTGATCTTTTTTATGGTACCGGGAGCGAGACTCGAACTCGCAAGGTGTTGCCACCGACGGATTTTGAGTCCGTTGCGTTTACCAATTCCACCATCCCGGCATAGCCGCAGGCCAGAAGCCCACAAAGCTTTTAGAGATTACAGGTGATAGGTGTCTTCGTCAAGTTTTTTGCGTCCTGTTGCCTGCATTTCTTCAAAAAATGCCTTCAGCGTCTTCCAGAAAAAACGCGGTCTCCTGCTCCGGCCAAAGGCCCGCAGACAAGCAGGACTCCTTGACGAACCTGTTCTCATTGCCCTGCAAGCGCTCGATGCGGCTTGCCCGCCGGCACTCCCAGGCATCCACGGGATATTGTCGCGCCCAGGCCTGCATGAGCTGCTGTTGCTGACGGCTCAGACGATAATGCTCGCCATAACTGTCAGCCATATACAGGCTGGAGCGTGCGATCTGTCCGCGTGCCCGCTCCGGCGGCTCCACCTTGTTGCCGCTGATCTTCATGGGGCAGGAACCAAAGGCCGAAGGGACATCAGGCCCCAGCATCTGGAAATTTTTGTTGGAGCGTACCGCATTGACCGAACCTATGGCAGGGTACAGGTTATACATGTCGGCCTGCATGCGACGGTAATCGGCATTGACCTTTTCCGCGCACGCCCGCCCCTTGAAGGCTTTGCCCTTACGATCCACGCAAAGGGCATGACCTTCCCGCCACTCCGGGAATGCCCTGCCGAAATTTTCGGCGGGGACAACGTGCTCCCACTCTACCCGTGAGGAACGCTTCCGGTACTTGTCTGCCGTGAATCCCCGCGGCAGCCGGATCTGCTTGTGCTCATCGAAAGCAGCCCCGCAATAGAGCGTCTGACGGTGATCATAGTAAACTTTCTGCTCCAGCAGCCGTTTGGCTTTGGCAAAACTCTCGTTTTGCATATTGCCCGCTGCCCAGCCCTGAGCAGGCAGTACCAGCAGCAATGCCCACAGCAACCACACGATCCTCTTCATGGCGATACCTCGCAAAATGTCCGCATATGGCCTGCCTATGGGGCACGTCCCTTCCAGAAGGTGAAATCTGCAGACAGTTTTTTGAGGCTATATAAGATTATCTATATCTATTTTTCAAGATACCCTCCTCGTAAAAAAAGACCCCGGCAAAATATCAATAAAAAAGGGCCCATCGCGAGCGACGGGCCCTTCCCTGTCCTGCCCTGCGGGGCAACGGGATCAGATAATTACAAGATATACTGGCTCAGATCCTGATCTTCCCGGACATCGCGCAGGTGTTCCTGCACATAGGCCCGGTTGACCACGATCTGCGCACCGGGCATGTCCGGCGCGTCAAAAGAGATGTCCGCCAGGATCTTTTCCATGATGGTGTACAGACGACGGGCACCGATATTCTCGCTGGTGGCATTGATCTCTTCCGCAAAAGCGGCGATCTCTTCGATGCCGTCTTCCGAGAACTGCAGGCGGATCTGCTCTGTCCCCAGCAGGGCCGCATACTGCCGCGTCAGGGCATTATGGGGTTCCGTCAGGATGCGCAGGAATTCATCCTTGCCCAGGGCATTGAGTTCCACTCGCAGGGGGAAACGCCCCTGCAGCTCGGGGATCATGTCGGAAGGCTTGCTGAAATGGAAAGCCCCGGCCGCGATGAACAGGATATGGTCCGTGCGCACCATGCCGTACTTGGTGTTGACCGCCGAACCTTCCACGATGGGCAGCAGGTCACGCTGCACGCCTTCGCGCGAGATGTCGGACGTGCGATTCTGGGAAGAGCTGGCGATCTTGTCGATCTCGTCGATGAAGATGATGCCCATCTGCTCCACGCGCTCGCGAGCCTTGTCCACCAGAGCTTCCTGATCCACCAGTTTGCCGGATTCTTCCTGGATCAGCACGTTATAGGCCTCGCGGACCTTCATCTTGCGACGGTTGCGGCGCGGCGGGAAGGCCTTGCTGAACATGTCCCGCACCTGGTTGCCCATCTGTTCCATGCCGGGGATGGCGAACATGTCCATGCCCTGGGCAGGCTGCTCGGTCACTTCGACTTCCACTTCGCGGTCATCCATGAAGCCAAGGCGGAACTGCTGGCGCAGTTTTTCGCGGGTATCGTTGCGGTCCCCGCCAAAGGAATTGGGCAGCAGCAGATCCAGTAGACGGGACTCGGCGGCAGCTTCGGCAGCGGCCCGGACCCGGGCATTTTCCTCTTCCCGCACAAGGTTGATGCCGATCTCCATAAGATCGCGCACCATGGATTCCACATCGCGGCCCACATAGCCCACTTCCGTGAACTTGGTAGCCTCGACCTTGATGAAGGGAGCTCCGCTCAGCTTTGCCAGACGGCGGGCTATCTCGGTTTTGCCCACACCGGTGGGGCCCATCATGATGATGTTCTTGGGAGCGACCTCATCACGCAGCTCCTCAGGAAGATGCTGACGACGCCAGCGGTTACGGACAGCAACAGCGACCATGCGCTTGGCCTGTTCCTGTCCCACCACAAATTTATCCAGTTCTGCCACGATTTCACGCGGGGTGAGTGTGCTCATTGCATCTCCTGCGCGTCCTTCGACGCTCTATTTTCCAGCCGGCCAGCCTGTGCAGGCGATCCGACGATTTTTTCCGGCAGTCATGCCTCCTTATATATGAGCATGATTTTTCCTCTGACAATGGCCCCATTGTCGAGAACCTGCTTTTTTCCTATCGTGGCCCATGCACCTTCCCCATATCTTCCATCTTCCTCCTCTGCCTCCGGAGCTGGACTGGCTGCCGCCCCTGCTGGGCATAGCCGCCCTCCTCCTGCTCCTGCGCATGGCGGTGCGCGGCGCCTGTCGGTTATGCCTGCTGGGCATCCTGATACTTCTGGCGCTGGCAGCCTTCCCTCACCGGGACCTGACCTTGTTCGCCCTGGGGGGCCTCGCCGTCTGGTGCCTGATGCCGGGACGGGATCCAAAAGAAAAAAGACAAGACGACAGGCATTGAAAAGGAGCTCCCTCTCGGTCGCTTCGGCATTCCAGACGCACCGTACCGGCCTTGTGCTTCCTTCATGGCTGTCTGAGTCATAGCGCATGGCAGCCGTAGCTGTCCTTTCCTTACCTCAACACGATATCAGCAGACGACAACAAAAAAGGCCGGATGAACCGGCCTTTTTTGTTGTCTGCTTTATCGCAGCCCTTATCCAGCAGTCTTGCTCACAGGGCCCGAGGTCAGCATCTTCTGGCTGATGTAGATCACGACCAGCAGGCCGCAACCGATGGCGTCGGTAATGGCGCCAGGAGTGATCAGGGTGATGGCGCCCGCCAGCAGGATCAGGCGCTCCCACCAGTAGAGGTTACGCAGCCAGTAACCCACGCTGGCAAAGGACAGGCTGGCGATGCCCAGCGCCGCGGTGGAAGCGTAGAAAAGCACTTCCCAACCGGAGGCACCGATCATCAGCAGGCCGGGGTTGTAACAGAAGATGTAGGGGATCAGGAAGCCGGCCAAAGCCAGCTTGACCGCCATGAAGCCTGTGGCGTTCGGCTCTGATCGCGCGATCCCTGCCGCGGCGTAGGCGGCCAGTGCCACAGGGGGCGTCAGGTCGGCCAGGATGCCGAAGTACAGGATGAAGAGGTGCGCCGCCATGGCAGGCACGCCAAAGTGCATGATGGCCGGGGCCGCGATGGTGGCCAGCACGATGTACTTGGCCGTGGTGGGCAGGCCCATACCCAGAACGATGGAGGCCAGCATGGTCAGCAGCAGGGTCAGGGCAAAGCTGTCGGCCGAGATGGTCAGGATGGCGTTGGCCAGCTTCAGGCCAAGACCGGTCAGGGTCACCACGCCGATGACGAAGCCGGTGCAGGCGCAGGCGGCAGCCACACCCAGGGCCAGACGACCACCGTTTTCCATGGCCTGCAGGACGCCCTTGAGGGACAGGAAGTTGGTCTGGGCCAGAGCGCTCATCACATTTTCATTGCTGTAACGGGCACCATGCCAGGTCTTCCAGTTTTCCGCCACCAGGGAGATGACCACGGTGGTCACGATGCAGTAGTAGGCGGCCTTGAGCGGCGTGTAGCCCTGCATCAGCATGTAGATCAGCACGATGATGGGGATCAGCAGGTAACCGCCCTGACGCAGCACCGCCCAGGTGCGGGGCAGGCGTTCCTTGGGGATGCCCTTGAGGCCCAGGCGCTTGGCTTCCATGTGCACCATGAAGCCCACGGCCAGGTAATACAGCAGGGCGGGCACCAGGGCCGCCTTGGCGATCTCCACGTAACCGACGCCCAGGAACTGGGCCATGATGAAGGCCGCAGCCCCCATGATGGGCGGCATGATCTGGCCACCGGTGGACGAGGCGGCTTCCACGGCGCCGGCAAAGGCACCGCGATAGCCCACGCTCTTCATGAGCGGGATGGTGAAGGTACCCGTGGACACCGTATTGGCCACGGAAGAACCGGAAATGGTACCGAAGAAACCGCTGGCCAGCACGGCCACCTTGGCGGGACCGCCCACGTAGCGGCCGGCAGCGGCCAGGGCCAGGTCGATGAAGAACTTGCCCAGACCGGTGCTGTGCAGGAAGGCACCGAACAGGATGAACAGGAAGACGAAGGAGGCCGACACGCCCAGAGGCATGCCGAACAGGCCTTCCGTGGTCAGATACATGTGCGAGACGATACGCTGCACGGAGAAACCGGGATGCCCCAGCATGCCGGGGATCAGGTTGCCGAACTTGGCGTACAGCAGGAAGACCACGGCCACCAGGGTGATGGGGATGCCCACGATACGGCGGGTCGCCTCCAGCACCAGCAGGATGGACGCACAGCCCATGATGAAGTCCAGCTCGGTGGCCGGGCCGGCATCCAGCACGATGATGTCATACTGCCAGACGATGTAGCCGCAGACCACGGCCCCGGCGATGGCCAGGATGGCGTCATACCAGGCCAGCTTGTTCATGTTGCCCGTGGCGCGGGCAGGATACAGCAGATAGATCAGGGTCAGCACAAAGCCCAGGTGCACCGCGCGCTGGATCTGGGGCGCAAAGGGCGTCGTGGCGGCCGTGTACAGATGAAAGGCGGAAAAGGCGATACAAAGGATCTTGATAAAGATATCGAGCCACCCCTTGAAGGAGCGGTAAACGGATTCCTTGTCGTACTTGGCAACGATCTCGGAGACGTCCACGGTCTCCTGGATCTTCTCCACAGCATTGGAATCCAGTTTGTGGCCTTCTTCCAGGGCAAATCCCCCTGCCCCTTGTTCATCGATCATATGCATTCTTTTTTCGTGGCTCATCCTCTCATGTCCTGTGTAAGTATGCGGGCGTGTCCTTTCACGCCAAGTCAATGTCCAAAAATTATCAGGGTAAAACGACTGTAAGGGTAATGGCTTGTCCCGGTTCCAGCAGGGAATTCAGCGGGATCTCCTTTTGGCCCCCGCCCTCTTCAGGCAGCAGCAGGGTGTGGTTCGCCACACGTCCCACGCGCACATCAAAGGAAGGCAGGGCCATATGATAGCCGCTGATGACAACTTTTCCGTTTTCCGTATACATCCGCTGTCCCGGGCCCGGCTGATGCGGCAGTCCGGCCCCGAAATCCTGATAAACCGTTTTTTCCAGATAGATGCAGCCCCCGCTGACACTGAACCAGTCCTCCACCGGACTCAGAGCGACGGAATGCCTGTAACGAATGGCAAACTCGCTGCCGTCCGGTGCGGGCCGGCTGAAAAGTTCCCTGCCGCTGCTGTCGCGCAGCACCAGGCGTTGTACGTCCTGCGCCTGCACACTGGAAAAAAGATGCGGCGCAACCCACAGCTCGCCTGTCATACAGACCAGCATGACCAGCAAAAAAGCAATGGTGTTGCGCCGCATCATCATAAGTCCCGATTCAACTGTTTGTTGCCTAAGAACTCAGCCTACTTGATGTCCAGGCCCTTTTCCTTGAAGTACTTGATAGCACCAGGATGGAAGGGGATGGTCACACCGTCAGCGGCGTGTTCCAGAGAGATCTCGGCACCCTTGTTATGCGCCTTGGCCACGTCGGGCAGGTTGTCATACAGGGTCTTGGTCAGGGTGTAGGCCACGTCGTCAGGCATGTTCTTGTTGGCCACCAGGATGCACTGCACGGACAGGGTGGGCACGGCATCCTTCTGGCCCAGGTAGGTACCGGCCGGGATGGAGTCCTTCACCAGGTAGGGGAACTTCTTGACGATCTCGTCGATCTTCTGGCCAGCCAGGGGCACGAAGACCACTTCCTGAGCGGTGGTGATGTCCTGGATGGCGGGGTTGGGCGTACCGATGGTGAACACGAAGCCGTCCACCTGACGGTCCTTGAACTGGTCGGCAGTTTCACCGTAGGGCAGGAAGATGGGCTCGATGTTCTTGTAATCCAGGCCGTAGAAGCCGAAGATCTGGCGGCAGTTCACTTCGTTGCCGCTGCCGCGGGCGCCCACGGAGACCTTCTTGCCCTTGAAATCTTCGAGAGCCTTCACGCCGCTGTCCTTGCTGGCCACCACATGCAGGTATTCAGGATACAGGCGGCCGATGACGCGCACGTTGTCCAGCTTGCTGCGGAAGGGAGCCAGGCCGTTGAAGGCGGAGTCGGCAACGTCGTTCTGCACCATGGCGAAGTCCACGTCACCAGCCTGGACCAGACGCATGTTCTCACCGGAAGCACCGGTAGCCTGGGCCGTCACGGAGATGGCACCGCCGCTCTTGTTGGAGATCACCTGGGCAATGGCACCGCCCAGGGGGAAGTACACCCCGGAGGTCCCGCCGGTGGCCAGGGTCAGGCGTTTGGTGTCGGCATTGGCCAGCGAGGCGGCCAGCAGCAGACCAGCGGCCAGGACAAGACTGAGAACTTTTTTCATAAGGCTTCTCCCGAAAAGAGGTTACAGAACGCATCCACTAAAATGGCGTTCTCATTACCATCATTAAGTATACACCAAATGTGCAAAAAGGGCAAATCAGCCGTGCCCCGTACCTTCCGTCAGGGCACGCTATTTGACTTGCTCCCCGGCAAAGGCATATTATGGAAAGAGCGAGACACCATGCATCCAGCCAAGGAGATCCACATGGTCAAGCGTCATCTCAGACTTCTGGTCGTGACAGTGGCGTGCATCGCCCTGCTCGGCGGCTGCGCCAGCAAATACGGCGCGCAGACGACACAGGTCAACTATTATCCCCAGTGCTATTCCCCTGTGGCCCAGCTGCGGGCCGATGAAGACAAGGTCACCAACAGCACGGCGGGAGGCGCCGCGGGCGGTGCCCTGCTGGGTGCCCTCATCGGCGGCCTGGCCACCGGCAAGGTGGAAGGCGCCCTGGCCGGTGCCGTGGCCGGTGGCGCTGCGGGCGCCGTGGGCGGGAACATCTACGGCAAGTCCCAGCAGCGGGAGAACGACCGCCGGCTGCTGGCCAGTTATGCCGCCCAGCTGGGCGAAGACAGCGCAGGCATGGATCGCGCCACTGCCGCCGCCCGTCTTTCGGCCCGCTGCTATGACGAGCAGTTCAAGAAGGCCGCGGCCCAGTACAAGGCCGGGGCCATCACCCGGCAGGATTTCCAGGACCGCTACATGGAGATCCGCAGCGGTCTTGAAGAAACGTCCCGCATCCTGAAGCTCACCTCCGACCATGTCATCGAGCGTGACGCCGAATACCAGAAGACCCTGGCCCAGGCTCAGGCCAAGGGGCAGGTCTCCCAACGCCAGCAGGCCCCCCGCAAGGAAAAGAAGGCCTGGAACAATTCCCGCCGCGAGCTGGAAAGTACCCGCCAGGACGTGGACATGCGTCTGGCCACGTACGAGCAGACCGTCAACAATCTGATGCTGTAACAGCAGGGCGCGCTTCTTTCCTACGAGAAGTGCGCCCTTTTTTCGGAGCATACCCCCATGGCTGACGATCCCGGCAAAAACACCGCTGATGCCCCCCGTCCTGATACCGCCGACACCGCACACACCGCCGGCGGTGGAGATTCCTCCGGCAATCCGGACGCCCCCCAGGGCGCCCCGGTCCCTGTTCCCTGGTACCGCCGTCCCCTGTTCTGGGGCATCGTGCTGTTCCTGCTGATCCTGGCCCTGCTCGGCTGGCTGTTCTGGAAGCAATGGCAGGCCGCCGAAGCGGAAAAACAGGCCCAGGAAGCCACCCTTAACGCCCAGCTGGCCCAGAATGCCGAGATGGACGCCTATCTGGCCCAGCTGCGGGCCCTGCTCAAGGAAGAGCCCTGCGTCATCAAGGAAAAACTGGCGCAGCTGCCGTCCCCTCCTGATGCCGTCCCCGGTGTTGTGCCCGGCGGCCGCTCCGGCGAGCCCCTGCAGATCCCGTCCGATGTGGCGCCCCAAAGCACGCCGGTCACGCCGCAAAAGGCCCCTGCCCGTCCCGGCAGCATGGCCCAGCTGCTGGAACAGGGCACTGTCCTCGTGCTGGCCCGGCAGCCGCAGGGCCTGTCCATGGGATCCGGCTTCTTTATCTCCCGCCGCCATGTGCTGAGCAATGCCCATGTGGTGGGCAATGCCGGCCAGGCCTTCCTCATCAACAAGGCCACAGGCGGTGTCCTGCAGGCCACCGTGCGACATCGCAGCGCGGATGGCGGCCGGGACTTCGCCCTGTTGGAGCTGCCTGCCGATGCGGCCATCACGCCGCTGGAATTCGCCCCCGGTGTGGAACGTACCCAGCGTGTCAGCGCCTGGGGATTTCCCGGCGCCGTGACCAACGACGACCCCAAATTCATGGCCCTGCTGCAGGGCAACGATTCCGCCGTGCCCGAGGTGGTGTATACGGAAGGCGTGGTCAGCGTCATTCTGGAACGCACACCGCCGCTGGTCGTGCATACGGCCACGGTCTCGCAGGGCAACAGCGGCGGCCCTCTGGTCAATGAACATGGCCAGGTGGTGGGTATCAATACTTTCATCAAACTCGATGATGCCTCCTACCGCCAGTCCAGCATCGCCATCGTGGGCAGCAGCATCACCGCCTATTTGCGGGAGATCGGCATCGGCTTCTCCCAGGCCGCGGCAACGCCTGCCGCCGCTCAGACACAAGACGAAAAGGCCGATGGCCAGAAAGGGGTGAGACCATGAGCGTTTTCCTGCTTACCAGCCAGCGCAACGCCATGCGCGCCCTGGCCAGCCAGGGCATCTTCGCCACAGACTGCCACGCCCAGGTCTGCAGCATCATCGCCCAGCACCTGAGCCCGGCCCATGCGGCCCTCATCGCCGAGCCCCAGCACGATCCCGGCCAACAGCGCATCGACTGGTACGCCGGCGTGAACGGGACCGCCACCCCGGTGAGCGCGCTCCCTGCCGAAGAGGCGGAGCGCCTGCGGGCCCGCGCCGGTGAACTGGCCCGGGACATCCTGCACCTGTCGGAACAATGGGGAAAGGACGCCCAAAGCCGTGAGGCCCTTGCCGGCCAGATGCTCGCCCTGGTCCTGCAACACCCCCATGAAGACGATCTCTGGTCCGTGGACGGCCAGCCCGTCCTGGTGAACTGGGGCTTTGCTCCGGGAGCCGTCGGCGCCATGCCGCAGGATCTCAGCCGTATGGGCGGCGCCATCCCCGTGGCAGCCGCGGTGGCCCCCGTGGCTGCGGCTGCCGTGCCTGTGGCCGCTGCCGGCAGCGGCTGCATTGGCTGGCTGCTGCCGCTCCTGCTGGCCCTGCTCCTGCTCTGGCTGCTGCTGGCGGCCCTGGGCATCCTGCCCTCTCCCCTGCCCGCATCCTGCCTCAAACCGGCGGCCGATCCCCGTCTCGATCAGGCCACCCAGGCAGCGGAAAAGCAGCGTAACGAGCTGGAAGAGCTGTTGCGCCAGCTGCGGGAAAAAGCCCTGCTCTGCAAACCGCCGCAGCCCAAGCCGGAACCGAAGCCGGAGCCACCAAAGCCCGATCCTGAAGTGGTCACGCCCCAGCTGGTGCCTGACAAACCCATCGAGCCTGCGCCCGAGCCAAAGCCGGAACCGAAGCCCAAGCCTGAGCCCAAACCGGAACCCAAGCCCGAACCGAAGCCCAAGCCCCGCAAGAACGAGGATCTGAACATCCCCGCCGATGCGGCCAAAAAGAACGACCTGAGCTTCCTGGAAGGCTGCTGGCAGAGCGATACGGGCCTGTTCTCTCACCCGTCCAATACGCCCATCATCGCCGAGTACTGCTTCGACAAGAAGGGCCAGGGACGGCGCTTCGTGCGCGAAGAGAACGGCCAGGTCTGCAGCGGCCCGGCCACGGCCAAGTTCGAGGGCAACCGCCTTGTCTGGCGGGCCGGGACGGCCCCCTGCCCCAAGGGCAACCAGTATGTGCCCCAGCAGGTGCAGTGCACCGGCAACGACAAGAGCACCCGCTGCCAGGGCGTGGAACAGAGCAAGCGCAACCTGCGCTGGAAAGCTGACTTCAAGAGGAAATAAGCATGGATGCCATTCCCCACTACCTTTCGCCCGTGAGCATCATCCCCGGCGGATGTCCCCAGTTCCTGGACTTTGCCCTGCCGCTGGAAGCCCTGGGCAAGCACGTCCGCTATTTCTATGAAGAGCTCAAGGGAGAAGGCAGCGGCGGCCGCTATACGCATTTCCTCCACTGTCTGGAGAACCGCGACAACGTCTTCACCGACCAGCTGACCGGCAAGGAATACACGGGCGACACTTATTCCATGCAGGCCGCCAAAGAGCTCAAGACCTGGGACGGCCAGTGGCTGCCCGTGCCCTTCCTGCGCACGCTGGAACAGTGCTGGCCCGACGGCGGCAAATGCTTCGAATGCGGCCCCTCCAACTGGGCCCGGGCCCGGGTCATGCCTTCCAGCAAGGACCCGAACATGCTGCGCGTGGTCATCATCTTCGACACCACCGTGGAAGAGCGCCCCGCCGGCGAGGACCGCTATCACGCCCTGTCTCCCCAGGATGTCAGCGCCCACGGGCACTTCATGCTGGCCCACCATGTGCGGGACAATTCCTGGTTCCTCAACGAGGCCTGGGTGGACCAGTGGCTGCTGGAACTGTACACGGCACGCAACCAGGGCAAGCGCCGCGGCGCGTCCTGGGGCGAGGAAGACCCCTATGTGCTCAAGCATCTGGCCAGCTATCTCACCTGGCTGGACATCGTGCGTCTGGCCGTCAAGGACGTGGCCGTGCAGGTCATCAATCCTGCCCGGGACACGCCGGTGGACGTGGACCTGATCCTGGACATCGGCAATTCCCGCACCACGGGCATCCTGGTGGAAACACCGCCCCAGTGCAGCACCGACCTCAACCAGAGCTACGTGCTGCGCCTGCGCGATTTGAGCCAGCCCGATCTGGAATACGCCGATCCGTTCGAGACCCGGGTGGAATTCGTGGACGCCACCTTCGGCAACGATACCCTGAGCCGCCGCTCCGGCCGCCAGACCCCGGCCTTTGCCTGGCCCTCGGCCGTGCGCATCGGTCCCGAGGCGGCACGTCTGGCCACGCAGGCCGTCTGCGCGGAAGGCACCACCGGCATGTCCAGCCCCAAGCGCTACCTGTGGGACGAGCGTCCGTGGCAGCAGACCTGGCGCTACAACACCAGCGGCAACACCGAGCCCATGGTCAACCGCGGCCTGTTCGCCCGCCAGCTCAATCCGCAGGGCACGCCGCTCTCCTGCTTTGACGATCCCCTGTTCCGCCGCAGCCCTTCCCTGAAGAAGCAGCAGCCCGAACCGGTGTTCGAGTCCCTGTTCACGCGCTCCTCGCTGATGATGTTCATGCTGGGCGAGATCCTCACCCAGACGCTCATCACCATCAATTCGCCCGCCACCCGTGCCCGGGGACGGCTGCCCAACCTGCCCCGGCGTCTGCGCCGCCTCATCTTCACCGTGCCCACGGCCATGCCCGTGGCGGAAAAACGCATCTTCCGGCGGTGGGTGCTCTGGGCCGTCAAGGTCATCTGGGAAGGCCTCGGCTGGTCGGAGTGGTATGTGCCGCCGCAGCAGCAGAACAGGATCCGGTCCGGGGATTACCGCACCAGCCCGCTGGTGCGCTGTGACTGGGACGAGGCCAGCTGCTCCCAGCTGGTGCTGCTCTACAACGAGCTTACCGTCAAACAGCACGGGGACGCCCACCACCTGTTCCGCCTGATGGGCAAAAAGCGCGCCCGCTACAGCGATCATCCCTGCGTGCGCATCGCGTCCATCGACATCGGCGGCGGCACCACGGACCTGTCCATCACCACCTACGAACTGGCCAGCGGCGAGGGCGACACGGCCCGCATCGTGCCGCATACCGAGTTCCGCGACGGCTTCAACATCGCCGGTGACGAAGTGGCCCGCGAAGTGGTGCTCCAGCACGTCATCCCGGCCGTTTCCGACGCCCTGCAGGCCCGGGGCGTCCAGGAGCCGCGCCTGCTGCTGGCCCAGCTTTTCGGCCGCGATACCATCGGCATGTCGCAGGAGCAGCGCAATACCCGCATCCGTCTGGTGCGACAGGTGGCCCTGCCTGTGGCCCTGGGTTTGCTGCGCGTGTGCGAGCAGGACAGCGACGTCCATCTGGACCAGACCTGCACCCTGGGGGACTTTTTCGAGCCTGCCGTGGGCGACGCCCCGGCAAACGGCCGGACCGGGGAAGAAGAGGCCCCGGCGGAGAACGGCACGTTCCGCCCCGCCATCCTGGCCCTGCGCCCGCAGCAGTCCACCCTGGATGCCGTGACGGCCCTGGTGCGCGACACGGTGCCCGGTCTGGATGACTTTTCCATCATGGATGTGCCCATCACGGTCAGCCCGCAAAAACTCCAGGCCACCATCCAGCGGACCCTGGCCCCCACGCTCTCGGCCCTCTGCGAGCTGGTGCACCTGTACGATACCGACATGCTGCTGCTGACGGGCCGCCCCAGCGCCTGGAAGGTGGTCGCCTCCACGGTCATGGCCAAGCTGCCCGTGCCGCCGGACCGCATCATCCCCATGCGCCGCTATCATGTGGGCAGCTGGTATCCTTTCCCCGATACGCTGGGCCGCATCCAGGACCCCAAGACCACCGTGGTCGTGGGCGCCATCCTCTGCGCCCTGGCCGAAGGCCATATCGAAGGCTTCTCCTTCGATTCCAACGCGCTGCGTCTGACCTCCACCGCCCGCTATATCGGCGAGCTGGATATCAATACCCAGTTGCGCGCCCCCAAGGTCTGGTTCAAGGTGGATGTGGACGCCAAAAACGGTGTGGAACTGAACCGCACCGTGGCCTTCAACGGCCAGCTCGGCATCGGCTACCGCCAGCTGGGAGCCGAACGCTGGCCCGCCACCCGCTACCACCTGCTGACCTTCGCCAGTGAAGACGCCCGCGCCCGCGCCTCGGGCCGTCTGCCCTACAAGGTGGACGTCACCCTCAACGTGGCCGAGATGCTGGACGATGAGGACATGCCTGTCAGCAACGGCGAGCGGGAAGAACGCAGCGAAGGGGAATTCAGCATCACCGCCATCACGGACAATGCCGGCAACTTCGTCTCGCCCCGGGATCTGGAGATCCGTCTGCAGACCCTGCCCACGGACGAAGGCTACTGGCTGGATACCGGCGTCGTGAACGCCGCCAACTAGCGACGGACAGACAGGAGCATCATCATGCAGGAACAAGACATTCAGCTGGCAGCGCGCTGTGCCCGTCTGGCGGAACAGTCGCGCCATGCCGCCACCTGGCTGGCCGACAATCGCGAGACCGTGGGCAGCGAATGCACCACGCTGCAAAAAGAGATGCGCCGGGCCGCCCGCTTTTTCGGCAAGTGCGAACAGGCCGCCCGCCGCAAGATGTGTGTGGGCGTCTTCGGCCCCAGCCAGTCCGGCAAATCCTACCTCATCTCGGCTCTGGCCCGCGACAGCCGCGGCGATCTGCTGGCGGACTTCTGCGGCCGGACGTCGGATTTCATCACCGAGATCAATCCCGAAGGCGGCAAGGAATCCACCGGGCTGGTGACCCGCTTCACCACCACGCCGCCCCAGGGGCTGACGCCGGACTTCCCCATCCGGCTGCGCCTGCTCTCCGAGATGGACGTGGTCCGCGTGCTGGCCAATACCTATTATGCCGACTGCGAACACAAGCAGATGCCCGATGCCGACGCCATGCGCTCCGCCCTCGAGCGCCTGACCCAGACGGCCCGCCAGTCTTCGCCCGGCGCCAGCAGCGTCACTGCCGATGACGTGGAAGACCTGCGCGAATACCTCAACCGCAACTTCCTCTCCAAGCCGCGCGTCCAGATGCTGCAACAGGGTTACTGGGCACAGGCCGTCAGCCTGGCCCCCCTGCTGCCCCTGAGCTACCGGGCGGAACTTTTCGGCATCATCTGGAACAACCAGCCCAGATTCCAGCAGCTCTTCCTCGAGCTTTGCCAGGCGCTGGAGGCCCTGGGCAATCCGGCCGAGGCCGACTGCCCGCTGGAGGCCCTGCTGCCGCGACAGACCAGCATCATCGACGTGGCCCTGCTGGCCGGGCTGGGGACCAACAGTGCGGAAGACCGCCTGACCCTGCTGGGCAAGGACGGACGCAAGGCCGCCCTGCCCCGTGCCGTGGTCACGGCCCTGACGGCGGAGATCACCATCTTCATGCGGGAACAGCCGGACGACTTCTTCTCCTACACGGACCTGCTGGACTTTCCGGGCTATCGCTCCCGCCTCAAGATCCTGGACCTGGACAAGGAGCTGGAACGCGAAGGTGCGCTGCAAAATCTTTTCCTGCGCGGCAAGGTGGCCTATCTTTTCGAGCGCTATTGCGAAGAGCACGAACTGACCAGCATGCTGCTCTGCATCGGCCCCGGCAACCAGGAGGTGCAGGATCTGCCCCGCGCCGTGTACGACTGGATCTGCTCCACCCACGGCGAGAACCCGGCCCACCGTGCCGGCAAGGCCCCTTCCCTGTTCTTCGTGCTCACCAAGATGGACATGGAGTTCGAGAAAAAAGCCGGCTCGCCTTCCGTGGAACAGCGCTGGAACACGCGCCTTCAGTCCTCCCTGCTGGACTTTTTCGGCAAGCAGCATGACTGGCCCACTAACTGGGACGGCGCGCATCCCTTCCGCAACATCTTCCTGCTGCGCAACCCCAATTTCCGTTGCGAGGCCATCTTCACCTTCGATGCCCAGGGCAACGAGAGCGGCGTCCGTCCCGACCAGATCGCCTATGTGGAAGAAGTGCGCCGGGCTTTTGTGGATTCGCCGCTGGTGCGTCGCCATGTGGACGACCCCGAAGCCGTCTGGCAGGCGGCCATGACGCTCAATGACGGCGGCATCAGCCTGCTGCGCCAGCGTCTGCGCCCCCTCTGCAATCCCGAGCTCAAGCGGCATCAGATCGGTGTGGGGCTGGAGGAACAGGCCGAACGCGTCCTGACGGCGCTGGGCGTCTACTACCAGAGCGACGACCGCGAGGAGCTGCGCCGCCAGAAAGAGACCCTGGCCCGCAATCTGGCCGTTTTGCTGGCCCGCGTGGCCCAAAGCCAGACTTTTGGCGAGATGCTCCACCGCCTGCAGGTCAGCGATCACGATCTGTACGCCCTGTGTGCGCAGGTCACCTCCGCCATGCCTGAAGCGGAAAACGGCGGGGCCGCGCCTGCCTCCATCGGCGTGCGCGTCTCGCAACAGGACATTTTGGACGACCTTTTCGGTGATGAAGCCCCTGTGGCCACCGAGATGCCCGGCACAGCACCCGTCACAGGCAAGGACAGCGCGGCCGAACTGGCCGAAGCCGTGTTCGATGCCTGGGTGGAACAGGTCCGCCAGTTCGCGGCCGACGCGGAGACGCGCACCTTCTTTGCCATGCCCGCGCGCGAGCTGGACCAGTTCTGCCATGAGCTGCTGCTCTCGGCCCAGCGCTGCCGGGTGCGCCAGCAGATGGAAGAGGATCTGCGTGCCTGCTCCGCCTACAGCAACCTCGAACGGGAGCGCCTGCTCTGGAAACAGGCCAGTCTGGCCGCCGACGCCATCAATGCCTTCGTGGACTGGCTGGGCTTCGACCCGCGCCATCACAGCGAGCAGGAACGCACCATCATCTTCCGGGACAAGCCCGTGGTCCTTTTCCCGGCCGTCAGCGATCCCGTGGGCGAACCGCTCATCGGTGAGGTGGAAGCGCCCTACGACCGGCAGTGGTATACCGACTGGCTGCGCGCCCTGATGCACGGCATCACCGCCAACGTGGACTTCGACGGCCAGCAGATCCGCAACCCCCAACAGAACAAACGCCTGTACGACATCCTGCAGGCATTCAAAGGATAACGATGAAAGCCATCATTGCCCCTGATGCCGCGCGCACGCCCGGCGTGGCCGTCATCTGCGTGTACGATGCCCCCGGTGCGGGCCCGGCCGATGTGGCCATCTATTCGGGCGACGGCAAATACCTGTCCGCTTCCGGCTGGCAGGAAAGCCGCGTCTCCCTGCCCGTGGACGCCCATGATGATGACAGCGGCTGCCTCCGCCTGCAGGTAGGTGCCGCCGTAGTGGACAATCTGGACAAGCTGGAACGCTATCTGTTCATGGCCGGTGACCAGAAGTGCGTCCTCCAGATCCAGGATCTCGTCTATTCCCGCATGCAGGGCGGGGACGGCATGGGACATGCGGCTCCCCCTGCGGCAGCGCCCGCGCCGCAGCCCATGCTGCTCCCCGATCCAGAGCCGGAACCGGCCCCCATGCCAGCACCGGCCCCCGATCCCGAACCGGAAGCGGAGCCTTCGCCGCTGCTGGCCGGAGCGCCGCTGGAGATGGATCAGCCCGCTGCGGAGACGGAGAAAGAAAAAAAATCCTCCGGCAGTCTGCTCTGGATCATCCTGGGCCTCGTCCTGCTGGCCCTGGCCGCTGCCGCGGTCTGGTGGTTCTTCCTGCGGGCCACGCCCCCGCCGCCTCCGCCCATGGCGCCACAAACTCCGGCGACCCGGCAGGAGGCGGCAGCGCCCCAGCAGACGGCACCGGCCGGGACGGAGAAAGCTCCGGCGGCTCCTGCAGCGGTGGCGCCGTTGCAGCAGGCCCGCGAGCATCTGCGCGGCACGGCTGATCCCGCCACCAGCCTGGAGCTGGCCCGCCCCCTGCGTACGCCCCAGGCCGGCAACGATGAGAGCGACGCGGCCTTCCTGCTGCTGGAAGATGCTGCCCAGAAAGGCAATGCCGAAGCCATGTTTTTGGTGGGCCAGTTCTATGATCCGCAGTCGAAGCTGCCGCGCGGCAGCATCCCCGCGGACATGAGCCAGGCGAAACACTGGTATGACAATGCCAGGAGCAAGGGCTATGCGGAAGCGGACAAGGCGCTGGCGGCCCTGCGCCGTCATGTGGAAGGCGAGGCCGCCAAGGGCAACGCCGAGGCCTCGCTCCTGCTGCGCGAGTGGAAATAAGGAGAAGACCATGCCCAGAACCTGCATCCGCTTTTTTGCGCTCCTGCTGCTCCTGCTGGTGGCCGTGCCTGCCCTGCAGGCGGCCCCCCTGTTGCAGGAAGGCAAGAAGACCCTGTACCAGCGCGTGGTCTCCCACCCCGGCGCCATGCCCCTGAAAGAAGCCCGCGACGGCGCTCCGGCCGCGCGTGAGGCCCTGGTGCCCTTTACCGTGCTCTATGTCTACGCCCGTCAGGGCGACTGGCTGCAGGTGGGCCTTGATACCCGCGCGCCGCTGGGCTGGCTGAAAAAGGATCAGGCCACGGACTGGAACCAGTCCCTGACCCTGCTGTTCACCCCGCGTACCGGCCGTGATCCCGTACTCTTCTTCAAGACGGAAAAAGATTTGAAAGGCCTGTGCGAAGCTGCCGACATGGAAAAGCAGCTGGACAGCCTTGTGGCGGCCGCAGCCGGCGGCAAGGATACGGCCGGACTGCCCATCCTGGCTTCGGAACCGGCGGAGCAGAAAGGGGCCGTGGCCCAGAAGCGCTTCTACCTTATGCCCATCCTTGGCATGAACCGGGCCTTTGAAGGCGTGAACCTGCTGCAGGTGGCCTCCATCGATCCCGGCAGCAGCCAGTCCGGCGCAGTGGCCGGGCCGCCCAAGACCGGCATCGCCCTGGTCATGGACACGTCCATCTCCATGAAGCCCTATATCGACCAGAGCCGCGACATCATCCGCCAGCTCTATGACCGTCTGGAAAAGGACAAGATGACCGACAATGTGGGCTTTGCCGTGGTGGCCTTCCGCAGCAGTACGGAAAAAACCCCCAAGCTGGGCTACACCTCGCAGGTCATCAGCGATTTTGCCACGGCCAAGGACCGCAAGGCTCTGGAAAGCCGCCTGGCCAAAGTGGAACAGGCGACGGTCTCCAGCCATGACTTCAACGAGGACTCGCTGGCCGGGATCTATACGGCCATCGACTCCCTCAACTGGGGCCCCTATTCCACCCGCCTGATCCTGCTGGTCACGGATGCCGGCCCCCTGCGCGGCGATGACCCGTACGCCTCGCAGCGTCTCGGCGCTGCGGAGATGAACGACCTTGCCCGGCAGAAAGGCATCTGGATCACCACCATGCACGTCAAGACGCCCGGCGGCAGCAAGAACCACGCCTATGCCGAGCAGTCCTACCGGGCCCTGAGCCGCCTTTCCGGCGATCAGGCCAACTATCAGGCCGTCAACGCCTCCAGCCACAAGGAGGCCGCCCGCCAGTTCGGCATCGTGACGAAGATCCTGACCACCTCCATGGTGGACATGGTCAAGAACACGGCCAGCGGCAAGATCATGACCCGTCCCAAGGACGAGGCCGTGCCCGCCACCGAGGAAGCCCAGGCCCGCCAGCTGGCGGAACGGCTGGGCTACGCCATGCAGCTGGACTATCTGGGCCGCAAGAACGAGAACCGCGCCCCGTCCGTGGTGGATTCCTGGATCGCGGACATGGACCTCAAGCGTCTGGCCCAGGGCCGTCAGGTGCCCAGTGTGGAAGTGGCCGTGCTGCTGACCAAGAACCAGCTCAGCGACCTCAGCACCCAGCTGAAGAACATCATCGACAACGCCGAACGGACCAAGAAGACCGATTCGCGCGACTTCTTCCAGGGCATCCTGTCCGCCTCGGCCCGTATGGCCCGCGATCCCAACATGCCCACTCAGGGCAAGAGCCTTGCCGAGCTGGGCGTGCTGGCCGAATTCCTGGACGGCCTGCCCTACAAGAGCGACATCATGCTGCTGCGTGAGGAAGACTGGTACCGCATGAGCATCGGCGAGCAGACGGCCTTCATCAACCGCCTCAAGTCCCGGCTGGCCCGCTACGAAGAATACGACCGCGACCGGGAAAACTGGGAAAGTTTCGGACAGAGCAACGCCGGGGACTGGGTCTACCGCGTGCCGCTGTCCATGTTGCCGTAAGCCGGGGGAAGCATGGAAAATACGGTCTTCTCCCTGCGCGATCTGCATGTCGTCCGCCCGGGCGCGGGCGCGTTCCGCCTGCATGTCCGCAGCCTGGACGTGCGTCAGGGGCAGCTGCTGGCCCTGACGGGCCCCAGCGGCTGCGGCAAAAGTACGGCCCTGGACGTGCTGGCCGGCATCCTGCGGCCCGACAGCGGCGACGGCTCCCGCTTCCTTCTGCGCACCGCCGATGGCGAGACGGACATACTGGCCCTGTGGCGGGCGGGCCGTCTCGATGCCCTGGCCCGTCTGCGCGGCAAACATCTGGGCTATGTGCTCCAGACAGGCGGTCTGCTGCCCTTCCTTTCGGCCCGCGACAACATCCTGCTCCCCTGCCGCTGTCTGGGGAACATGGGGCGCCGTCTGGAGGCGGTCTGGAACATGGCCACGGCCCTGGGCATAGACCGTCTGCTGCTGCAGATGCCCGCCAGCCTTTCCGTGGGTGAGCGCCAGCGTGTGGCCATCGCCCGCGCCCTGGCCCACGGGCCCGCCATCGTGCTGGCGGACGAACCCACGGCCGCGCTGGATCCGGACCAGTCCCGCAAGGTCCTGGGCATCTTTGCCGATCTGGCCCGACAGCAGGGGACCACGGTGATCATGGTCTCCCACGATCCGCAGATGGCCCGGGAGGCCGGGTTCACGCTGGTGCCCCTGGCCTGCTCCACTACGGAGGAGGCCCCCCTTTCCGTCATCGACCATCCCCAACGGTAACGCCATGCATACCCTTGTACAGATCTGCCACCTTTCCCTGCGGGATTACCTGCACGAGCGTCTGCTCTCCGCCTGCGCCGTCCTGGGGCTGGCGGCCGTCCTGGCGCCGCTGCTGATCCTTTTCGGCGTCAAATTCGGCGTGGTGGAGACCCTGACCGAACGCCTGCGCAGCGATCCCGCCACGCTGGAGATCTCCCCCGTGGGCAGCGGACACTTTTCCGCCGCCGATATGGACCGGTGGCGCGACGATGGCCGGGTGGCCTTCGTCATGCCCCGTACCCGCACCCTGGCCGCCACGGTGGAGCTGTTGCCGGAGCGGGGCACGCCCCTGCACGTCTCCATGGAGCCCACCGGCCATGAGGATCCCCTGCTGGCCCGCCATGCCCTGCCGGTACCGGCCCTGCTGCTGGACAGCGAGGACGATCCCGACCACCCGGGCCGCCTGCGTACGCGGGCCGCTGCCAGCGGTGTCGTGCTTTCCGCGCCCGTGGCCGAACGCCTGGGCCTGCGGGCGGGCGACCAGCTGACCGGCAGGCTCGAACGCACCCGCAACGGCAAGGTGCAGGCCGTGCGCCTGCCACTCAAGGTCATCGGCGTGCTGCCCCTGGCCGCCCAGCAAAAAAATGTGGCCTATGTGCCCCTGCCCTTCCTGGAAGCGGCGGAAGATTACCGCGACGGGCGCGCCGTGCCCCTGTTTGGCCCGGAACATGCCGCGGACGGCGACCAGCCGCCTGCCGAACGCCTGTATGCGGGCTTCCGCCTGTACGCCCGCAGTCTGGATGACGTGACGCCCCTGCGGGACTTTTTCCGGCAGCAGGGCATCACCGTCCATACCGAGGCCGAGGCCATCGATCAGGTCAGGCGCCTTTCCACGTCCCTGGACATCATTTTCCTGCTCATCGGCGGCGCCGCTGCCGCGGGCTTCACGGCCTCCACGACCAGCAGCACCCTGGCCGCCGTCCGGCGCAAGCAGCGGCTCCTCGGCCTGCTCCGTCTGGGAGGTTTTTCCACGCTGGAGCTTTTGCTGTTCCCCCTGTTGCAGGCCCTGCTCACGGCCGTGCTGGGCACGGGACTGGCGCTGGGCCTCTACGCGGCTGCCCAGGGCGTGGTCAACCGCATCTTTGCCGCCGGTCTCGGCGATATGGAGCATGTCTGCCGCCTGTTGCCGGAACATGCCGTCGTGACCCTGGTACTGGTCTGCCTGCTCTCCCTGCTGGCAGCCCTGCTGCCGTCCCTGCGCGGTGCGCGTACCGAACCTTCGGAGGTCATCCGTGAGATCTAGGCTGTTCTCTTCGCTCTTCTTCCTCCTGCTGCTGGCGGCCCTGCCGGCAGCGCCCGCCGACGCCGCCCTGGCCAAACGGGGCGGTGAGGTCTCCACGGCCGATGCCTGCAACCCGCACCCGGACAAGGACGATATCGTCCTGCCCATGCCCGGCGGGCTGAGCATGGCCTTCCGTCTGGTGGCCGTTCCCAGCAAAGGCCTGCTCTGGGACATGTCCGCCCGGCCCGGCCGCGATGATGCCGCCAACAGCGACCGTGCCTTTTACGACCGCCGCTACCGGGCCTTCCTCTCCGCGCCCTTCTCCCGGGCCGACCTGCCCGCCCAGTGGCGTGCCCAGGCCCCGGCAGGCGACTACTTTTTCTATCTGGTGGCCAAATATGAAGTGAGCCGCCTGCAATGGCAGAGCATCATGGGCAACGGTACGGGAGAGCCTGTGACGGATGCGGCCCGGCCTGTGACGGACATCAGCTGGTATGAGGCCGTGGAGTTCACCCGCCGCTACACGGAATGGCTGCTGCAGAATGCCGCCGATGCCCTGCCCCATTACGCCGGGGACAGCCGTAACGTGGGCTTTGTGCGCCTGCCCACCGAGACCGAATGGGAATACGCGGCCCGCGGCGGCCAGACGGCCGGGCCCGAGCAACTGATGGAAAAGGATTTCTTTGCCCTGCCTGCGGGCGCTCCTCTGGCCGATTATGCGGTCTACCGTCCCGAAGGCGCGGCCCGTATCGCCGAAGACTGTGCTCGTATCGGCTCGCGCAAAGCCAACCCGCTGGGCCTGTACGATACGGCGGGCAATGCGGCCGAGATGGCGCTGGACATGTTCCGCTTTTCCGTGGGCGGCCGCCTGCACGGCTCCGCCGGCGGTTTTGTCCGCAAGGGCGGCTCTTTCCTTTCCGGCGAGGCGGAGATCATGCCCGGCCGTCGTGAGGAAAGCGCCTTCTTCCTGGCGGATGGCCCCGCACACGCCCGTGACCTGGGCTTCCGCCCGGTCATTTCCGGCATCAACACCCCGGGCGGCGACCGGCCTTCGGCCCTGCAACAGGCCTGGAACGCCGCGGGCCAAAGCAATCCCCTGGCCCGTGATGCCAGCCGCAATCCCCTGGAAGAACTGGACAGGCTCCTTGCCGCCGCACCTGACGACAACAGCCGCAAGAACCTACTGACCCTGCGCGAGGCCATCAAGGAAAACAACATCCTGCAGGAACAGCAGCAACAGCTGGAGATGCAGTCCACCCTGCGCACGGCCGTCTACATGCTGGAGACCATCCGCAACTACGCCAGCCGCCGCAATTCCCTGCAAAGCCAGTACGACAGCATGAAGCGGGACAGCCGGACCGCCAAGGGCGAGACCCTTGCCACCCTGCGCCGGATCATGAAAACGGCCGAACAGGGGCTGGAGCAGTTCCAGACAGGCATCGACCGTTCCCTGTCCTTCTACCGGACCCGTGTGGAAGAGGCCGCCCGCCTGGACAAGAACGATTTCGAGCGGGCGCTTGCCAGTCTGCTCAAAGATTATGCGGGGGAAGACCTGTTCAACGAGAACATGCGCCGCAATGCGGAGCTGCTGCGCCGTCATGTCCAGAGCGCACGGGCAGGCAGGCTCCCTGCAGACAAAGCCATGCTGCAGGAGATCCTGCAGGCACGCACCGGCAAATAAGCCCAGGCACTGTGCCTGGTCACATTCACGCCGCCATCGCGGCAAGCAACAGAGGAGATGAGCCAATGAACGACAAATTGCGCCTCGGCTGGATCGGCACCGGTGTCATGGGTCACGCCATGGCCGGGCATCTGCTGGCTTCCGGCTATCCGCTGACTGTTTACAACCGCACCAAAGCCCGCGCTGAAGGGCTGCTGGCCTGCGGTGCCCGCTGGGCCGACACGCCTCAGGAAGTGGCCCGGAATTCCGATGTCGTCTTCTCCATCGTGGGCTATCCGCGTGACGTGGAAGAAGTGATGTTGGGCGAGCAAGGCGCGCTGTCCGGCCTGGCCGAAGGCGGCATCCTCTGCGATATGACCACCTCCAGCCCCGAACTGGCCCGGCGCATCGCCGAAGCCGCTGCCGCCAAGGGCTGCATCAGTCTGGATGCGCCTGTCACGGGCGGTGACATCGGTGCGCGTGAAGCACGCCTGTCCATCTTTGTGGGCGGCGACAAGGAAGCCTTCGAGCGCGTGCGTCCCTGCTTCGAAGTCATGGGCAAGACCATCCTGCACTGCGGTGATTCCGGCAGCGGCCAAAAGGCCAAGCTGGCCAATCAGGTAGCCATCGCCGGGGTCATGTTCAGTGTTTGCGAATCCATGCTCTTTGCGCAGGAAGCCGGTCTGGACGTGAAGCAGTGGCTGGAGCTGGTGGTTCCCGGCGGTGCGGGCAGTGTGGCCATGGGGACCCTGGGCCGCCGTCTGCTGGGATGTGACTACGCCCCCGGTTTCTTCGTGGACCATTTCGTCAAGGACCTGGGTCTCTGCCTGGAAGAATGCAAGCGCATGGGCCTGGTACTGCCCGGCCTTGCGCTGTCCGAACAGATCTACCGCATGGCCCAGGCCAAGGGCCACGGCAAGGACGGGACGCAGGTCCTGCTGCAGGTGCTTGCCGAGCTCTCCGGCAAACAGTGGCGGACCCACGCCTAGACGGTTGCAGAGGATACGCGGGGGAAGGCCTGCCTTCCCCTGTTTCCGCTTTTCCCCATGACTTCCCTGAAACAGCGGACATGCCCGGTTTTAGGAAAGAGGAACGAGCCCGACCTGATCGCCCTGCTGCCGGCAAAGTGGATTCGGGAGCTCCGGCATATTTTTTGGGGGCAGCTGATGTTTTTTGTTGACATCATCAGGGAAGGCGCGTAGAAGACTTTTCTTGTGTCGGGATGTAGCGCAGTCTGGGAGCGCACTTGAATGGGGTTCAAGGGGTCGAAGGTTCAAATCCTTTCATCCCGACCA